>ENA-OURV01001600-OURV01001600.1-human-gut-metagenome-genome-assembly--contig:-NODE-1600-length-17523-cov-2.967197_pt1 | contig 17523 bp, 17 predicted proteins | sample MGYA00242141_ERZ509072 | MGnify/ENA primary metagenome ERZ509072 (study PRJEB26280, sample SAMEA2338763) | human gut metagenome | biome: human gut; feature: human-associated habitat; material: faeces... | reverse complement strand
GTCCTCCTTATGTTAAAAATATGCTTAATAATCAACGGTGATCCACGCTCCACGCAAGGCCGTATGTCGCCGTCGCCAGCAGCCCGATTGCTCCCGGCAGACGGTATTCTTCTGTGAACAGCCATAGGATGCAGATTGCGGCGGCAAGCAGCGAAACCACAAAGCACACCTTCGCCATGTGCGGATAATGCCTATACCGTATCCCGAGCCCGCCCGCCAGGAACAGCGGAAAAGTGCTTGCCGCAGTACATAGCGTGGTTTGCACGGACGAAATGAGGCATTCGGATAAAGCCATCAGCAGCGCCATGCCGCCACGAAACAAAAAAAGAGCCCCGTTGACAAGGAACAATTCCTTACCAGCGGGGCTTTTGCGGTAGCGACAGTCGTATGCCTGTATGGGTGGCCGCTGTGGGTACACGCGGTTGGGGTCGTCGTAGATCCCCATGCTGCTCACCGTTCCGTGCCACGAGGTTTACTGCCGTGGCCCTTAGAGGAAAGCTCCGTTTCCACATATTCGGAAACGATGTTGAGCGCATCATAATAATCACCGCAGCTTGTTACGCGGTCGAACATTTCCTTTGCTTCATCCGCCATGCCCGCCTGCTTCAACGCACGGCTGGCCCGGCCCAATATAGCGAACACGTTGCCATCCTGCCCTGCAAGTTCTATTTTGGGTTTTTCCATATGCATTACCTTTCTTGTCCGCTCATGCGGCTTTTTTTGTCGGGCGCATCATGCGCGATTTCTTCCTTCGATTTTAGGCCCAGCATTTCCCTGACTGCCTGTTCATATATGGCGCTGCGATATTGCGCATATTTCTCGGTGTCCGTATGAACAATGGGGTTAACAGCCCGTTCATAGCCCCCGGCGCAGTCCAACTGCTCCCACTCGCATTCCCCGAATGCGCTTATTTCGATCCACATGATAAGGCCATGCCCGTCCATGTTTTCAAAATAACCCAAATTATCCTCGGTAGGAAATGCATGGAAGGGGTCTATGCCGGTATACTTTTCCGCTGCCCAATATAGCTTCCAACCCTCCGGGTCAAGCGTTCCGCAGATATCTTGATACACCTTTTCATATTTGCCTGCCGCAAGGTCGGATACGTTATCACGGAGGCATATCAGTTGATCCAGCAAATATTCAGCCTGTTCAACCGAAGCGCCCAACTTGAAATAGGTGTTCTTATGGGCGCTCCGTTCTGATTTAAGCGCGTTTGTTAGGCGGTTGATCTCTGCGTTTGCGCCTGCCAGTTTTCCCTGCGTTTGTTGAAGCCGCTCCCCAATCTCACAGACGGATGCTCTTAAATCCTCCATTTCCCTTTGTGTCGCCTTGCGGGTCGTAAAGGGAAAGTGAACAGATAACTTTTGATTACGCTTTTCATCCATGCATTTCACCTTTCCGCCGCTTTACAGCGGCTCTTTTGCTCCATGCGGGCAACTGCCATATCGTTATAGTCGAAGCCCTCGGGGACGGGCAGGCAGAGCCGCACATCGTACTTCTCTTTGTAGTGTTCCTCGATGCGCTTTGCGGCGTACCTCCCCGCAAAGTCGTTATCCGTGCATACCTCTATACGGCGCACATGCGGATGGTCTAAGAGGAATTGTTCCAACGCTGCCGGAGGCTTGGTTGGGCGGCGAATGGCCTCTACCTTGCCGGGGTCGGGGGCGTAGATGCCACCGAGCGCCAGCCGATACTTATCCTTCCACGGCTTACCGTCCTGCTCGTCCAGCGTCGCGTGGCTCATGGCGTCTATTATGCTCTCATATATAGCGACGGTATCGCTGTCACCGTCCGGCTGAATACAACAGCCAAATCGTTTTTCGCTGCCCTCAATATCCCGCTTATAGTCCTGCCCCCATGTGCCACGCTTGCACGCAAACTTCGGCGTTCCGGCGCTGTCCCGCGCTACGAACACTACATTGTGGTACGGGATATCCTCGTAGAACAAACCCTGCTCATGACAGAAATGCAGCACATTCAGGGATATCCCTCGGCCGCAAAGATACGATACAGCACGATTACAGTCTGGAGCGGATTCGGGGAGCGCGAACACTTTTTTCGGCTTCTCCGGTATGAGCACCGGGTCGAAGCGAGGATGCTCGTCGCAGAGCTGCCGCACGGCGTCAAGGAAGGCTTCCCCGCGCACATGAACGAGGAAATCGAGGGCTGTTCTGCCCCCGATATCCCTTGATTTCCAATGCCACTTGCTGCTTTCCTCGTTGATCTTGAAGCTGTCATGGGAGCGGAGCTCATATTCGCCATGCCCACAGCGTTTTAAGTTGTAGGATTCATATTTGAGCAGGTATTCAATGGCCATCATCCGTCTGGCCTGCTCTATCTGCTCACGAGATACACCCGCCATGCCTTACCTCCCGACAGCGTCCAGAAGCTCGCTCACACGGTCGGTTTCCTCCCACGGCAGATAGGGTTTTCCGAAATGTCCGTAGTTGGTGGCGTCGGTGAAGATGGGCTGGTATAGCCCCAAATCCTCGGAGAGCACGGCGGGGCGACAGTCGAATACAGTCCAGACAGCATCCAACAAAGCGTCATCCGAAACACTCCCCGTACCATAGGTATCGACAGAGATGGCGACAGGTTCTGCAACGCCAATGGCATACGACAGGGACACCAAACACCTCTTGGCGAGCTTGGCCGCCACGATGTTTTTGGCGATATACCTTGCCATGTACGCGCCGGAGCGGTCGACCTTGCTTGCGTCCTTGCCGGAGAACGCGCCGCCGCCGTGGGGGATGAATCCGCCGTAGCTGTCCACCATGAGCTTACGGCCGGTAACACCCGTATCTGCTTCGGGGCCGCCCAGCACAAAACGGCCGGAGGGGTTCACAAGCAGAGTGAAATCCTCCGACAGCGGGAGGTCCTTGAGCGCGGCGAAAACCACGACGAACTTCACCTCGTTTTCCAGCTCGGCAAGGTCTTTGTTTTCGTCATGCTGCACGGATACGATGACGGCGTTGACCTCCTTGGGCGCGCCGTCCTCGTAGACTACGGACACCTGCGCCTTGCCGTCAGGCTTTAGGCCCTTGATAAGCCCTTCGATGCGGGCGACGTTGAGAAGTTTGGTAATGCGGTGCGCAAGCACACAGGGCAGCGGCAGCATTTCCGGCGTTTCGTCGGTGGCGTAGCCGTACATGACGCCTTGATCCCCGGCTCCCTGTTCGTCAGGGTCATCCTCGGCGGGCGCGTCCACGCCGTCCGCGATATCCGCGCTCTGGCTGTGAACAAGGACTTCCACGTCGTAGTCCTCGGGATCGTAGCCCACGGCCTCTACGGTCTGGAGCACGATGCGCTCGATGTCGGGGAGCTCTGCGGTGGTGATCTCGCCCGCTACGATGATCTTCCCGGCAGTCGCCATGACCTCGCAAGCTACCCTTGCGTTCTCATCTTCCATGAGGCATTCGTCCAAGATGGCGTCGGCAACGAGGTCGCAGAGCTTATCGGGATGGCCTTCGCAGACGGATTCGGCGGTATAGATGGTGCGTTTCATATAGGATTTTCCTCCTGTATTTTAATAATTTAGGGACAAAAAATGGGCGCTCCCCGATGTGGAGAGCGCCCATGAGTCAGAACGTATTATTTATCTTTCGTCTTTGTTGCGGCGTTTGAGATCCCGCGCCTGTGTCAACGTTTCTATTTGTTCGCGGAGCGTCTGCTCCATATACGTTTCCAGCATATAGAGCATGGGAAGCTTTGTTTCGTCCTGTCCTTGATAACTCTGCAAACAATAGTAATAGCGGCCCTTGTCGGTAAACTTCACGTCTATGGGCGGGTAACCAGCTTTCATGAGTTCAAAGTTCAGTATGAGCCTGCCCGTGCGCCCATTGCCGTCGATGAAGGGGTGCACGCTTTCAAAGGCGAGGTGGAAAACAGCGGCTCTCCGTATGGGATGCCAATCCTGCATTTCGCCGTTGTACCGCGCCATGAGCGCCGCCATTTTATCCGGCACAAATTGCGCCGAGGGCAACACCACATCCGAGCCGCTGATATATACGTTCACCGTGCGGCAATGGCCGCGTTCTTCTTCATCCCGTAAAAGCACATGGCTGTGGATGCGCTTTATGAGTTCTTCTGTAAGCTCAGTTCCCGCTTCGGCTTCCCTGCACACCAGCGCAAAGGCGTCGCGGTGGCCGATGGCGTCCAAATGATATTTGAGGGGCTTGCCCTCTATGGTCATATCATCCTTGAGCACCAGCGCCGTTTCCCGTTCCGTGAGGGTGCTGCCCTCTATGGCGTTGGAATTATAGGTATAACGTACCATGAATTCTTCCATGAGGCGTTCTTCTGCGGCAACGGAAAGAGGGGGCAGCGCCCGCAATTGTGCAAGCAACTCGTCTATCTTTTCAAACATGGCATAGCCCCCCTTCCTTATGAATGAGTATACCATAAAACGCTGTTGCGTAGACAATATTTTCGGCGGCTGTTCACCTTTCATGCACAGGCTTTTTTCTGTGACGCGGCTTTGTGGGCGTTCCGTCCGATCCATACGACCGGGGCTCGGCGGCGGGAACGTCCCAGCCGAAGATCGAGCCGGCGAGCATGGCTTGCTCCTGCTCGGCGCTCACGCCCCAGCGTCGGTTCATGACGTCAGCCGTATTCTGGTTATGCTCCCTTTCGCCGGGACGATTCCACTCGGAAGCGTAAAAGCCTGTGAGCCCTCGCTTGATGCAGATGAGGTCGCCGCTGGACGGTTCCACGGAAAGGCACAGCTTCGGATGCCGCGGCTGTTTGCCGGTGCGCTTAACAAAGAGCGCACATTCCTCGTCGATGCGGTCGGTGTAGTCCTTCAGGGCGGACTCCTTATCGTTGAAATAGTGGCCCCAGAAGAAATTCTTGGGCGTATCCGGCCGGAAAGCCCATGTGACGAATCCAGCGATATCGGTATCGCGCTGCCCGAGCGCGTATCCGAGCTCGGCGCCGACATACCGTTCAGTGATGGTATATCCTTCGTTTATCCCGTAGTTTTTCCCCATATCTCAACCTTTCTTCACCGGCTTGTTCCCTTATCCTGCTGACGGGGAGTGGGATCGCGTTCCGCCTGAGAGTCCGTTATATTGACGTATTCGCCAATAATACACAGCGCTTCATCATAGCTGCCGGAGGAAAACACCCGATCCATCATCTCAGAAGCCTGCTCCTTTTGTCCGTGCTCGCGCAGGGTACGGGCGGCAATGCCTACCAGGTTGTAAATGTTTCCGTCCTGCCCGATCAGCGCGCAATCCGGCTTGGCTGGCTCCTGTGCGGGTTCTTCAAGAAAACCGCCCAAGCGGTTCGGCACGAAGTCGGATAGCCAAGTGCCGCCGAAGGCCGCATGGGTCTGCAAGCGCCACATGGCAAGCTTTCCGACGTCCAACTCGACGCCCTCAAACGGATAGAGCAGGCAGGTCAGTTCCCCGTGCTGAAAAGAACAGACATTTCCAAATTTGCTGCCATTCTTCAAAATACCGGCTTCGGTAAGCATCTCATTGATCCCGTTCACCCATTCCGGCAGATCGCCTCCGCAGCCCTGAAGTATCAGCCCTTCTTTGTCACCCATGCGGCGAAGATCGTCCGCTGTGATATTCTTAATACTCAAAAGATCGCCTCCATCATTATGCTATTTCACTGAGGGATTTCCCTATTGCTCATCCTCCAGTTCGTCGAACTCGAACAGGGCGATGTAGGTGATGTTCGACAGGCCGTACATGCACGCGTGGTTTGTGTAGTAATACAGGTCTAATTTAGTGTATGTTCCAGCTGCCAGATTGCGTTCAAAGGAGATGCCGTTTTCCGTAGTGCCGTAGTCCAACTGATCCCATTGGCCCGTCAAACGGTTGTATCCGCGCACACGGCCAAAGTCCTGACCGCTGTGTCCAGCGACAGGCGGCACAACGAATTTGTAGTAGATGAGCGTAGCGTCCTCGATGCCGGGTTCGGATATGGAGCTGTCGGGACCGGTGAGCATGAGATTGCCCGCTCGGTTCGGGTCTCCCATGAGGAACATAATACGCTTAACTGGACTTTCCGCGCCAAACGGGTCGATGGCTTTGACTTTCACGATTTGCCTGCCGTCCGGGTAAGCATATGTTTCAGAGGGACGGTTGTCCCATACATACGTCAACGGGTCGCCGTCCGGGTCTACGGCGCTGGCAGTGATGGTCACGTTGTTGCCGGGCAATATGAAGGGTTCTGACGGGCTGCGCGTAATGACGGGGCGTGCCGGCGCGCTGTTCACAATGGAGAACGGCACATCCATCCAATCCGAATACGCGCCGAAACTATCCCTTGCGCGAACACGCACCGTATGGTCGCCGAGCTCGTAGTAGTCGCCGTTTGCGCGACCGTCCCATTCCAGCGTGACGGGGTCGCCGTCCGGGTCTGAGGCTTCAGCGGCCAGTTCCACGTACACTTTGGCATTCTGGATATTGGAGCGCACTTCGGTTGCGGAGGAGGATGTGATCACAGGCGGCATGTTGGGAACTTCAAAGGGCACATCACGCCACGGGGAGTACGCGCCACGACTATCCTTTGCACGAACACGCAGGGTATGTGTTCCCGCGGTGTACATATCGTCCGCCGTCCTGCCGTCCCATTCCAGCACGGTTTCATCGTTGTCTGCGTCCGTAGACGAGGCTGCGAACTGCACCAGCGCCTTGTTCCCGGCGCGGGTAGCGGTGACGGTGGCGGAAGCCTCGGTAATGGACGGAGCCCGGTTTATGACTGTGATCTTGCGGGTCTGGGTGAACAGCCTGCCTGTGCGCGGATCGGTCGCGCTGGCCGCCAAGCTCCGGCAGGGACAGCTTACCGCCGTCGTTGGTCAGGGAGTTCGCGGCTATTTCGACCGCCGCTCCCGCTCGTTCCATTCTCCACGCAAGGGTCTGCCCGTTGAGATAGGTTTCGCCCATCTGCACGGCGAACTCGGTGTTCCTATATGTCGTTGCGGGCATTGTAAACGGGAAGCGCAACAGCGGGTACACCTGAATGCTGTCCGTGTGGGTCTTGCCGGAGCCGGTCTTGCCCGTAAGGACGTGCTTCCCTTCATTTCGGAAGGTGACCATACCGCCGTTATCGGCAAGCGTGCCTGAGAAGGCTTCAGTGAGGGTGATAGTCGCACCATCCTTTGTTATCGACCATGCGATGTTGCCGTCCGCGCCCTCCAGCACGTCAACGTCCACGACCGTGTCCGTATATGCCACTTGGGGCAAACCAAAGGCGAACTTGCCGGGAGCGTACACTTCAATAGTGGAGGCCACGGTCACAGCCTTGCCCGCGCTGTTCTTCGCTACGGCGGTCAGCGTGTATTTCCCGGCTTTGGTGAACGAGATCGTACCGCCATCCACGGTGAGCGCGCCGGTCATGTCCGACGAATTAACGGTAAGGCCGAGGGCGCCGTCCTTCGTGACCGACCAATCCACGGACACGATGTTCTTTTGTGAGGTCTGCACCGCGATCTGGGCATTGGTACTGGCGACAGAGGGCAGGCCGAAGTCAAAGGCGGGAGCGGTCGACGGTTTCGTACCGCTGCCGGATGGCGTTGCCGTGCCGGGCTTCGTGGTGTTCCCCGGCTTGGGCGTAGGCGTGACCGTGGGCTTTGAGGGTAAGTTCTGCTGGATAGGCGTGGGCTTGGGGGTTACTGTAGGTGAGGTCGCCGGCGTTGCCACCGGCGACGCCGTTGGCGTAACGCTGGGGCCGATGGGTAGCTCCTGTACCGGGGGCGGCGTCACCTCTATCAAATCCGTGGGCGTGGGAGTAGGTTCAGGCTGCTGGGCTCGCTTTCGTGCGTTGCAGGACACAACGAAGATAATGATCAGCACGACAAGCACCAAACCGCCTACGCCTACGGCGAGCAGCTTTGTTTTTCTGTCCATAGTTGGTTTCCTTTCATGTAGGTTGAGCCGCTCCGGGCGGAGCGGCTCTTGAAACAGATTTACTTACGCTTTTTGCGGATAATGGTGTACACGGCCAGCCCGCCGCCGATAAGAACAGTCAGGGCGATGGCGATCACGACATTGAACTTATCGGAATCAATGCCCAGCTTAACGGTAGGAGTATTGACCACAACCACTTCCCTGGGCGCTTCGCTGGTGTTCGTCATGGTAATTTCAATGCTTTGCGGCACGGCGGGGAAGAAGTTTGTGGGGACTACCGTTTCCTCCAGTTGGTATTTACCTGCGGGCAGGCCGTAGATCAGGGCTTCAGCGTTTTTGTCCATCTGGATGGTGGACACGCTGCCCTTGGCGTCGTACCAATACACGCCATCCTTGACCGTGAAAGTAAGAGGTGTTGTGAGCTTATCCGCCGTCTTGAGCTGGAACGCCGCGCCCATGAGGGGCTTCTGCGTTTTGGCGTGAACCTTGGAGATCTTCAGCGCCAGCGGCAGATCGACCACGGCGAGGGACGTTTCCGCAAGATGGTTGCCGTCGCTGTCCACAAGCGGGTTCGCGGGGGTGGCGGAAGTCTTTTCCTCGGCTTTCTTGGACGTATCCCCACTATCCGTTTTGTTGCTTTCTTCATTATTATTTTTGTCCTCGCTCTGCTTTGCACCAAGGCTGGTTGCGATCACCTTTTCCGTGCCTACCTCCGTAGTGACGGGCGCGGAAATGGCGTATCCGACGGGGCCGGTCTGTTCGACCACGGTATATGTCCCGGCGGGCAGATAGCAGATGACCACCTGACCCTTATCATTGACGGGGAAACTCTCAACGCCGGTTTCATTCGCCTTGGCAGGCTGGTACGTTCCGTCCTTATGCAAAACGAGTTTTACAAGCTTGCCATCCTTATCCTTGAGCTGGAAGGTCGCCCCGGTGAGCAGCGTTTTTGTTACGCCGCATTGCTTTTCGATCAAGAGACGAGTAGGCACGTTGGACACGGTGTACTGGAGCGGATGCTCCTTGGTGTGGGCGCTGGTGATCTCAAATTCCAAGCCCTCCAGCACCACATATCCCGACTGTTGCTGTTCCGTGAGCTTGTATTTGCCCTGCGAAATGAACTCCCCCCGCGCTTTGCCCTGTGCGTCTGTGACGATGGTATCAGTGATCTTCACGATGGACAGGCGATTTTTCTCAGCACTGGCATCCACAGCGTCAGCCTCGGGCAGATGCTTGGCGATAGCCTCCGGGCGGTATGTGCCGTCCGAGAGCAGCGCGAGGGACACAGCTTTGCCGTCTTTATCCAGCAGCTTGAAGCTGACGCCCTCCAAGGGAGCGCCGGAAGCGCCGTCGCGTTTGAGAAGCTCAAAGGCAAGCGGCGTGTTTTCTACGGTGACAGTGGCGGGATTCTTTGAGGTGTTCGCGTCCGTCACCGTCACATCCTTGGGCGCGGCTATGGCGTAGCCTTGATATTCCTGCTCGGTCAGCGTCAGCGTACCGGCTGGAACATACAGGATGCGGGCTTTGCCGTCCTTATCGGTCTCAAAGGTATCAGTACCCGTATCCGATACGATATAGCTGCCGTCCTCCTGCTTGGCGAACTTCAAGCCCGTGTTCTTCGCGGACAGCTTGAAGGCAACGCCTGCAAGCGGTTCTTTGCTCTCCGCGTCGATTTTTGTGACGATAAGCTCCAATGGAAAGTTTTCAAGCCCGACCACCGTGGGCGTTTCTGCGGTATTGTCGTTGCCCACGGTGAACTTAACAGGCTCGACCTTGCCAAAGCCGGGGTTGTCAAGCTCCATGAGCGTGTATTCGCCTGCGGGAAGCAGACGGATGCTCGCTTTGCCATTTTCACCTGTCTGGAATGACACGCTGCCGTTCTTGTCCACGGCATACGCGCCGTCTGCGAGCTTGGTCACCTTGACAGCCACGCCGTTTGCGTCAAGGATTTCGAGTGAAACGCCCGCAAGCGTTTTACCCGTCAAACCATCGGTTTTCGTGACCTCGACCATGAGCGCCTTGTTTTCGATCTTCAGTTCTTCGGGCGCGGTATAGAGATCGTCGTGGGATACGGCGAACTTTGCGGGATCGTCAGGCGTTGCATATCCGGGCAGAGGCGTTTCCTCGCACAGTTCATATTCCCCTTCCGGGAGATACGCGATATGCACAGTGCCCGAGGCGGGCATGACGAAGGTTTCTGAGATGCCGCCAGCGGCGAACCAGCCGGGCTTATCCGAGATAGGCGATACCTTGATCGTATTCCCGTCCTCATCCAAGAGCCGGAACACCTGACCGCCGATGGGCAGCTTGGTATCCCCGTCGATCTTGGCGACGGACAGGCAGATAGGGCTATCCGACATATTCGCCTTTGCCGCACTCGCGGATACGTTCGCGTCCGTAACGGTCACGGCCACGTCCGCCGCCGTCGCCATGCCGAAGGGGGCTTTGGCTTCATGGATGGTGTACGCGCCGGGGTCGATGGGGCCTATCTTGGCTTTGCCATCGTAGGTAGCGAAGGTTTCCGAGCCCTTGCCGTCCGGGGTGTACACGCCGTCGCTGACTTTTCTCAGCTTGATAGCCTTCCCGTCCTTATCCAGCAGGGTGAACGCACCGCCGTCGATGGCCTTGCCGGTGAGCGCGTCGGTCTTGCTGAACTCGATAGCCAGAGGCTGGTCGTGCATACTGGCTTTCGCGGCGTTGGATACATCGTTGGCGGCGGTCACCGATACGGTCTTATCCGTGTCCGCCTTATACCCCGAAGGGGGCGTGACCTCGGAGATGGTGTACTGCTGCGGGGTGAGATAGCGAAACACCGCTTCACCATTTTTTGTGGTAAAGGTGGCTTCGCCGCCGGTATCCGGCCTGTATGAGCCAGCCTCGATCCGCGCGAGCTTTACCACGGCGCCGCTGGCGTCCTTCAACTGGAACACGCCACCGTCCAGCGGCTCCTTCGTGAGCGCGTCGGCTTTGTTGAACTCGAGGGTGATAGGCGTGTTCTCGAACCGTACCACAGCGGGGTTTTCCGAACCGTTATCGTTGGTGACGGTCACGCTCACATCCTTGGGCGTTGCGTAGCCTATGGCGGTTTCGGTAGTTTCCCGCACGGTATATGCGCCCGTGGGGATATAATAAATGGTCGCCGTGCCGTTATCCCCTGTTGCAAAGCCCGCAGTGCCGTTGGAGTCGTAGTGGTACACGCCGTCTGCCTTCTTCGTGAGCTTCACGGGGTTGCCGGAGCTATCCAGCAGCGTGAACGCGATCCCCGCGAGTGTCTTGCCAGTATACGAATCCACCTTGGTCAGCGCCAGCGCCAGCGGCTCGTTCTTTACCGTGACGTTAGCGCCGCCCGTGAGGTTTATTGCCGCGTCTGCCTGCGGCTTATAACCGGGCAACGGTTCTTCACGCAACGTGTATTTGCCATTGGGGAGATACATTACCTTGGCTCTGCCGTTGGCATCGGTCACGATATTCGTGGAACCGCTACCGTCTGGTCGATATGTACCATCAGCGGCTTTGGAGAGTTTTACGGCTGTGCCGCTTGCGTCCAGCAGAGTAAAGGTGATATTACCCATAGCCGCGCCCGTGACAGCATTGGTTTTCGTTATGTTCAATTCCGTGGGCGCGTTCTGCACGGTGACGGAGGAATTGGAGTATAGCTGTATGCCGCCGCTTGCCGAAGCCGTATATGCCGCGCTGGGTGCACTCACCTCCACAAGCTGATAGCTTCCACCTGGCAAGCCGGAGATAACAGCGGTTCCCCCGGAGGTAGTGAACTGCGTGGTATTGCCGCCAGCGGCATAACGACCGTTGCCCGTTTGCGTGAGTCCAACGGCTCCGCCATTTTGGGTAAGCTGGAACATCGCGCCGTCGAGGGCTTCGCCGGTATAGCCGTCCACCTTTTTGACTGTGAGGTCGTAGAACTCGCCGGTGATATGAACATATCCGCTGTCGGGTGTGCCGCCAGCCGTCAGCTCCACTACGACCACGCTTTGTTTGGAGCTTGAGGAAGGCTCATACCAATACAGCGAAGCCGTCTGCCCCGCACCGGCGTTGCCCTGAATGAACAACGATACGTCCGTCCCCATGAGTGAGGTGGGCGCAGTGATGGTGAGCATATCATAAGCGCCGCCAGTATAGCCGCTTATCTGTACGCTTGCGTGGCTGGGCTGAATGGTATATCCGTCTGAGGAGCGTACGCCAAGCTGGGTCATGAGTTGACCGTTTACAAGCTGCCATGTGGGGTGGGAGGGCGAAACAAGCACCGAGCCTCCGCCGCTGCCGCCTGTGGTGGAGCCGCTGCGGGCATAGCTCAAAAGCTGCATACAAAACGTCCAGCAGTCGGCGGCGTCGCTTTTAGCCCGCACCTTCGAGGAGTCGTTGGGATCCATGAAATCATAGCCGACGCCAGCCGACTCTTTGATCCAGAATCGGATGGCGTTTGCGGTGGCGTAGTGGGCTTTCGAGCCGGACAACCCGCCCGTGCTCACAGGGTAGCCATGGTCGATTATGGCCTGTATGCCCGTAATGGTCGTGGAGCTGAACACAGCAGATGCGTTAAAATCAGTGTACTGCGTGGAGCTTGAGGGCGGATCCTTCATGTGTTCTATACAATAGGCGTAATTGCCGGATGCGTCCCTGTGTACGGGTGTGTTCAGATCACGCCACGAACCGTCCTTGCTGTACTCGAAAAAGTCGTAAGGGATGTCCTCGTCCGTGATGGTGGTCGTGAGGGCAAGCGCGGGCAGCGCCATGCCCAGCGCCGTTACAAGCGCCAGCACAAAGGCGAGGATACGTTTTGTTTTTCTGTTCATGTTTTTCCTCCGTAAATAGAATTAGCGCCCACCAAATGGCGGGCGCGGTGAGTGCGATCCTTATCTCTCAAAGTCTTTCGGCTTTTTTCTGCGCGGGGGCGCGGTCGTGGGCTTGGAGCGCAAACGGGTGGAATGGGCATACCGCTCGCTGACTTCCTCTTGACAGTAGTTCAGCGCATCCCGAAGCCCTTTGAGGGGGATGCCGTTCTGCTCGTAACCTTGTGCGATGCCAGAATAATAGGAAATGGATGGATAGGAGGGCTGGAGCTCATATTCGCTCGTCATGATATACGCCATGACGGTGTATGTGTTTCCAGCCTTGTCCATGACCGTCACGTCCTCTTTCCCATACAGGCGCGGGTATCCTTCATATTGGTCGAGGCTCTGTTCGCATTCAGGCGTGAGCCTCCACAGCAAGCCCTTCACCTGTTTTGTGTGGTCGGGCGCTATGGTCGCAACGCCGTTGTCGGGATAGCCGCCACGAAACAGCAGCCTGTAGCCGTTGAGCGTTACGGGCGCGACCACCTCCGCGTTGGGGCAGCGGCGTTCCATTTGATCGAGGTTGATGTTCGATCCGTAAGCAAAATACAGTCTTTCAGGCGTATCAGGCATATTCGATCACCTCCGCAAGCCCCGCATCTTCTAAAATGGCGAACATAGCCCGGATGCGCCCGTCCAGCGTAGTCTGCGGCAGTATCATTTCGCGCCCGAACATCTTTAGATAGGCGTTCTGGATGTGTGCGATATACCCCTCGATATCGGGCGGTTCGGTTTCCTCAAACAGCAGTTCACGCAGCGTATCCACGATATCCGTAGGACTGCCGCTGAACGCTATGCCGTCGATGATGATCTTCATATCGTATTTCTACCTTTCCGGCTCTCGCCTTGTATTGCTTTTTTCGTAATGATCCTTGTCGTAGCGCCATGCCCGGTTGCCGGGCAACGACGCCAGAAGATGGTCGCGGGTGTTCTTATATTCCTCGCCGATCATGCCCATGCGAAGAAGCCATGTGCGGAACGTAAAAGCCGGGTTGTCCGACTGCGTTTTCCGCATCTGGCTTCCGCGCTGCTCCAAGGCTTGGGAGGAAATGCCGAGAGCCAAGTGGATGTATGCTTTTACGCGCCCCGCGTGGAGCGTGGAGTTGAACATCCTGTATTCGACCGTGCCGCGATAGAACACGGAATGCAGGTTTAGCGCGTGATACCGCGTCCAGTTGTAATGCTCGGTACGGTTTACGTCCCCCTGATACCATATCCGCTCCAGCCGTGACCGGCTTGCGCCCGCCGTCATGCGGCGCGCCTGCTGCAGCATATCTTCGCGCACAGGCTGGCACCAGCGCTGCACCCGGCTTTCAGGCACCTGCAAGGCTTGAAAGAGCAGATCCTCCTTGCTGTACATGATGCTCATGAGGTTTTTGAGGGATTGGTTATCGAAGCGCGAGGCGTCGATATGCACATGGATGCCACAGGATTCGTTGACCTTGGCGTGGGCTTTGCGCACGGCGCGCACAGCCTCCTGCAGCTTGGGTATCTCGTCGAATCCGAGCTTGGGTGTGACCATTTCCACACGATACTCACTATTGTTGGCGGACACATATTCACCGTTGCACCAGCGTTCGGAGCTTATGCTTCCATCGCTCATGAACTTCCAGACCTTCCCTTCGGGATCGGTCACTTCCCAAGCGTCATAGCCGCGCCCGGTATGCCGTGCGGTACTGTTCCAAAGCTCTGCCGCCGCCTTTGCCGCCTGTTCACGGGTCAAGCCCGTCATCTCGATCTCAACGCCAAACGGCAGGTCTTTCAGCATATAGGTTCACCCGCGCTTTCAGAGTAAAACTCATCCCATACGGCCTTGATCCGAAGCCCTATGGCGTACACCACATTGACAGTCACGCCGTTTCCGGCCTGCTTGTAAAGCTGGTTATCCGATGTTTCTTTTTCCATCTTGGAAATCTGACCATCCCGATATCCCTGCAGCCGCAGACACTCCCTTGGCGTCAGCCTGCGGATTCTGCCGTGGTAAATCACTCCATGACGGTCAGTTGCCGTAATGGTGAACATTGGCTCTTCCGGTTCTTTCATCCTTCTTCCATTCTGGCGGACTTTTTCCCTGGCCGGTGTCAGCACTGCCCTTGGCGGTTCTTCCACCAGCACCCCGGAACTTTCGCCTCTGTGGTTATGGATGCTGGAATCCTGTCTGGTATTCAGACATCTTGCAACGTCTGTCACCAGCGGCGGAGGGGAGATATCTACAAAATGCAGTGTTCCCTGCTGGTTTCCGGTCGTCAGGGTATGGGCGATCTCATGCCCGACTCTCCCCCTGCGACTGTTGATTCCCGGATATCCGAGATCGATGCTGTCCCCCTCGTAGGCCATCTTGTATCCTTTTCGGGTGTTTTCCTTGATTGGGATACCGACTTCGTATAATCCGGTCTTGCCGCCCATACCACCAGCCCCGCTGGTCAGCGTGCAGCTCAGTCCTTCTTCTGCGTAGACTCTTTCTCCCTGTTTGCCAGCATGGACTTGTATAAGAGCTGTTCCATTTGCTTTTGGGAAAGGTAATATTTTTCCGGCACATCTTCCATCAAGATATCCGACAATATACACCCGCTTCCTTGACTGGGGGACTCCGAAATCCTTGCTGTTAAGCACTTTCCATTCGACATGATACCCCAGTTCAGATAGCGTACTGAGGATGGTGTGAAACGTCCGCCCTTTGTCATGCGAAAGCAGACCGGGTACGTTTTCAAGGAGAAAATACGCAGGTCGTTTGTCTGCAACCAGTCTGGCAACTTCAAAGAAAAGGGTTCCTCTTGCATCGGCAAATCCTTCCCTTCGTCCAGCGATTGAGAATGCCTGGCAAGGAAATCCCGCACATAAAAGATCAAAGTCCGGCATTCGTTCTGTTTCAATATTTCTTGCGTCATTGCAGAACCACTCTCCTTCCGTATCAAACAGCACCCGGTAGTTGTGGTCTGCATATGCATCTGCTTCACAGTGTCCGACACAGGTGAAGCCCCCTGCCCTGTGCAGCCCTTCTCGGAATCCTCCGATTCCACTGAACAGGTCAAAAAATCGAATTGTTCCGGCTATCAGCCTCCCTTCGCTGCGAAAAAAACAGTGCAGATTTCTCTGCACCGTTTCCGTCTCTTGGTTTCTGTTTTGTGATGTCTATTCTTCTGATTCCGCTTCCTCTGGCTCAGATTCTTCTGCTTCTTCGGTTTCCAGTTCTGTTGGCTCTGCTTCCGCTGGCTCTTCGTTTTCTGGCTCTGTCGGCTCTTCATCTGCTTCAGCTTCGTCCGGTTCTGTCATTTCTCCGTCTGTTTCAGCTTCCAGTGCTTCTGTCTCAGGCTCTTCTGCTTCAGGTTCTACTGACTCTTCATCCGGTTCTGATTTCGCAGTCTCAGGATCTTCCATTTCTGTTTCTTCGGCTTCCTCTGACTCTGCTTTCCATTTGGCTTCTTCTTTTTCGATTGCATCTTCGATAAGCCCGATTAAGAAGTCTTTCTGTTTCATGCCATTCCTGGCGAGGACTGCTTTCAGTCTGGAAAATAAATCCTCGGTTACCTGTACTGCTACTGTTCTTAAATCTGCCATGTTCGTCTTTTCTCCTTTTCTTGTCATGTGTTCTTCGATTACCATTTCAAGGTATTTTGGTATGCTGATTCCTAACTCTTCGACTTCCAGTTTTAGCTTTTCATGCAGCTCTACCGGGATTTTTCCGCATATGTTTTTCATCTCCATTGTGTTCGTTCTCCTTTCTTTTTTCTACATACAACATACCCTAAAACGTGACAGAAAGCTATTCACAATACCCAACGAATATGAGGCTCTCAAAAGCTCCCAAAGGATGCAGATCCAATAACATTCAATAGGCATCACCCCTTTCAAAAATCCGTGATTTATACTAATTTGACTGCTTGAAATTTGGCTATTTTATCACCAGGAAAGACTTGACTTTTTCAGAATGCATCCTCAAGCCCGGAGAGAAAATCCAGCATCTGGGACGGGATTTCTTCCTTTTTTGAAACACTCTCCCCGGAGCCAGAAATGGAAACACCTGCCAGTTCTTCCCGGATTGCCTGCCGGATGCTTTTCTCCAGCTGGTTGTTTTCCTGATCTTTTAAGATCACCTGAACCAGATAGCTGCTCTTCTGTCCATCTGGAACACTTTGCAGGATCTCCCATGCCTTTTTGTGATCTGGGTTATCAAGGTTCAGGCGGAACGAGAAAACGGGTCTCTTTACTTCGCGCACATCTGCCCCACAATCCGCTCATAGCCGGAAGCATTGGCGTGTACGTCTGTCAGGTAAATCTGCCGACACAGCCCGTCCTGCGGTGTCACGTGCCGTTTCAGAATGCTGGCTCCGCCGCCCATGATCACGGACGGAATTGCCTTCAGATCGAACCCGGCTTCCATAATTGCAGACAGTATTTTCTCCGTGTAGAGCCTTCCCTGCCGGACAATGATTTCTTTTGCGGCCGGGTCCATGCTGCAGCTCTGGCCGTTCAGAACACGTTCGATCTGAATATCCGTTACAGACAGTCCGGTATTTCTGCGTACCTGCTCGGTGATCTCATCCACACACCGGATCACACCAAGTTCCAGGCTGCGGCAGGTAGCGGCATTTGGAACACTGTTGTCCAGCCGCATCAGGTCTACGGTCCAGCCACCGATATCTGCGAGAAGAACAGAAGGCTCGTCCCGAACACATTCCGGGTGGAGAGCCAGGGCTGAGTATCCCTGTGGGAACAGTTTTACATCCTGAATCCGGATCTCATAGCTCTCATCCTCGTACCGGAAACGCAGAGGCTGCTCTTTCCGAAACAGATATTCCCGGAAGCCT
>ENA-OURV01001583-OURV01001583.1-human-gut-metagenome-genome-assembly--contig:-NODE-1583-length-17654-cov-3.881527_pt1 | contig 17654 bp, 14 predicted proteins | sample MGYA00242141_ERZ509072 | MGnify/ENA primary metagenome ERZ509072 (study PRJEB26280, sample SAMEA2338763) | human gut metagenome | biome: human gut; feature: human-associated habitat; material: faeces... | reverse complement strand
TCTTTGAAACTGTATATCTTATATACCTGTGAAGCAGGGTGCTGAAATGAGTAATCATTTCAAACGGTATCGTTGGTAAATGTATGAATTATCTACTGATTATGCAAATTTATTTTAAAAAAGCTACAATAAACGCTGCACTTGGGTATAATTTGCAAACAAGTTTGCTATTCTGCACTCGGTTTGCGGTTTATGTTAACAATTGAAATAATCTTTATATATACCCTTGCAAGGATTCTCCTAAATGTGCCGGCGAAAATCCATACATGCCATAAAAAGCTGTCTCTCCTAACAACAGATTTCACAAAGCCGTTTCTGTAGATTTTTACAACAACACCTGCAATGTCACCAACATGGCAACTCTCCTTTCCAAACGGATTGCCGTCTCCTCTAATTATGTAGGTTTCATTCCGCTTCCCGACAATTCTGTGAAGTATATACGCCCCTGTTCTTGGTTCTTTAAAAAGGACAATATCATTTTTATGCAGTTCCGCCCCCTTTGCAGGCATAAGCAGAACATCATCCCTTTCATTTATTATTACAGGAGTCATGCTGTAGCCCTTTACCCTAAGCCTCACAGCCTCTCCCGAGCCTAAAAGAGATGTTATATGCCTAAAAAACTCCTCGTTGGATATAGTCCTTTTGTTCTCCATATACTCATATACTATTCTATTCCCAATTGGACCATAATCTCATCAACTGCAGCTCTGTTGGGCAAGCACTCCAAATGATATACCCCAACCGCACCCAAAAGTTTGGAGACAATATCCAATACCCTACCTTGAAGAACCTTGTCGTAGCTGAAAGCCGGCGGAAATGACGGAATAACCGCCCTTATTGCAGAAAGCACACTTTGCCGGGATGCCTTATTGTACGGTGCCTGCGAAAGCCTTATGATACCACCAATAGGATATGAGGCGTCTTTATAGCAGGGAGTCTTTCCGCTCCATGGCGAACCGTAGAGATACGGAACATATTTCCCGTCTATATGCTTTATTACAATAAACGGTGAATCATCATTCAGCAGAAAACAGCCTTTTACATTCTCCCTCCACAATCTTGTGTGGGTACTCTTCCCTGTCCCGGATTCCCCCAAAAACAGATACGCTTTCTCCTTATAGACAATTGCAGATGAATGTATGGCCACTGCAAGCTCAAACACAGATGCAAGATTAAATGCCATCCACAGGCCAAAGCGCAACGTTGTATAATCACCGTTAAACTCCCAATTGGTATCAACGGCAGATTGCCGGCCTTTGGAACCTAAATGCGCTTTCATCCTAAAAGGCTCCGCTGTGCCATTGTCCATTTTAAAATAGTACACCCCGTTACATGAATAGAAGGTGCAATCATAATCCTCGCAGTCAAATCTGTACAGACCTTTTGCCGTTAGGGGGATGGTTACGCTGCTGCCGGTATCAAAAGAGAGCAATACATCTGTATCGCTGCAAGTATTATCTGTTTTAAACAGCGTAAAACCTTGTACATTGTCAAAAGGGGATCTGCCTAATCTCTCCGAGAATACAACTTTAAGTATCTTGTCTGCAATTCTGTAGTTCTGAATCATCGCTTTACACATCTATTATCCTGTCGCATATCCTAAGGGAGCTTTCTCTGTGGGCTATTATTACAACCGTAAGCTCTCTGTTTTGCAAAGTTATATTTTCTATGGCATTTGTAATCTCTGCCTCCATCTCGTTGTTAAGGGCAGATGTGGCTTCATCGAAAAACAGCAGCTGGGGATTTTTGAATAGGGCGCGGGCTATGCCTAATCTCTGTTTTTGGCCTCCCGACAATTTACATCCGTTATCCCCTACAACCGTATAGATCCCATGTGGAAGCGAATCCACGAACTCTTTGAGCCGAGCAAGCTCTATAACTCTATTCAGACGGTCCAATACGCTCTTCTCTATAAAAAAATCAATGTTCCTCTCATCTCTGTTTGATAGAAGCTCCTTGAGTGTTATGTTCTGCCTTCTCTTAACATTAAAATTAATGTCAAGGGCAATGTTCTCTGCTATTGAGGCATCCATTACGAACACATCTTGTGGAACGTATCCGCATATATTGTTCCATTGGGCAAGATTATTCATAAGCGGTTTCCCATTTAATAAAACCATCCCGCTCTGCATCGGGTAAAGCCCCAGCATTATATTGAACAGTGTGCTCTTCCCTCTTCCGGATACCCCTCTTATTCCCAATTTTTCTCCTTTATTTAAAGTAAGGCTGAAATTTGAGAATATTTGTCGGGAAGCGAAAGAGAAGGATATATTCCTTAGTTCAAGTTTTTCAAAATTAACTTCTTGCAACAGCTGTTCTGCGTGGTTGGCTTCAATTGCATTGGCTTTATATTCTAATGCCTCCTTTATGGTCTCTACAGAGTAGGTAGAGTTCTTTATTGATGTCCAGGATGCAATGATATTCTTTATAGATGGAAGAACCTTTATGGCGGCTACTCCAAACAGGGCAATGGCTCCTGGAATATCGATAATCTGCTGCATCTGTACCAATGTGAGTATGCCGGCGCAAAGAACAACGCTTATCTCCATAAGATAGCTTGGGATCTGCCTATATGTTGTATAGTTTACAGAGGTATCTGCAATTGTATCCAAGCCGTTATTGAACTTTTGCTGCATAACGGGAAAAACATTGTTTACAACCATCTCGGGATACCCTCTGAAAGTGTTGGTTATGGTGCTGAATTGCTCCCTTTTGGCCTCAAACTCGCGCCGACCGTATTTTACTATCTTTTTCTTTACAAATAGCGTGTAGAGCAGTATGGTTGGAACTGCGCATGCAATTATGGCAATGCAGATAACAGGAGAGAGTATAAAGGCGAATATGAGGATGAAAATCAATATCATGCTGTCGGCAGCAATGCCGAATGCCTGTGCCAGAACATTGTTTACAAATACTAAGCACACAGAGTTTATCTTGTAGGCAAAGTCCGATGCCGGAAACTCCTTTACAGCCATAAATCCTCTGTTGTAATAGTTTACAAGCAGTTGCGAAGAGTAGTGTTTGTAAAGGTTAAACAGAAACCTGTTCTGGATTCTTGTAAGCCATAATATTATTGCTGTCTTTAATACAAGTATCGCTACTGTGCAGCAGATAATTAGTATCAGGCTTTCTGCGGTATTGCTGCAGAGGGCAGATATTCTGTGAAAAATGTGAGAGTTTACAGCATCCGGTTGTACAAACAGATAAAAAACAGGAAGAATTACCGCTATGCCCACAAGCTCAAGCAGCGTTTTGCTTAAGATTATGAGGGTCATAGGTACTAAACTTCTCCTATTCTTATGCGGCAGCAGTCTGTAAATATCTGTCAACATTCGGCAAGATTGCTTAAATCCACGGTGGTTAGCTTATAAGTGGCTGTAAATCATACAAACATTACTCTTTAAGAAGACTGCATTCTTTCATTTTTTCTGCCCAGGCAGCGGAATCTTTATAGGCTTTTTCATAGTCTATGCCGTACTCCTTTACAAGAAAGTCTGCTGCATCCTTAACAGTAAAATCCTTATTTATAAATTCATTCCACAACTTCTCAGATGTGGTATTAAAGGAGATGAGTTTTGTCATGTCTGCCCCGGTTTTTGATCGCAGTATAATTACTTTTTCTCCTGCTATCTCTTTAATATTGTATGTGTTGTCTAAGTGCATGATATGTGTTTCTATCTGTTGTTACTTCTTGAATGTTTTGCTGTACTTTTGCTTTTAGCCCGGCTTTTAATTGAGCCTTTAGTAGAACTTTCACCTCTGCTCTTTTTGTTCCAAGCAGGATCCCAAATCAGTTCATAGTCTATGAGCTTCTGCTCAAGGTTCACCCGTGCAACCTTAATCTTAACCCTGTCTCCAAGGGTAAATCTCTTGCGGGTGGATTTGCCGTAAAGAGCAAATGTCTCTTCATCGTAAATGAAGTAGTCCTCTTTTATGTTACGGAGCATGACCATACCCTCTATCTTAGTAGGCTCAACCTCAACATACATTCCCCATTCGGTAATGCCGGAAATAGTACCTTCGTACTCCTCGCCAATCCTCTCCTGCATGTACTCGGCCATCTTGTATTTTATGCTGCTCCTTTCTGCATCGGTGGCAACCTGTTCCCTTTCAGATGCCTGTTTGCAAAGCTCCTCATATTTCTCCTTGTTTACAGACTTGCCTTTGTCCAAATAGTGGGTAAGGAGCCTGTGAACCATCATGTCCGGAAGACGACGAATAGGGGAGGTGAAGTGGGTATAGTAGGCAAATCCCAAACCGTAGTGACCTATGTTGTCTGTTGTGTATTTTGCCCTTGCCATAGACCGCAATGCGAGAATCTCAATAGCTCCTGCCTCCGGCTTATCCTTTATGCTCTCCAATAACTTGTTAAGAGCTAATGCCAGTTCATGCGGATTGTTGGCAGGTGCAAGATGATACCCAAAATGCTTTATAAAATTGCGTAGTTGCTGAATCTTGTCGGCATCCGGTTGGTCATGAACCCTATATACAAAGGTTGGCTCTTTAATACGCATCTTCTTGGTTACAAACTCTGCCACCTTCCTGTTGGCCAGGAGCATGAACTCCTCAATAAGCCAGTTGGCCTCCGATGTTATCTTCTGTTTTACATCCACCGGCTTGCCGTTTGCGTCAACAATAACCTTCATCTCCGGCCTTTCAAAACTAATGGAACCTGCTTCAAAACGCTCCTTGCGAAGAATTGTAGCGAGTTTGTGCAGTTGCAGGATGGCAATGGAAACCTCTTTGTCTGAACGACGTACCCCCTTTACACGCCTGCCCGTTACCTTCTTTACAACAGGAACAGGTGTATCTACCGGCTCCCCCATATCGTTAGCTACCTTTTGGTACTCATATTCAATGATGTTCTCCCCCTCTGTATCAATAACCTTTTGGGCTTGCTCGTAAGCAAATCGTCTGCAGGAATTTATTATTGTGCGGCCAAACCATTCATCCACAACCTTTCCGGAGTCTGTCATCTCAAAAACAGCGGAATAAGTAAGTTTCTCCTCGTTGGGGCGCAGAGAACAGAGATTATTTGAGAGCACCTCCGGAAGCATAGGAATTGTACGGTCTACTAAATAAACAGATGTGCCCCTTTCAACGGCCTCCTTATCTACAATGTCTCCTGGCTTCACATAATTTGTTACATCCGCTATATGAACGCCAACCTCCCAATTGCCGTTCTCCAACTGCTTTAAAGACAAGGCATCGTCAAAATCTTTGGCATCAAAAGGATCTATGGTAAATGTTAGGGTGTTTCTAAAATCCCTTCTGCGCTTCAACTCATCCTTAGGTATCTCAACCGGAATCTTTGCAGCAGCATCCTCAACCTCTTTAGGAAACTTGTAAGGAAGGCCGTATTCGGTAAGAATCGCATGCATTTCGGTGTTGTTGTCACCCGGCTCGCCAAGCACATCTACAATCTCCCCACTCGGATAGTCCTCTCCTCTGTGCCATTCCGTTACTAAAATCGCAACCTTCTTGCCGTTATCCTCATCTGAGTAGTTGCCCCCTGTAACCTTTATGTCGTAGGGCATTGTGCGGCTCTCCACAATCACCCAAGCATTATTGCCAACTATCTGTAATATACCAATATGTGGCTTTTTGGAGCGCTCAACAACCTCAAGAACCTCCCCCTCGTTCTTTAAGTCTCCCTTCCGCGGAGAACTTTTATACACGCCCACCCTAACAGTGTCGTTGTTAAGCGCACCTCTCAGCTTGGATGCACTTACAAAAATGTCGGATTCTCTGTCGGGAACTATAATAAAACCATACCCCTCTCTGTTAAGGGCAACCCTGCCGGTAACCTCCTCAACAATCCTTGCCCCCCTCTTTGTTTTAGACGAGCTTTTTTTAGTCCCTCTGCTTCCCGACAAGCCCTCCTTTCCTCTCCTGCCGCCTGCCTTTGATGCAGCTCTTTTTTTGCGTTCATTTTTCTCTGCTCTTCTCTGCTTATCTGATGCAGTCCCATTCCTTTTTCCCATTGTCTGCTTAATTAAATATCGTTTGTTGTACCGATTGATATAAATCGAAAACAGATGATTAAAATAATTGTTAAGATTCAAGGCCGCTTTTATTAAACTGCCTTGAAACAACCAAATATCAAAACAGTTTCTTAACTTTGCAGCCTTAAATGATGGTTTGAAAGCTACGTAAAACGAACCTCGGCCATCATTATGAATCTAAAGACAAAAATAAGAATTATATGGAGAAAAAAGTACTTTTAATGATTCTTGACGGATGGGGAATCGGCAAACATGATAAATCCAATGCAATCTATACTCAAGGTGAACCTCATATAGATGCGTTAATGGCAAAATATCCCCATTCACAATTGAGCGCCAGCGGTGAGGATGTAGGACTCCCTGCCGGTCAGATGGGTAATTCAGAGGTGGGACACCTTAACATAGGTGCAGGAAGAGTGGTTTATCAGGATCTTGTAAAGATAAATAAAGCCTGCAAGGAGAAGACTTTGTTAAAGAACGCAGAGGTGAAAGCTGTTTACGATTATGCAAAAGAGAGTGGAAAGGCACTTCATTTTATGGGACTGCTTTCCGATGGTGGCGTACACAGCTCTATATATCACCTGTTTGCCATGTTGGATGTAGCAGCCGAATATGGCCTTAAAGAGGTTTATGTTCACTGTTTTATGGACGGGCGTGATACAGATCCAAAGAGCGGTAAAGGCTTTATAGAGGCATTGCAGGCGCATATGCAGAAGAGTACGGGCAAGATTGCATCTGTTGTAGGACGTTTTTATGCAATGGACAGAGACAAGAGATGGGAGAGGGTAAAAGAGGCATATGATCTTCTTATAGATGGTAAAGGGGCGCATTTCGCATCTGCCGTTGAAGCTATGGAGGCATCATATAAAGAGGGGGTTACAGATGAGTTTGTAAAACCTGTTGCTATAGTGGAGGACTCAAAACCTATAGGTCTGTTTAAAGAGGGGGATGCTGTTGTTTTCTTTAATTTTAGGAACGATAGGGCGCGTGAGATAACCTCTGTGCTTACGCAAGCGGATATGCCTGAGTTTGGAATGAAGACAATTCCGTTGTACTACTGCTGTCTTACCCCATACGATGACAAATTTACCGGAGTCAAAATACTTTTCAACAAGGAGAATGTTCAGCAGACACTTGGAGAGGTGGTGGCAGCGGCCGGCAAGAGACAGTTGAGGATTGCCGAGACAGAGAAATATGCCCATGTAACCTTCTTCTTTAACGGTGGACGTGAGGAGCCTTTTGCTAATGAAGACAGAATACTAGTTAACTCTCCCAAGGTTGCAACATATGACCTTAAGCCCGAGATGAGTGCTCCGGAGGTTGCGCAAAAGCTTATAGATGTGCTCAATACCCAGAAGGAAGATCTTATTATCCTAAATTTTGCCAATGGCGATATGGTTGGACATACAGGTGTCTATGCTGCGATTGAGAAGGCTGTTGAGACTATAGACAAACTTGCCGGCGAGGTTGTGGATGTTGCACGCAAGAACAATTATACCGTGCTTATTACAGCAGACCATGGCAATGCAGACCATGCCATAAATGAGGATGGTACGCCTAATACTGCACACTCGCTTAACCCTGTACCATTTATAGTTGTAGACAACGATGTGAAATCTGTAAAGAATGGAATATTGGCAGATATTGCACCTACAATATTAAAACTTATGGGCATTAAGCAGCCAGAGGCAATGACGGGGCTGTGCCTTGTTAGTTTATAGTAAAGGGCGTTGGCTTTAGCTTTAGCGTTAGCTTTGGCGCAGGCACTTTCAGATACCGGCGAATAACTGTAGAATGTTCACCACTTTTAGGATTGGACAGCAGAAAAAAGTCCGCAAATTGCAGCAATTGGTTGCTGCCGTTTGCGGACTTTACTGTGCTTAAATTACAACTATTTAATGCGCGAATATGTATGCCTTCCCCAAGTCAATCTGGTAGGTGTTATTGTGACATCATATTCAAACGTACATAAAATCTTACGAATTTACGCCGGTTAATATAAAAATCTACTACCCCCAAAATTTACAGCTTTTTTTTGCAACTTTAATTAGCTTAGATGTCATTTCTACACCAAGCCAAAGCTGATAAAGCGAACAATAAACTTTAAAACATACGGGAATTGTTGTATTTTTGTAGAGGATACAACAAACTTTACTGGAATGCAATTTGCTCATTTACATGTACATACATACTATTCTATATTGGATGGAGCATCTTCTATAGAATCTCATTTTAAAAAGGTGCAGGCTAACGGTCAACCTGCACTTGCCATAACAGATCATGGTAATATGTTTGGTGTTAAGGAGTTCTTTAAGGTTGCCAAAAAATTTCCAGACATAAAACCCATAGTAGGCTGTGAAGTGTATGTTAATCCCGAAGGCCGCTTCTCAAAAAGAGGAAAAGAGGACCAGTCTGCAAATCACCTTATTCTTTTAGCCAAGAACTTGGAGGGGTATTATAACCTTGTAAAGATTGTATCCACAGGCTGGACAGAGGGCTTTTACTACAAACCCAAAATAGACCACGAGATATTAGAAAAATATCACGAAAACATTATATGTTCATCTGCCTGCCTTGGAGGCGAGATCCCAAAATTCATTACAGAAGACAACATAGAAGCAGCATACGAAACAGCACGTTGGTACAAGAATCTTTTTGGAGATGACTACTACCTTGAGGTGATGTTGCACAAAACAGAACTGCCGGGCTATAACGAACAGGCTTACCCGTTGCAACAAAAGGTCAACGCAGAGATCCTTAAGATGTCTAAAGAATTGGGCATTAAGGTAATTGCAACAAACGACGTCCATTTTACCAACAAGGAGGACGGGCCTGCACACGACCGCCTTATCTGCCTCACCACCAACGTGAATTTCGATGAGCCAAAGCGTATGAAATATACCCAACAGGAGTATATGAAGACAACAGAGGAGATGCTGGCTCTCTTTCCGGATCACCCCGAGGTGTTGGAGAATACAATGGAGATAGTAGATAAGATAGAGCGTTACACCATAGACAAAGGGCACGTTCTTCCTATTTTTCCTATTCCCGACAAATACTCGGATTCAAATGATTATCTTAGAGATTTGGTATATGAGGGTGCGGAGAGGCACTATAAGACAATAGACGACGCAACAAGAGAGAGGATAGACTTTGAACTGGCTACCATAAAGAAGATGGGGTTCCCGGATTACTTCCTTATAGTGCAAGATTTCATTAAAGCCGCAAGAGGGATGGGGGTATGGGTAGGCCCGGGCAGAGGCTCGGCGGCAGGCTCCGTGGTTGCCTACTGTTTGGGTATTACCAACTTGGACCCAATCAAATACGATTTGCTGTTTGAGCGTTTCCTTAATCCCGACAGAATCTCCATGCCGGATATAGATATAGACTTTGATGATGAAGGGCGTGGAACGGTGCTCAAGTATGTTGAGGGGAAATATGGGAAAGATCATGTGTCTCACGTTGTAACCTTTGGTACAATGGCAACCAAAAGTGCCATAAAGGATATAGCCAGAATTCAGAATGTGCCCCTGCCCGAAAGTGACAGGTTAACTAAGCTCATCCCGGACTCCTTTCCCCCGGATATAGTTGAGAAAAAGGATGAAAACGGCAATGTTGTAGGCACCGAGGAGAAGAAAGTTAAGGTTACGGTGGCAAATTGCATAAAGTTGGTACCTGAGATACATGAGGCTTACGAGGCTTCACCTATTCCCGGAGTTCACGAGACTTTGGAGTACGCGCAGAAATTGGAGGGGACGGTAAGAAATACTGGTGTACATGCCTGTGCCATTATTATTGGTAGGGATAATCTTACAAAACATATCCCAATCTGCATTGCAAAGGATAAGGAGACAGGAGAGGATATGTGGGTATCCCAATACGAGGGAAGCTTTATAGAGGATGTGGGAATGCTTAAGATGGACTTCCTTGGGCTAAGAACCTTATCCATATTAAAAGAGGCCGTAAACAATGTAAAGAAACATAGAGGAATAGATATAGATATTGAGGCAATTCCAATAGATGACAAGGCAACATTCGACCTCTTTAGCCGTGGAGATACCGTTGCAGTGTTCCAGTTTGAAAGTCCGGGAATGCAGAAGTGGCTAAGGGAGCTTCAGCCCAATAGATTTGAAGATCTCATAGCTATGAATGCCCTCTACCGTCCCGGTCCTATGGACTATATTCCGGATTTTGTTGCCCGTAAAAAAGGGGAGCAGAAGATAGAGTACGATCTTCCCGACATGGAGAGCATTCTTTCCAACACCTACGGAGTTACAGTCTACCAGGAGCAGGTGATGTTGCTGTCCCAAAAGTTGGCGAATTTTACCAAAGGACAGGCAGACGGATTGCGAAAGGCTATGGGTAAAAAGCTTATAGATAAAATGATGGAGTTGCAGGCCAAGTTCTTTGAAGGGGGAGTGGCTAACGGGCATCCAAAGGAGGTATTGGAGAAGATATGGAAAGACTGGACAGCCTTTGCCCAGTATGCGTTCAACAAGTCCCATGCAACCTGTTATGCATGGGTGGCGTACCAGACAGGCTATATGAAGGCCAACTACCCGGCCGAGTTTATGGCTGCCAACCTTAGTAAGAACCTCAACAATATGGATGAGATTACCAAGTTGATGGATGAGTGCAAAAAGATGGGAATTGCCGTATTAGGCCCCGATGTAAACGAGTCTGATCTAAGATTCACCGTTAACAAAAAAGGAGAGATCCGTTTTGGAATGGCAGGTGTAAAAGGGGTTGGTGCAAATGTGGTGGACAGCATTGTAAAGGGAAGAGAAAAAGGACCGTACAAGGATATATTCAATTTTATAGAGAGGGTTGCAAGTGCAGGTTCAATAAACAGAAAAACTGTTGAATCGCTTGTGTATGCAGGAGCCTTTGATTCATTTGAAGGAATTAACAGAGACCAGTTCTTTAAATTCAATAACAAGGAGGAACAGTTTATAGATGCACTTTGCAGGTATGGTACTAAATTGCAGACAGATGCAGTAAATATGGGTAACTCCCTTTTTGGAGATGTAGAGGAGTTTAAACCGGTTCCGCCGGATATTCCCATTCCGGGAGAATACAACAAGTTAGAGTTCCTTAAAAAAGAGAAGGAGCTTGTGGGAATGTACCTGTCTGCCCATCCGTTGGATATGTTCAAGTTTGAGCTTAAGAACTTTACAACTGTTTCTCTTCCCGAGGCCGGACAGATGACAAAAGACGCCTCTATAAATGCGGAATTTCAGAATAAGGAGCTCTTTTTAGGCGGGCTTATTACCGGAGTATCTAGAAAAGTATCGCAGAAGAGTGGAAAGCCATGGGCTGATTTAACAATAGAGGATTTTAACGGAAGTGTAAATTTCAGGCTGTTCGGTAAGGATTATGAGACATTCATGCCATTCTTGGAGGATGGTAATGCTGTGTTCATGAAATGTAAGATAACTCCAAAATACTTTGCCAAGAAGGACGAAGACACCAAAAAGAGTGAGGGGGAGGAGAAACCGCAACAGATTGATTGTGAACTTAAGATAAAGCGCATGGTTCTTTTGGCCAATACAAAAGATGATTTCATTAAGACTTTTACCATAAATATTCCTGTTCACAAGCTTACAGAGAATTTTAGAAAAGGGTTTGTAAAGGAGCTTAAGAGAAATAAAGGGCATAAAATGTTGTCTATTAAAATTTTGGATTACGAGAAGCAGATTGCGGCAGATTTCTTCTCCAAAAAAATAAAGATAGATGTAAACAATGACTTGTTAGACTACTTGGATCACAACGATTTGGATTATTCAGTTGAAAAAGAGGTGAGTCTGTAGAGATGTATTCAATAAGAAAAAAGATTATGCTTGTAGATAACCACGATTCGTTTGTCTACAATCTAAAGCATTTGATAAACAGAGCATGCAACGGGTACGCAGATGTTGATATAGTGCTGAATGATGAGATAAGTTTTATTAACATCAACCAATACGATTTGGCTATAAGTTTACATTCCAACATACAGGCCCGGCCGATGCCAAGACACTGCTGTCCAATCCTGAAAAGTGGTGGACATTCTGTAGTTACCATCCTTGGGCGCGTAGTTCAAGGGTAGTGCCTTCGGGGGTGACAAGGTATTCGCCGGCATCGTTTGCGGTAAAGTGGCCTATGATATCTACGTTAGGAAACTCCTTATGGAACTTTTCGTGTTCGCTTAAAGGTACTACAAACAGAAATTTATAATCGTCTCCGCCATTAAGTGCAGCTGTTGTGGCATCAACACCAATCTCTTGAGCAAAGTCAAAGGTCTGCATTGCAATAGGAATCTTCTCCAAGTAGACCCTTGCCCCAAATCCGTATCTTTTGCACAACTCCTTAACGGCTGCAGCAAGTCCCTTTGTAATGAATACCCCTCCGGCCGGCCATAATGATACCTCTTTAAACTGCTCTAAGGTCTTTGGATTAATCTCAGGGCTGAGATACTGGGAAAGAATATATTTGTATTTGCTTAAATCGGGCTGCTTGTATTCCGCTATCTTGTCTGCAGGTATCTTGTTAAAGGCAATCTTCTCCCTCTCAAGTACATGCATACCCATATAAGCCGCTCCAACATTACCGGTAAGGCAGAGAAGAGAGTTTTTGTCGGGAAGCGGAAAAGACTTAATAGTCTCCAAATCCTGCTCTCCAATGGCGGAGATGAAGATAGAGAGGCCGTTAATGGAGGCGGTGAGGTCTAATGATAGGTTTTTTATCTTGTGCTCTTTTGCGGCAGCAAGCATTCCTGTCCAAAGTTCTATAATATTTTCTGCTACAAATCTGTTTGACAGGGCAAGTGTTACGGATAGCCCAACCGGGGCATAACCGGCAGCATAAAGGTTGCCTATTGCAAGAAGTACAGCCTTGTAACCCAGATGTTTGAGTGGAGTATATATGAGGTCGAAATCTATACCCTCCAACATTATTGCCTGGGTTGTGAGATACCCTTTGGTGCTGTCTGAATAGTTGAATGATGCAGAGTTGGTATACCCTGTGTCTTTAAACAGCCGGTCGAGGAGGTTGATTTTTCCTATACTCTCGATCTTTGTGCGTTTTGGGTTGTTATTATTGGTATTTGTAGCTTCCATATCATAAAATTTTTACAAAAATATTAACTTTGCGCCACTATGAGCAAAAATAATAATTTAATTGAGAATATTGCCAATGCCGAGTATGAACATGGTTTTGAAACAAATGTAGATCAGGAGTTTATACCAAAGGGGCTTAATGAGGATATAGTTCGTCTCATATCGGCAAAAAAGGGTGAACCTGAGTGGTTGTTGGAGTTCAGGCTCAAGGCATATAGAAAATGGATTACAATGAAGATGCCCACGTGGGCTCATTTGAATATCCCTAAGATTGATTATCAGAATATTATATATTACGCAGCACCTGCTGCAAAGAAAAAGAGCAAGGAGATAGACCCTGAGTTGGAGGCAACCTTTGACAAACTTGGCATTCCGTTGCATGAAAGAAACGTGCTTGGAGGTGTGGCTGTAGACGCGGTATTTGACAGTGTCTCCGTAAAGACAACATTTAGGGAGACATTGGCCGAGAAAGGTGTAATATTCTGTTCATTCTCGGAGGCGGTGAGGGATTATCCTGATTTGGTTAAAAAATATTTGGGAAGTGTAGTCCCATACAATGACAATTTCTTCTCTGCACTTAATTCGGCTGTCTTTTCTGACGGTTCGTTCTGCTATATCCCTAAAGGGGTAAGATGCCCTATGGAACTGTCATCCTATTTTAGAATAAATGCAAAGGGTACCGGACAGTTTGAAAGAACCCTCATTGTTGCGGATGAGGGGGCTTATGTGAGCTACTTAGAGGGGTGTACAGCGCCTCAAAGGGATGAAAACCAGCTTCATGCGGCAGTGGTTGAGATAGTGGTTATGAGAGATGCAGAGGTTAAGTATTCAACTGTCCAGAATTGGTATCCCGGAGACAGGCAGGGTAGGGGAGGTATCTATAACTTTGTTACAAAGCGCGGTATCTGCAAGGGTGAGAACAGCCGTCTTTTCTGGGCGCAGGTTGAGACCGGTTCCGCCATTACATGGAAATATCCAAGTACCATCCTAAAGGGGGACAATTCGGCCTCTGAATTCTATTCGGTAGCGGTTACAAACAACTATCAGCAGGCCGATACCGGAACAAAAATGATACATATTGGCAAGAATACCCGCAGCCGCATTGTAAGCAAAGGTATCTCTGCCGGTTACAGCCAAAACAGCTACAGGGGATTGGTAAAGGTTTCGCCAAACGCAGAAAATGCAAGAAATTACTCGCAGTGTGACAGCCTTTTATTAGGTGACAAATGCGGAGCACACACCTTTCCGTATATAGAGTCAGATAACCGGACCGCAGTGGTTGAGCATGAGGCAACAACCTCAAAAATAGGGGAAGACCAGCTCTTTTACTGCCGTCAGAGAGGAATCACTGCAGAGGATGCTGTGGGGCTTATAGTTAACGGATATGCAAAGGAGGTTCTTAACAAGCTACCAATGGAATTTGCGGTTGAAGCGCAGAAACTTTTACAGGTAACATTGGAAGGCTCAATAGGTTAGCCTTTGCTTCCCGACAAATTTTGCGGATAAACGATTTTGCTGATGTTTTTTTGTGCATAAATGATGTGAAAAATTACAACAGCCTTTAATATAAATTTGTAATGTTCAGTATAGAGAATATATTTTTCAGCATAGCAGGGCAGGGGGTAAGTTACCTTGAGTTCTTGGGGGTGATTGCCGGTCTTGGTTGTGTCTTTTTGGCAACAAGAGGCAGGGTTCTCAATTTTTGGGTAGGTTACCTGTACAATATTCTACTGTTTTGCATGTTTTTGCAGAAGCACCTCTATTCCAGCATGCTGTTGCAACCAATCTCCTTTATAATAAACTTTTTTGGGCATTGGCGCTGGACACACCCAAAAAAAGGTGAGGAGAATAGCAGGAAATTGTTGAAAGTAACGCTTCTTACAAACAAACAAAGAGCAATCTACCTGCTTATGATAGCGGTATTTACATTGGTTTGGGGGTTCTTTTTAAGCAAACTTAACCTGCTATGGCCAAACATCTTTCCAATGGCCAGAACCCCATACTTGGACGCTATGGTTACAGGATTCATCCTGTTGGCGCAACTGCTCTCTGCACAAGAAGCAACTTTTTCCGTGAAAAAAGCAAATCAGGAAAATCCGCAGATTTTCCTGATTTGCAAATATAAAAATAATTTTTCCGCTGAATATGCCCAGAGCAACGCGGAGGGCATTTGAAATCGTTAAACATAGAAAGAAGCTGCAACCAATGGAAGAACTGAAGCTTTACGAGGGCCGTCCTGCCGACTGCACCGGGCGGCTGGAAAAAGAGATCCGTACCTATGACCTGCTGGACAAGCTGGGCATCCAATTCTGGCGCACCGACCACGGCTGGATGAAGGCCGACACCATGGAGGACTGCCATGTGATCGATGCCTGTCTGAATGCCACCGTCTGTAAGAACCTGTTCCTGTGCAACCGGCAGAAGACGAACTTCTATCTGCTCATGATGCCCGGGGACAAGCCCTTCAAAACCAAAGAGCTTTCCCATCAGCTGGGCATTGCCCGCCTGAGCTTTGCCTCGCCCGAGGATATGGAGCAGTATCTGGACTGCACGCCCGGCTCCTCCTCCATTATGGGCCTTGCCAATGATGCTGAAAATAAGGTGCAGCTGCTGATGGATGAGGACATAAAGGCAGGGGAGTACCTCGGCTGCCACCCCTGCATCAACACCTCTTCGCTCAAGCTGCGAACGGCAGATGTGCTGGAAACTTTCCTGCCTGCCGTGCACCACGAGCCGATCTTCGTTCACTTGACCGGCGAATAACAGAAAGGAAAACCTGCGTATGATCGATAAACCGCGCCTTGAAGCAAAATGTTCCACATGGAACATCACTCTCACCGGCACCCAGCTGGACCAGCTGGATGCCTTTGCCGAAATTCTGGTGGACTACAACCAGAAGGTCAACCTGACCGCTATCACCGACCCCGAGGGGATCGAGGATAAGCACTTCCTCGACAGCCTGCTGTTTGCCAGCCAGCCGGAAGTGGCGGGCCGCATGGTGGATGTGGGCGCAGGCGCAGGCTTCCCGGGCATCGTGACCAAAATCTACAAGCCGGAACTGGAGCTGACCCTGATGGAGCCCACCGGCAAGCGGGTGGAGTTTTTGAAGTACGCCTGCGCCCAGCTGGGCCTGACCGGCGTGGAGTTTGCCAAGGAGCGCGCAGAGGAAGCCGCCCGCAAAATCTGGCGTGAACAGTTTGATATCGCCAGCGCCCGTGCGGTAGCCGCCCTGCCGGTGCTGTGCGAATACTGCCTGCCGCTTGTGCGGGTTGGCGGGGTGTTCATTGCAATGAAAGGCCCTGATGCGGATGCTGAGTTGGGCGGTTCCGCTGCCGCCCTGAAAAAGCTGGGCGGTGCCTACGGCGATACCCGCGCGTTCACCCTGCCGGACGGCAGCGAGCGGCGGCTTGTGGTTTGCAAAAAGATTTCGCAAACGCCGACAGCTTACCCCCGCAACGGCGGAAAAATTGCAAAAAAGCCTCTTTAATTTAACAAAACCTCGGGTTTTACCTCGAATTGCGGCGAACGAATTTTCTTTCTAACCGGTTTGGCCTGTGCTATGCTTTTGATAAAAGGCAAGCACAGGCTTTTTTATTGCCTGTGCGGGGGAGGGAGAAGCCATATGTCCAAACCGGATAAAAAGGCCGCCAATCAGAAACCCGGCAAAATTATTTTACTGCCGGTGGAGCAGATCGAGCCATCGCCGTTCCAGGCGCGCACCGCCTTTGATGAAACCGAAATTGCGGCGCTGGCTGTCAGCATTTTACAGAACGGGCTGCTGCAGCCCATCAGCGTGCGCAAGACAGGCTACCACAAGTACCAGCTTGTGGCAGGGGAGCGGCGGCTGCGGGCCTGCCGCCTGGCGAAGCTGGAACGCATCCCGGCCATCATTCAGGACTTTGACGACAGCGAAACCGCTGCGCTGGGGCTGCTGGAAAATTTACAGCGCGCCCAACTGGATGCCTTTGATGCGGCAAGGGGCATCCGGGAGGTGATCCGGCTTTGGAACTGCACCCAGGCCGAAGCTGCACGCCGCCTGGGGTTAAGCCAGCCCGCGCTGGCCAACAAGCTGCGCTTACTTACCCTGACCACCGCCCAGCAGCAGCTCTGCACCGCTGCCGGTCTGACCGAGCGCCACGCCCGTGCCCTCCTGCGTCTGGAGGACCCGGAGCAGCGCCTTGCCGCCGTCGAACACATCGGCAAAAACCAGCTGAACGTCGCCGATGCCGAGGCCTACATAGACCGTCTGGTCGCGCAAAACCAGACGACGCAGCCCCGCCGCCGCAGCACCTATATCCTAAAAGACGTCCGGCTGTTTCTCAACAGCGTGGACCGGGGCGTCCGGCTCATGCAGACCGCCGGCGTCGGCGCCAAAGTCTCCCGCCGGGACACGGAGGACGCCATCTGCCTCACCGTCACCATCCCCCGCGCAAAGCCGCAGAAAGAGGTGTCGTAACGCTTTTGTAACCCATTCCTTGACAAACCGTGATACAATGCAGTAACGGCACGGCATTTTGCCGGTATTGCCCAAACCTGATGATACAAAGGAGGG
>ENA-OURV01001580-OURV01001580.1-human-gut-metagenome-genome-assembly--contig:-NODE-1580-length-17675-cov-2.835982_pt1 | contig 17675 bp, 15 predicted proteins | sample MGYA00242141_ERZ509072 | MGnify/ENA primary metagenome ERZ509072 (study PRJEB26280, sample SAMEA2338763) | human gut metagenome | biome: human gut; feature: human-associated habitat; material: faeces... | reverse complement strand
TTTCCAAACCCCACTTCTACTAATGTACCTGCAATTATTCTTACCATATTATATAAAAAACCGTTTCCTGTGACTCTTATGGTAATAAGCCTGTTATTTTTTTCAACAGAAATACTATATATTTCCCTGATTTTACTTTGAACCTGGCTGCCAACCGAGCAGAACGAGGTAAAATCATGTAATCCGATAAAATAACGGCACGCTTCATTCATTTTTACGATATCAAGATTTCCGTAGAAAAAATGACTGTAATATCGAACTAAAGGATTTTCAAATTTATCGTTCCATATTTTATATTCATAAGTTTTGCGACATTCTACATGACGTGGGTGAAAATTCTCACTTACCTGCCTGCTCTCCACAACACGGATATCCTCCGGAAGTCCGCGGTTTACCGCGTAACAGAATTTATCTCCCGGGATCCGGCTCTCCGTGTCGAAGACCGCCACGTTTCCTCTTGCATGGACACCGGAGTCAGTCCTGCTTGCCCCAATGACGCAGACAGGCTCTTTCAGAACCGACAGAAATGATTTCTTCATGTTTTTACCTCAGTTTTGCCGAAACTCATGTTTTGATATTATATCTCAAAAGGTCTTTGATTGCAACCGCTGTTATGTAAAATCGGTGTGAAGTCAAAGAAAAAATCTCCGATCCGGATTCCGGAGGGGAGATTTGTGACGATACTTACCGATTAAGCAGCTGCAGAAGAAGCAGGAGCGGAGGTCTCGTCTGCAGAAGAAGCGGCGGGAGCAGAGGTGCTCTCGGGAGCGGAGCCATCGGTGGTCTTGCTGTTGTCAACAGTGCCGCTTGTTGAAACGGAACCGCTTTCCTTGTTATTGTTATTATTATTGTCGCAGGAAGCGAGCATTGCGGATGCGGAGATAAGCGCCGCAGCCATCAGGACAGCCATGAGCTTTTTCATTTTGAATTCAAACCTTTCTGGTTATGTAATAATATGCCGGTCGTGTTTCTCCGGCGAACAATATGATATCACCCTTTTGTTAAGCGTGAGCAAACTGCAGGATAAAAAAATGTGTTGAAAAGGTGAACGGAATTCACAATCAATGCAAATTTCCATAAGATTGTTAATTTTATTAACAACGATAATCTTTATTGTTAACTGAATGAAAACAAGATGAAGTAATACCTGCGCGCGGCGGAGAATATGAATTAGTGGCGGGCAGAAAAGCCGTTTTTTATCTTATCAATAACGGAAAAGCGGCGTAATTCCCGACTGATAACGGCTATCGGGGTGCTGAAAAATGGAAAAAGGCAATTTTGATGCGGTGCTTCTCGGTGCGCCGAACTGCGGGAAAACCACGCTTTTCAACTGTCTGACAGGGATGCACAGAACGACAGGGAACCGTCCCGGTGTCACGGTTTCCGAAACATCTGCGGAGATAAAGCCGGGGCTTGTACGGCACAGGGTCACGCTTTCCGACCTGCCGGGAGTGTATTCTCTTTCCGGAGTGTCGCCCGACGAGAAGACCGTGACGTTCAGACTGCGGGAAAAACGTCCGGACATTGCCGTATTTGTCGCCGACGCGGGGAATCTTGCCCGCGGGCTTTATCCTGCGGTGATGCTTGCCGGCACAGGGATCCCCTTCGTCCTTGCGCTGAATATGGCGGATGAGGCGGCGGCAGACGGGATCGTGATCGACACCGCTTTGCTGTCGCGGCGGCTTGGGTGTCCGGTCGTTCTGATATCGGCGAAGAAGCGGGAGGGGATCGCGGAGCTTACGGCGGCGGTCGATTCGCTTCTGTCATCCGGCGGAGGGGTTATCGGGCAATCGTTTCCGTCGGATCCGGAGGGGATACACCGTCTTTGCGATGACATTGTCGGTGAGTGCGTCTGTGGGCGGAAAAACCGGGCTTTTACCGACAGGATAGATTCTGTCGTCCTCGGCAGATGGACGGCTTTTCCGGTGTTTTTTCTGATCATGACGGCGGTTTATCTGATCTCGGTCTCGACTCTCGGGAAATTCCTCTCCGACCGGCTTATCGGCTTTATTGCAGGGGAGCGGATAAGGTCGCGGGCGGCGGCTGTTCTTTTGTCGCTCGGTGCCGGGAGGGGTGTGATCTCGCTTGTGACCGAAGGGGTGATCGGCGGTGTGGGGTTGATTGCCGGGTTTCTGCCGCAGTTCGTGCTGCTTTATTTCATGCTGTCGCTTCTTGAGGAATCCGGGTACATGAGCCGTGCGGTCGTGATGACGGACAGATTATTTGCCGCCGTGGGGCTGTCGGGGCGGTGCTGTATACCCATGATAGTCGGAAGCGGCTGTTCGGTGCCGGGGATCATGTCTGCCCGGATAATCGATGATCGGAGAGAGCGGGAAAATGCGGTCATGACTGCGTCATTCGTCCCGTGTGGGGCAAAGCTGCCGGTGATATCGCTCGCGGCCGGGTGTGTGTTTGACGGGGAGGCATGGGTCGCGCCGTCGGTGTATCTTGCCGGCATTGCCGCTGTGTTTGTCACTGCGCTTGTCACCGGCGGGAGACGGAAGGGAATGGGGAGTCATTTTGCCGTTGAACTCCCCGATTACCGCGTTCCGTCGATGCGCTCCGTCATGAAGAGCACCGCCGCGCGGAGCCTTGAGTTTCTGAAAAAGGCGGCGACGGTGATATTTCTTGCCGGGCTTTTCGTGTGGGCGCTGTCGTCGGTCGCACTTTCCGGGGGAATCTTTACCGTCGGATGTCCGGCTGACGAGAGCCTGCTTGCCGTCATCGGGCGGTTTATCTCACCGGTTTTCATGCCGCTCGGATTCGGGTTCTGGGAGGCTTCGGCCGCAACGGTCATGGGGCTTGCGGCGAAGGAGGAGCTTGCCGCAGTGTTCGGTGTGCTTGACGCTGCCGGAAAATTTTCGCGGGCGGGGGCATACTCGTTTCTGGTCTTCAACATTCTCAACACTCCCTGCGCCGCTGCGGTCAGCGCGATGAAGCAGGAGCTTGGCGGGAGAAAGCTGATTCCGGCGCTTGTGTATCAGGTCGTGTTCGCGTATTTTTCGGCTTTTGCGGCGTACAGTCTTATGAAGCTGATATTGTGACGTTTCAGAGGTTAGTCATGATGCACAAAAAACAAGGGCGGATTTTGTGCATTGATACAAAAGTGCGGCGCGGGGGCGGAATCCGGTTGACGCGGGGGCTTTGGTGTGGTAAACTATGTTCGGAATTACAAGCCGACTGTCGGATGGAGGACTGAAGTGCTTAAGAAAATTCTGATGATTATCTGCCTGTCGGCGGTTCTTGCGCTGACCTCATGCAATCGCGGGGAGCGGATCGCGGTTTATTCTACCGATTATCGCGGGCTTACCGGACTGAAAGAGGGAGAATTTGATTCCGATGCGGCTAAAACATGGTATCTGAATCAGAATCCGTACCGGGATTTTTCCTGCCATGTGTCGGAAAAGAATGGGAAGCTGTTTATATCCAACCGCCCCGGCAATGAAGGGATATACTCTTTCAAAGGTGATCTCGGCTATTTTATCGGTGTCGATTTCGGTGTTTATGACGGCTGGGTGAGGTATTATCCTTACAACAGCGGTGAATCTGGGGACAGCCCGGTGCTTGTTATCGGTAAAAACTGCAAGGGCATGATTGCCGCTGACAACAGGCGGGGATATCTTCTGACACGGAATCTTTTCGGAGATGAGGATGCAGGAGGAAGCCTGTATGAGCTTGTTATTGATGACGGAAGCGGGGAGTGGAAATGGAATCTCATCGCAAAGACCGATGACGCACCTGTATGCTTCACATACTCCGCTGACGACGATACCGTTTATATAATTACCCATGTTTCTGTTGTTTCCGTGACTATAAAATCCGGGTCGGCAGCGGTGCTTAAGACGACTGACAACACTGTGAAAAATGCGGCAAATTCAATGGTCAAGATAGGGAACAGTCTGTTCTGCGGCACGGCGATGGGGGTGTACGAATTCCGTCTTGACAGCGGAGAAGAACATTGGTATCCGATGGATTACGGAAAATACGTGAGGTGAGGATATGAAAGGTTTGTTCAGAATATTGGCAGCTGCATTATGCCTGACCGCGGTCATCACGCTCTGCGGATGCTTTTCCGACCCGGTGTACCGGTACAAGGAGTCTGTTGACAGTGTGATATCGGTGCAGATTCTGCGGGTCGGTGAAAACGAAGAGATTCTGGCTGATAATGTCGATGCCGGGATTCTGTCGGAATTACAGGGTCTTAAGCTTCGCCGTTATCTGAATGACCCGGTGACAATCATTGCGGGGCTTGTTATACGGGTGAATTATGAGAGCGGGTGTTACGAGCTGATCTCTGCACAGTGCTCTGCATATTACAACGGCAAAAAGCTGAGATATGAGCACTGCTATTTTGACCGGGATGAATTTGAGATACTTGTTACGAAATATATTGCTCCGGCGAGTGTCTGAAAATGCAAAAATCCGCCTTTCTTCCGTTGCGGGAGAGGGCGGATTTTTTTGAATCCGAATGAAACCCTGTCAGGTGTCTGATTTTTCCGAGACGAGTTCTGCAAACACTTTGTTCCGGTCGAAGGTACCGGAAACGAAGCCGGGGACTTCCTTTATTGCCTTGCAGACGGCGACGCTGAAGCCGGTCAGAATGCCGGATATCTCCTTTTCACCGTAACCGCAGTCGCCGCTGACGGTGAGGGCGGCGATGCTGTGGACGACCAGCCACATATCGCGGAAGAAAAGGTCGGCTTCCTCTGCGGTGAGGCTGTATATCCTTGTCAGCGGCTCTCTCACTATCGCGCCGAGCTCCTTTACCGCGTCGGAAATGCCGCCGTCACCGTTAAGGAAAAGCAGGCGGTAGAGCTGAGGCTCGTCCTTTGCAAAGGAGATGTACTGCATTCCGACGCCGAAAAACGGGACATCGGAGTCAAGCCCGTTTTTTATATATTCCCTGAAAAGCGACTGAGCGGCAGTCTTTACCTCGCGCTTTGCCTCGTCCATCGAGCCAAAGCAGGTAAATACCGGCTGGGTCGATGTTCCGAGTGCCTCGGCAAGCGATCTTGCGGTGAGAGCGGCCGTGCCTTCGCGGCGGACAAGATCAAGTGCGGCGGTTATCATTTGTTCTTTTGTAAATTTAAGTCTCGGAGCCATTGTGCTTTCTCCCTTTGCGTTATATATTATACAATATATATCTCTTGATATTGTGAATATTATATCACCTACAGGGAGAAATGTCAACCTTGCCTTGCAAAAAATCCTGCTGCACCCGGCATTCCGAAATAAAGCGGAGACCGCCGTCCTGATCGTCGGAACGCGGTCTCCGCTTTAAATAATCAGATGACTTTTATTTCATCAGCTTTTTTCCGTCTGAAAATGCCGTTCCGACCGTCTTTTCCATCACGACGTACGTGTTGTTGAAGGGGTCGAAGGCTATCGGTCTGACCTTTGAGATATCAACCTTTCCGTCTGCGTCAAGAACCCTTTCGTCGGCGCTGACGTTGACTATTTCGCCGACAAGCCGGCAGGTCTCCGGGTCATAGCTGACAAGCCTGCACTCGACGGCGACCGGCAGCTCTTCAATGAGCGGGGCATCGACGAATTCCGATTTCACTGCATGAAAGCCGGCTTTTTCGAATTTATCCTTCTCGCTATTGCCGGAGACAAGACCGACGTAATCGCAGGCGGCGACGTGGTCTGCGTCTGCCATGCTGACGGTGAATGCCTTTCTTTTCAGGATGTTTTCCGTTGTCTTATGTCCGGCGCTGATACAGAGGGATATTTCTCTGTCGTCGCTGATTCCGCCCCATGCGGCATTCATTGCGTCTGGGGTGCCGTCCTCGCCGCAGGTGGTAAGGATATATACCGACTGTGGGTAGGTATAGGGCTTTGCTCCGAAATTCTTTCTCATGACACTTCTCCTCCTTTTCCGCTGCTTGCGGTACTGTTCTTCATTATATTTACATTCCGGCGGCAGTCAAGACGGATGAAGAAAATTTTGTGTTAATACCGCGGACAACGGGTTCCGGCACGTTTTGCAGGAATGAGACGCCGGACTTGCGGATGTCGCATAAAAATTCATGAGAAATGAATAATTATTCGCGCTCGGAATGCTCGCAGGTTACATGATACGGTTTTTGTATATACTGACGACCGAAAACACGGTGAGAAATTCATAATTGTGCCGTTTTCCGGTGCTAAATTTCGAAAAAACTATTGCAAATCGAAAAAAAATGTGATATACTTTTAGATATAAAAAATCAGAGACCCGTTCCGCACTCATAATATACGGATATTTGCAGGAACGCCGTCCCGGATTTCAATTTACGGCTTCACCGTTCCCTCTGCCCGCAGCTCTGGGGACGAAGCAATATTATACATTCTTAATGGAGGAAAAAAACATGAAAAAGTTTGCAGCACTTGTGCTTGCCGCTCTTATGACTGTTTCGCTCTTTGCCTGCACGACAAAGCCGAACAAGCCTTCCGGTTCTTCCGGCGGCGACAGCACAACGATTCCCGACGGTATTCCTGATGTTGATAACGGTGATATCAATTATTACAACTTCGACGGCAAGAAATACGGCGAGGACGGCGACTACATTTCCGTTTATGACAAGTACGGAAAAGACGTAACCATTGCTGACGTCAAGAAGAACAGCGAAGGCGATTACTACATCACCAAGGACGGCAAGGATTATGTCCTCGGACTTGACTTCCTCAGCATGGCTATGGTTTATAACTGCGGAACCGGCTCTGAGGCTGAACAGAAGCAGGCATATGCAAAGTGGTGGCAGTACTACATAGAGAGATGGAACAAGCTGCTTCCCGAAATGCCCCTTTACTCCAACGAGTATTACGATGTTTTCAGCACTAAGCTCGAAGGTGTCAAGGATCATCCCACCAACCCGCTTTGGGGCGTTGCCAATGCGATAATCGACTGGTCTTCCAAGAAGGACGACAAGAGCGCCATTATCGGTAACTCCACCGAGCTTTCCGGCACGTTCCGTTACTCTGCTTTCGGTGCTTCCAACCCCGGCGCAGCCGACCTTGATGTTCAGAATCTCATCACCGGTTACGGCACTGTGGTTGCGAACAAGGAAGGCGACTATGTCTGGGACGAAAAGACCGTTGTGAAGAGCCACAAGGAAACCCTCAACGAGGACGGCTCCAAGACCTTCGAGATCGAGATCAAAGAGGGACTTACCTACAGCGACGGCACTCCCATCACGGCTAAGGACTATCTTGTCCACTCGCTCGTATTCTCTACTCCCGTTGCCGCAGAGGCAGCAAAGAAGGACCACCGTTCCGCTATGACGATTGTCGGCTATGAGGATTTCTCTTCCGGCAAGACCAAGGAGCTGAAGGGTCTGCGTCTCCTCGGAGATTACAAGTTCTCCGTCACCATCGACAAGCAGTACATCCCGTACTTCTACGACATCACCTATGCGGCCTTCAGCCCTGTATACCCGGCTGTATGGCTTGACGATGCCGACATCAAGGATGACGGAAACGGCTGCTACATCACCGATAACTTCTATGCAAAAGACGGCGACAGCTATGTCAAGGCGGCTCATATCCTTAAGTCCGCCAAGGAAATGACATCCTATCCCTTCTCCGGCCCGTACGTTGTCAGCGAGTACAATGCGTCCGACAAGACCGCGGTCCTCGTTAAGAACGAACTGTATGCCGGAAACTTCGAGGGCATAAAGCCTCAGATCGCAAAGATCACCTACAAGAAGCTCGTTACAAAGACCCAGCTTCAGGACCTCGAGTCCGGCGGCGTTGACATTCTCTCCGGCGTGACCGGCGGCGATGCCACAAAGGAAGCGCTCGCTCTTATCGATAAGAAGAAGGGCGAATTCGATTCCGTCAACTACAGCCGCGCAGGCTACGGTAAGCTCGGCTACCGCTGCGACTTCGGACCTGCTCAGTTCGCAAATGTCCGTGAAGCCATCGCATACTGCGTTGACCGCGAGAGCTTTGCAAAGACCTTTACCGGCGGTTACGGCACCGTTTCTCACGGCCCGTACTACACCGGCTCATGGATGTACAAGGCTTGCCAGAAGGATATCAAGCTCAATGCCTACACCGTCAACAAGGATAAGGCTATAAGCTGCCTTGAAGAAGACGGCTGGAACTATGACAAGGACGGAAATGCCTACACTTCCGGCGTCCGCTACAAGAAGATAGCTGCCAACCTCATCAAGGAGGCTGACAAGACCTACGCTTCCAAGGACGGCACTTACAAGACTGTTAAGGTCGGCGACTTCTACTATATGCCGCTTGTTATCAACTGGTTCGGTACAGTTGACAATGACTTCACCGATCAGCTTGTCAATGCATTCGAGCAGAACTCTCTGCTGAAAGAGATCGGCATGGTGGTTCAGACCACCTTCGGCGACTTCTACCCGATGCTCGCAGAGCTTATCCAGGGTGAGTACGGCTCCGGCAAATACGGCGGAATCCCGGTTTACAGCGCATTCAACTTCGCTACCGGATTCACCAGCGCTGTTTATGACTACTCTTGGGTAAACACGGTCGATCCCTCCCTGTACGATAGCTATCAGAGCTACTACATCAGAGATCTCGCTGACGTTATCTGGCTCAAGTAATTCCGAAAAAGTATAAACAAAGGCTCCCGATGGGACGCCGCGGCAGGCAGGAAGGGGCTTCATGCCCCCTCCTGCATACTGCTGTTTATTGCTGCTGCGTGCCTTTTGGCGCGGCGCAGCAGGCACCCGGCGGCATATTGCCCGGTACCGACCCGATTAATACAACAGATTTCCGCACGGATGTGCGGCTTCCCGCAGCAACAACGCAACTTTTGAAAATCTGAGGTGCTCTTCCGGAATAGTACAGAACGGTTCCCTGCGTTTTTTGCAGAGTAATTGTAATGCAATAAAAAGAAGACTGCTTCTTTACGATAAATAAAGTTAATGTGCCGATGCGCTCCGGACGTTCGTTATGTGGGTCACTAACGGATGTCCGTTTTTTTGTTCGGAACAGATATTTCCCGAACCGGAGAACGCTCCGGCAAAAATCTATCAAAGGAAGAGTGAAAATGGGAAAATACATTTTAAAGAGGATCGGCTATATGCTGATAGTTCTTTTCATTCTGTCGTTCCTCATGTTTATCCTCTATACGGCGGCGGCAGGCGACCGCGCCTACGTCAAGGCATATGAAGAGATCAAATCGATCAAAAACCTGACTGCCGATCAGAGACAAAAGCTGTTCGATGAAACCTATTTCAAATACCAATGTCAGTACGGAACCGAAAAGAACAACAAGATCGTTCATTATCTCCGATGGATGGGGCTTTATCCGTATTATAACGGAAATTTCAACGGACTTCTTGAGGGGAACTTCGGTTATTCCGACTTCTACCATACCGACGTCATTAATGTCGTCAAGGAGCCGATGAAGAATACCATCTTCATAAATGTTTTCGCAACGATACTTGCTCTTGCCATAACAATTCCCCTCGGAATAAGGTGCGCCGTAAAGCGAGGGAAGCTGGGTGACAAAACGATGCAGGTGCTGACAATTATCGGCTACAGTCTTCCGACGTTCCTTATATCAATTATTTTTATCTGGATCTTCTGCTCGCTTCTCGGCTGGCTGCCGCCATACGGAATGGGTACTCCCGGCGGTCAGTATACCGGAATGAAGTGGTTCCTTGACAGAGCGTACTACCTGATACTTCCGCTTGCCGTCATGACCTTCTGCTCGCTCGGCGGAATGACAAGATATGTCCGCGCATCGATGATCGACGCACTCTCCATGGACTGCATCAAGACTGCCCGTGCAAAAGGTCTGCGCGAAAAAACCATAATATATTCCCACGCATGGAGAAATGCGCTTATTCCCATCGTCACTCTCGTCGTCGGATGGTTCCTCAGCATTTTCTCGGGTTCCGTCGTCATTGAGCAGATCTTCGCTATAAACGGAATGGGCAAGATCATGATTACTGCGCTTCAGTCCGGAGACAACGACGTTATTCTTCTCATGCAGATGTTCTATGTCATCATAGCTCTCGGCGGCAATCTTATAATCGACATTATTTACGGTCTTGTTGACCCGCGCGTCAGAGTCAATAAGTAAAGGAGGACAACGAAATGAGCAAAGAAAAGAAAAACAAAGCCTCCTCCGCAAACGGAAAGAAGCACGCCGGCTGGCTCAAACGCGCTTTCTTCGGCGGGAGCAGGACGCTTGCCGACGAAATGCTTGAAACCGACCGCTTCGGTCAGCGTCAGGTCAGCGACGTTGAGATGATCCTCAGCCCCGGCAAGCAGATCCTGAAGAATTTCCTTGAAAAAAAGTATGCGGTCGTCGCTCTTGTGGTCGTTATACTTATGTTTATTCTCGCCTTCGTCGGGCCGCTCTTTATGCCTAAATACTTCAATTCCTACATAGAAGTAACTCAGCAGAGCCTTTATCCGACAATGTCGATGATGAGTGTCCCTTCCGGGCTGAAGAACAATATAAAGCAGATATCCTCATACGGTCCGTTCAGCGTCGGACTTTCCAATGACGGGAAGGTCTTTGTTTGGGGCTGCACACAGATCGGAACCACCGGTGTCGATATCTCAAAGATACCGGATGAGGTGAAAAATACAAAAATCGCAATGGTCGCCGCCGGAATCGACCATATCATCGCCATCGGCGAGGACGGAAAGATCTATGGCTGGGGCAATGACAAGCTCGGTCAGTACGGCAGAAAGGAGGAATTTGCCGAATCAGGCTTTATTCTTCCGATGCCGGAGGAGCTTTACAAGAAAGGCATTGATGTCAAAAAGATAAAAAAGCTGACCTGCGGATATCAGGCGACAGCCATACTCATGGAGGACGGTACCCTCTATATCTGGGGCAACAAGAACTCGTACAGCAACATGGATTTCTTTGCAACGATGAACGAGTACGATGAGGACATCGGTTTCGAGACAGAGCCTGTGCTTCTCCGTGATGTTGCCTTCACGCTCAACTATATAATCGGCGTCCGTGAAGCTCCGAAGTCGGGTGGCTTCTATGAACCGCTTATATTCGGAACGGCAACACTTGAGGCATTTGAAAATCCGAACACCAACTTCACATCGACGGGAAAGAACATAAACACCGTTCTTGCAGATCACGGCAACGCGACCATCGAGCGAGTTTTTGCCACAAACACCACGGCGGCATATCTGCTTTCCGACAATTCGGTCGTTTTCTGCGGCACGTTCAGGAACCAATCGAGATCCTTTGTGGCGCCGCCCAAGCTCTCTGACGGGGAATATTATGTCGATATCGCGACGGGAATGCATCACTACACGGGGATCACAAACCTCGGCAACGTCTATTCATGGGGCGAGGATCTGCTTGATCAGTGTACAACGCCCAAGACCGTGAAAAATGCTGCGAAGGTTTTTGCCGGCGGTTTCCAGACGTATACTGCCGACGAAAACGGAGCTCTTCTTCAGAAATGGGGACACAAGGGCTATCTTTTCGGGACTGATTCCAACGGTGCCGACATATTCCAGCGCATCGTCAACGGCTCCAAGATGACGATGACCATCGGCGGTGTTGCCGTTATAATTTCCACGATCATCGGCATTATCGTCGGATGTCTCTCCGGATACTTCGGAGGCAAGGTTGACATGGTTCTCATGCGTGTCACCGAGGTTTTTGCCGCGATACCGTTCCTGCCGTTTGCCATGATCCTTTCGTCGATCATCAGCCATATGCCGTGGGGAGAAACAACGAGGATCTTCTTTATGATGTGCATCCTCGGGTTCCTGTCATGGACGGGGCTTGCAAGACTGATAAGAGGTCAGGTCCTTGTTGCGCGCGAGAACGAGTATGTGACCGCTGCCAAGGCAATGGGCGTAAAGGAATCGAAGATAGCCTTCAAGCATATCCTTCCGAACGTCATTTCCATAATCATAGTCACCCTTACCCTTGATTTTGCCGGCTGTATGCTTACAGAATCGTCGCTGTCGTACCTCGGATTCGGCGTCACGCCTCCGCGCCCGACATGGGGCAATATGCTCAACGGTGCAAACAACCTGACCGTCATGAACAACTACTGGTGGCAGTGGCTCTTCACGGCGCTGTTCCTTGCAATAACAACAATATGCATCAACATCATCGGAGACGCCCTCCGCGACGTCATGGACCCCAAGTCCAACTCTGAGAGATAAGGAGGACACGGACATGGCATTACTTGAAGTCAAAAATCTTCACACCTATTTCAAAACAAAAAAGGGAACCGTCAAGGCGGTGAACGATGTCTCCTACTCGCTTGAGGCGGGTAAGACTATTGGAATCGTCGGTGAATCGGGCTCGGGAAAATCCGTCTCCGCCATGAGCATTCTGCGGCTTCTTGACGATAACGGCTACATTGCCGAGGGCGAGATACTCTTTGAGGGCAAGGATCTTACAAAGCTCTCGCTTGACGAGATGTACCATATACGCGGAAACGCGATATCGGTCATTTTCCAGGAGCCGATGACATCGCTCAACCCGGTCTTCTCGGTTGAAAAGCAGCTTTCGGAGCCGTTCATGATACATCAGGGCATGAGCCGCAGGGAAGCAAAGAAAAACGCGCTTAAAATGCTCTATGACGTTCAGATTCCGAACCCGGAAGCCGTCATGAGGCAGTATCCGCATCAGCTTTCGGGCGGTATGCGCCAGAGGGTCATGATTGCGATGGCACTTGCCTGCCGTCCCAAGATTCTTATTGCAGACGAGCCGACGACCGCGCTTGATGTTACCATCCAGGCGCAGATCCTCCGCCTTATGAACGATCTTCAGGCAGAGAAGGGTACATCGATAATCTTCATTACCCATGACCTCGGTGTCATAAACGAGATGGCAGACGACGTTGCGGTTATGTACTGCGGTCAGGTCGTTGAAAAGGCATCGGCGAGGGTCATATTCACCGACTGTAAAATGAGTCACCCGTATACAGAGGGACTTATGTTCTCGATCCCGCGGCTTGACAACATCAATCACAAGCTTGAGCCGATCCCCGGAGTCGTGCCGCATCCGCTGGCGCTTCCGAAGGGATGCAAGTTCGCACCGAGATGCAAATACTGCACCGAAAAGTGCATTCAGGAGGAGCCCGGTCTTATCGACGTCGGAGACGGTCAGCTGATAAGATGCTTCTATCCCAACAAGGAGGAAAGATGCAGTGAAGAGCACAAAAAAATTACTGTCAATAACTAACCTCAAGAAATACTTCCCTGTAGCAAAGTCCTCCATTTTCCAGCGCGAGCAGTTCTATGTCCGTGCAAACGAGGATATTTCGCTCGACATTTACGAGGGAGAGACGATCGGCATTGTCGGCGAGTCCGGCTGCGGAAAGTCCACTCTCGGACGCGTCCTGCTTCAGCTTTACCCGCAGACAGCCGGATCGACCGTTTATTACGGTTCGACCCTTGACGATATGACTCCGCTCTATGTGCAGGATACTCTTAAGCATTACGGAAAGTACTGCAAGAAGCTTACAAAAGCCGATGCAAAAGCTAAGGAGCTTGAAAAAAAGCTCGAATCCGTCGGAGGTGAGGAAAAGGCGGACTTCCTGCTTCTCCAGAGTCTCAATCTTGCGCAGTGCGAGAGACAGACCTGTCAGTCGAACATAGTCAAGATCCTCGGCGGCTTCCACGGATATGATCCCGAAGGCAGGGGAAGAGCGCTTCTTCTTGACCGCTACAAAATCAATGTTGAGCGCAACAGGATCGCGGCAAAGAAGAAGGATGTTGATATAGTTATTGACCATCTTATTTCCGCAGAAAATGCGGCAAAGACAGTGAAAAAGCAGGCTTTGCTTACAAGAAAGAGCGAGGCTCTCGGCAGACAGCTTGACGCGCTGAATTCGAAGATGGCTGACCATGACAGGCAGCTTGACGCCCTCCGCGCGTCATATGCCGGAAACGCCGGATTCGATATGTACGAGCCGATGCGCGACAACGGAATCGACCTTGCGCGCCTGAAGTACAGAGAAATGCGCATTCTGCGTAAGGATCTTCAGATCATCTTCCAGGATCCGTATTCCAGCCTGAACCCCCGCTTCACGATCGGACAGATCATCGAAGAAGGACTGATCACTCACAAATTCTACCGTCAGGGCTCCCAGAAAATGCGTGATCACGTTGTCAACACCATGAAGGAGTGCGGACTTCAGGAGTATATGCTCTTCAGGTATCCGCATCAGTTCTCCGGAGGACAGCGTCAGCGTATTTCCATTGCCCGCGCGCTTGCGGTGCAGCCGAAATTCGTCGTATGCGATGAGTGTGTATCGGCGCTCGACGTTTCGATCCAGTCTCAGATAATCAACCTGCTTCAGGAGCTTCGCGAGAAGGAAAACCTGACTTATATGTTCATATCGCATGACCTTTCGGTCGTAAGATTCATCTCCGACCGCATCTGCGTCATGTATCTCGGAAACGTAGTCGAGCTTGCCTCGGCTCAGACGGTGTTCGAGGACCCGCGTCATCCGTACACGGTTGCGCTTCTGTCTTCGATCCCTACGACCGATCCCGAGAGCCTTACAAAGGAACGTATCATTCTTGAGGGCAATATACCCAGCCCGATAAAGCCTCCGGCAGGATGCAAATTCCACACACGCTGCTACATGGCCTGCGATAAGTGCAAGCGCGTTCCGCCGCCTCTTACCGAGATCGAGCCGGGACACTTTGTTGCCTGCCACTTCCCGGAAAGAAAACTTGATGAGAACGGCAACTATCTCTTTGAGCTTCCCAAGACCGAGCGCAAATCCAACCGTCAGGCGACAGCCGAATGATCCGCCGCCGGCAGCGTAAGGCAACACGGGAGGATGGCGAAAGGTTCAGAAAGGAACTGGATGACGCCGGAGTCGGCTTCAAAGACCGGCTTATAATGGTGCTGACAGCCTTTCTTGTGATAGTCCTGCCCTCGGCATTGATACTTACCGCGTTCGGGTTTCTTATCCTTCTTGTCTTTCGCGCAATTTGAATGACTGGTGTAAAAGCAGTTCTGAGATTTCTTCATCTCTGATGCTAAAAATAACCTTCGATGTCGAATCGGAGGTTATTTTTTTTAATTTAAAAGCAGAATCTGCACACTTCCGGCACAAATTGCGCAGAAATATGACCTTTACTGCACTATAATTAAGATATAAAAGCCGCCGCGTGTTTTGCGGCGGAGAAAAGGGGAATATACCATGCCGGGATATGCAACATGGAAACAGCTTTACTGTGAGGAATTCAGGTCGATGACCGATGAGGGGTATGACACGGAAGCCGCGCTTTCGCCGTCGGACGGGGAGGCTCCGCTCCCTTTTCCGGACTATGTGAACAGCGAGCAGGTCACGGAGGAATCGGAGAGGCGCTGGCGCGAAGCTTATGAGCGGCTCTGGGCTTTGCGAGGGAACGGGATACGGGCGGATTACCGTTATGACGAGCCGATGGGGTATGAGAACATCATATCCGCGGCGGCGGGTTGCCCGGTTTACGGAAAGCTGAGCGAAGAGGAGTACCGCGACAGGATAATCGGTGCGGTATGCGGCAGAGCTGCGGGAGTGATCCTCGGGAAGCCGGTCGAGATGGGGTTTGACCGCAAAAAGATAAGAGAGTATCTTGAAAGCGTCGGGGAGTACCCGCTCAACGACTGGATATCGGCTTATTCTCCGGTGCTTGATCTCCGTCTGCGGGAGGACTGTCTGCCATCGACGAAGGGGAATGTGGCTTATGTTCAGCCGGACGATGACATTCATTACACTATCCTCGCGCTGCTGCTTGCCGAGAGGAAGGGGATGGGCTTTATCCTGAACGATGTCGGTGAGAACTGGCTTGACAATGTGCCTTATCACTGGTTCTGGTGCGCGAGCCGGCAGGCTTATTACCGGATGGTGAACTTTGAGGACAGCATTCCGAGGGAGACGCAGATCGCGGAGGTACCGGCTGTTCCCGACGATTACAGTCAGCTTTTCTGGATGGATTACCGCGACAGTCATGTTGAGGTGCCGCACCGGGAGTATGACCGGTTTTACCCCTATCTCTGGTGGGCGGAACAGCACTTTTTCGGGAACGATGTAAAGGTCGGCGGCAGACTGTCATATCCGCTGACGAACGAGACGAGGGCAAGCAAGGCTGACTATGATGGCATACGCTGCCTTTACCCGGAATATGCCGATGAAAAGAATGCCTCGCCCCACACGTGGCACGCGGCGGAGATGTTTCTGTACTTCACCGATAAACAGAAATCTGCGGTCATCCGTTGTGCGATCCGGAGATTGTTTCCCTGATGGCGCAGAGCTTGTCGGCGGTGCAGAGGATGACGCTTTCACGGTATTTCGGGATGACCGTATTCATCGGAAACATATGCGACAGGATCATGTTCTTTTCGACCCGATTCAGGGTGAAATCGCGGTTTGCGTTCTGAAACGCGCGTTTTGCATGGATGAAGCCGTGAAAACGGTGAGATCTGTCGCGCGAATGCCAGTCGTAAAGGAAATAATCGTGCAGAAGTGCGCCTCTTACAAGCGAGGTCAGGTCGGTGCGGAAGGGAAGGAGTGCGGCGATCATCACGCACATCACGGCCACTCTCAGCGAATGCTCATATACGCTGACTGTGCCGTGCTGACGGAAGCCTTTTTCAAGCGCCATTCCGCGGCTTTTAAGTATATCGCCGCCGAGACGGAAAACTATTTTGCTTGCCTGTGATTCTCTCATGTTTTCACCCCGATAAAAAACCGAAAGGCTCCCCCGGTCGCCCTGAGGGAGCCTTATTCTCATTTTATCACGGATAGCTATGCTTTTCAAGTACAGGCTGTGTTTTTTCCGTTAAGAAATCGGTATATTTCATGCGGCTTTTGCAAACTGGCTGTTGTAGAGTCCGGCATAGAAGCCGTCTGCCGCCATGAGCGAGTCGTGCGTGCCGCTTTCGATGACGTCGCCGTCCTTCATGACGAGGATGAGGTCGGCGTTTTTGATCGTCGAGAGGCGGTGGGCGATGACGAAGCTCGTGCGGTTTTCCGTCAGCTGATCCATCGCGCGCTGGATGAGAAGCTCGGTGCGCGTGTCGACGGAGCTCGTCGCCTCGTCGAGGATGAGCATGGGCGCGTTCTGGAGCATGGCGCGCGCGATGGTCAGCAGCTGCTTCTGCCCGGCGGAAATGCTGGTGCTCTCGGACAGGACGGTATCGAACCCGTTTGCAACATTGATGTGTTTACATAGCTGGTCATCAGACAATACTGTAGACATATTGCTGGCACTGTAAAGAACATTCCTGTAGGATGTCTTCCCATCCATATCCTTTACGCAGAATGCAGCAAAATAAGGGATACCGCAGATCACGCACATCCGGTTCAGCTCTTTTAAGATCGGTTTGATCTTCTCTTCATAGTCGTCTGTTCTGTCAAACATATAAAACCCTCCTTTTAGTCGAAAAAAGTGAATTCGAATTCACTTTTTTGGATGGCAGGGATGAACCCCGGCCTTACCATTTAATATGAAAAAAAGGCTGTACCTGCAAAGGTACAACCTGTGAAGCCCATGAGATCAGTCATGGGCAGCCTGTTTTTCCAAATACGAGTTGAGAGCATCAAAGATGGATAACTGGGAAGCCCCCTTAACCTGGCGGTTGTATTCCGCTTTCTGGGCATCCGTCATCTCATGGGAGCCTGCCTCACGGGAACTCCTCCTTGCTGCGGCACGTTTTTTCCTTTCCTGTGCCTTCAGCCCTTCGTTCGGATCGACTGGGCAGTACG
>ENA-OURV01001568-OURV01001568.1-human-gut-metagenome-genome-assembly--contig:-NODE-1568-length-17729-cov-51.519520_pt1 | contig 17729 bp, 20 predicted proteins | sample MGYA00242141_ERZ509072 | MGnify/ENA primary metagenome ERZ509072 (study PRJEB26280, sample SAMEA2338763) | human gut metagenome | biome: human gut; feature: human-associated habitat; material: faeces... | reverse complement strand
TTTTATTGCTTATTATCCGCACCCAAAAAGTTGCATTTATAAGTTGAACTCAAGAGATGCAAAATTATACCCCTATAAAAGTTCTTGCAATTCAAAGAGTATCGAAGCGGATAAATTAAAGTCCGAACTATCCAAACTGACAGTTAAGACCGAAAAAAGGATAATCTTTCAAGTGCAGATCGGTTTTAACAAATACAATGTGTATTTCACCAATAGTTATTATCGTTTCGATAGTAATTTTATCCGTTTCAGCCTGTTTATCCTATCAACCAAAGGAGTAAAGCCTTATCTTTGCCGAATCAAGAGTAACTTTGCACCCGATATGACCCAAGTGAAAATGAAAATAATGAGTTGGAAGAACGGCCTGTTGCTATCTGCCGTCTCCTATGTATTCTACCTTGTCATGTGGTTTATACTCGATGACAAGACCATCGACCAATTGCCGGGAATGACAATCGCTGATTACATGGTCGATTTTCTGCTGTGTATGCTTTTTACCTACATATCCTTAGGATTCTGTTTTCTGGTCTTCAGGGTATTGCCGTTCAGGACATCCTACGTGTGGGGAATGGTCTATGCATCCTGCCTAATGGCACTGAACAATATCGTTTCGTTCGGTATGATAACCTTGTTCAATTTCCTATGGGACGAAACCGACAACGGGCTTCTCGACGAACTCCTCAACATGAAAGGCGCATACACCTTTGCCATGATATCTACCTTCCTGTCAAGCGTCTATGCCAACTCCTTCTACCTTCAGTCTTACATCAAGGTGCGCGACGAGAAACAAGCACTCGAAATGGCGCTGATGAAGGAAAAAGAGATCGCCTTGCAGTCGCAACTCAACTCGCTGAAACTGCAAATCAACCCGCACTTCATGTTCAACAACTTCAACAACCTGCTGGAACTGATTGAGGAAGATACCGAGCTTGCCGGAAAATTCCTGAGTAACCTATCGAAAGTGTACCGATACATCATCACCAATCTGGACCGCAATCTGATACCCGTTGCCGACGAAATCAAGTTTCTTGATTCATACTTGTATTTGATGAAAGTACGCCACAACGAAGGGGTCATTGCAAAAGTAAGTCCGGGCGTCAGACAATGCAAAGGTTTTCTTCCTCCGGCTGTATTGCAGCTTCTTGTAGAAAACGCAATAAAACACAACAGCTTTTCATCTGAACATCCGTTGGTTATCAACATAAAGTTGTCCGATGATTACATAACCGTCTGCAACCTGAAACGACCTTTGATGTCCCCAATCGAATCAACCGGTTTAGGACTTAAAAATATCATAGAACGATATGCTTTACTTTGTGATAAAAAGGTCAAGATAGAGAATGCCGAAAACTTCTATTCGGTAAGTCTGCCCATCATAAAAAACATCAACCCTTATGAAAATACTGATTCTTGAAGACGAACAGCGCAATGCCAAACGCCTCATAAGGCTGCTGAACGATATTGACAGAACATTTATTGTTGAAGGTCCGCTTGCCAGCATCAAAGAAACAGTCGAATTCTTTCAATCTGGCAAAACCACAGACCTCATCCTTGCTGATATCCGGCTAACTGACGGTTTGAGTTTCGAGGCTCTTAAACATGCCCAGGCAACCGTTCCCATCATATTTACCACCGCATACGATGAATATGCAGTACAGGCATTCAAGTTCAACAGTTTTGACTATCTTCTGAAACCGCTGGATCCGGATGAACTTGAAGCGGCCATTGACAAGGCAGTCAAAGCCGGAAAGAATTATACCGACGAAAACTTGCAACAGCTTTTTGACGCCTTACAGAAGAGCAAGTTCCGTTATAGGGAGCGTTTCCGGCTTCCTTATCGTGACGGATATAAGACCGTGCGAGTTTCGGACATCAACCATATCGAAACAGAAAACAAGATTGTACATCTTCGTCTCAACAATGGCACTTCCGAAGTGGTCAATGTGTCAATGAATGAACTTGAACACCAACTGAACCCGGACTATTTCTTCCGGGCAAACCGCCAATATATCATCAATGTAGAGCACGTTTTGTTCCTCGATAATTATTTTGGAGGAAAGTTGATTGTCCGTTTGAAAGGTTATCCGAAGACGGAAATACAAGTGAGCAAGGAAAAGGCGCAGAGGCTTAAAGAATGGATTGACAGGTAGACTATTCTTGCAAAAAGAGTATCAAATATATTTAGTTTGTAAATCAAGTATCTAGATTTCTATTTATCAGTTAGAAAGCCAGATACTTGATTCTACTATATTTTCATCCCTTTCAGTTAGTTCTTATTCTTAACAGATGTCCGACAATGACATGGTCGGCAATGAAGTTACCCGTCGGACTTCGTTCACTTGCCGAACTGCGAACCAAAGGGACATCCAGCTATACCATAGAATCATCCCGTCTTTGTTGCCACTTAGCCTCCATTTCTCTTGAAAGCTCCATTATCTCCCGGCTCAGCTTCACAAGGTCGATGGTGCACTCCTCCAGCTTGTAGAGCAACGCCATCGCCTTCTTCTCCGAGAAGTGGATGCGCAGCTCCTTGACGACCTGATTGTAGTTCGTGCCTATGCCACGGAACTGGGCATGGAAATCCGACAGCTTGGTGTAGTAGTCCACCAGCGTCTTGTCCACTTTCAGCACCTTGAACTTCTGTCCGAAGAAGTGCGCCTTGAGAAAGACGGCTTTCGCGTACACGTTAGATTCCTCGTACATCGTCAGGAATCTGTTCCATTCCACATCATCGAAGCGCACCATCACGCAGTGCGTCTTCGGGTTCAACTTGGGATTTCTCCCGTACTTGCTCTTCTTTTTCATACTTCTTATTTTTTCAATTTTATGGCTTGTCCATTGTTTAATCTTTGATTAATGAACCCCGAAATTATCCGACTGCGGAGGATAATTCTGCCCACGGCGGTGAAGGTGTTTTCAGTTACTTAGAATTATTCGGGTAACTGAAAATATATCTTGCTATGTCTTTGAAGACATAACAATCCTCCGCTTGTCGGATTGTTTTCCGAGTGTAATCACTCATCTTGGGTATCGGTTAAGCCGATGAAGTGTATTCACCAGCCTAACCGACTTTCTGTAATCCCGTCAGAGCTTGCGCCACTGCTCGATGTCGTTCCGATAGGTGTCGAGGTGCAGGCGGACGAGGTTTTCAATCAGCCCCGATGCGCTCATACCCTTTCCTCCGAGGAAGCGGACAACCCTGTCCAGTTCGTCACGCACCGTCTCGCTGACAAACACGGGCTTGCGGTTGATAATCTTGGGGACTTGGAGATAGGTGGCGCGGTACTCCTCCAGCGACAGCCTGCGCTGCTTGCTGCTGACACGCTTCTGCGGCATTGCTGTTTCCCCGACCGCCTCACTTGACGGTTCATCCGCCATAGCGGTCTCCGTTTCTTCCGTGACGGTCTTGCCGGGCTGTTCCGGCTCATCCGGCTCCAGGCCGATACGCCTGTAGATGTCATTCATCGACTTGGGAGTGTAGGATTCCCTGCGTCCCATCTTTTCCACGATTTCACGAGCCTGCTGCTCTGTAATGCTTGGTTCTCTCTTCATTGTAAAAAACAAATTGATTAAGTTATTAACTGTGGTCTTGGTAAGCACCTCGACCGATTATCGGGAGCAAAGTAAGATGCTTCAGTGCAGTCTGTCAAGCACTTGGGTTCTCTTAGGCAATTTTGTATGGTTTTGCTTTATGGTGATAGAAATAACGGTGCAGACTTCACCGTTTTGCCGGATGTATATAACCGAAAGGGAAAAAGGTTTAGTTACGGGTGATTTTGAATTAAGCTCTTATTTGGGCTGTGGTGTCCTTATTAAATATAGGAATTAAGGGCTAAGGACTGGGCGGATTGGGCAATCGGTGAACCATGCCTGTGCCAACCTCTACCACCCTGTGCCACTTGCTGCCAGACCAAATTGAATCCATTGCCGGATGCCGGATTATGTATTTCTTTGCGGGAGAAGGAATGATAGCCGCCAAAGGAAAAGTCGGTATCACGGACAATGACTACCGTATCAGCGCAACATGCTACCACTTCCGGGAAACCCATTGTCAAGTAACGGATTATACATTCCTTTGCGGCATAAGAAACAGTAACAACTAAAAAAAGACAATATGGAAATCGTATCAATCGAAAGAAAGACCTTTGAGGAGCTGGTCGCCAAGTTCGACCGCTTCGTCTGCCGTATGGATGCCATCTGCCATCGGCACGGCGAAAAGAAAATGAGCGAGTGGATGGATAATCAGGACGTATGCCGGATGCTCAATATCAGCCCACGAACCTTGCAGACGCTTCGGGACAATGGGACTTTGGCATACAGCCAAATCAACCACAAGACCTATTACCGTCCCGAAGATGTGCAACGTATCGTCTCCATCGTGGAGGACAGACGGAAGGAAGCAAAGTTCAAAGGCAGGACAATCTGATAACCGAATAGAGTAATGACAATAATTCCACTAAATCCAGAGTAATATGAACGAACTGATTAACAAAGACAACGAGTGGATAATCCACTTCATGGGCAGTCTTGACCGTCTGCTGGACAACGTAGAGCATCTGACTGCCAGCTACCGCCCGACACTGAACGGGGAGCGTTTCTTCACGGACAAGGAGGTGTCGGCACGGTTGAAAGTGAGCCGCCGAACACTTCAGGATTACCGCAACGAAGGGCGGATAGCCTACATTCAGTTGGGCGGCAAAATCCTCTACCGAGAGTCCGACATCGAAAGGATGCTGACTGACAGCTACCGTACCGCCTACCGACAGACGGCTATCTGATTTTCTTGAAAGAGCGCAGTTTGCCGTCTGCCCTATGTTTGCGACAGCAATGGTACAATAAAAAAGGAACGGCTTACGGATGAAGCATCAATGTTTAGCTTCGTCTGTAAGCCGTTCCTTCTCTTTCTTCTGATTTCCCGTCAGTCGCTTGTTTCCGTTGCCGGATGCCCAAAATGCGTGTGGTTGGCAGGGGCAAGGTTTTCGGGCTGAATACGCTCAACCCCGTTGAGGAAGATTCTGCCCGAAACGGCTATGCCGCCCGACCTTGCCAATGCTGTCAGAGCCACACGCTACCTTTGCATCCGTGCATCGGGAACAGGTGGCTGACGGGAAGAACCTCGACTATACCATAGGTTGCCATTCTTACCATAGGAAACAAACAATGTAACCGGGATTCCTTTCTTGGTGGTGCAGATTTCATTTATTACGAACCGCCTGAACAAAAGGGTCTCTTTGCTACATATTCTGAAAGCGATGGCTATAATCATTTCAAAATTATACACATCATAACTGATGCCGTCAGTTTGCTTGATATACTTCATCGTATCAGTTTCGTTCAACTCTTTGTTCTTGTAAATTGCCTGTATCATCTTGCGGATATTGCAAGAGAACACCCCGAACAGGTCGGCTATCTCGAACTGGGTCATCCACACTGGGGCTGTCGGTACGGTGACCGCTCCCATTTTACTGATTGTTATTATTTCTCTGCTCATAATCCCTTTATTTTATGATGATTATATACTGTTTTCTTTCTTTTCGCCAGCCGATATTTTCTTTCTTCGCTCCATCAGTTTGTCCATGTCTTTGGAGATTTTATCATCGGTTATCCGTGCATACCCCTGAGTAGTTCTGATGTTGGAATGTCCCATCATCTTGGCGATGCTCTCAATCGGTATATCCGCTGAAATCAGGAAAGTTCCGAAGCTGTGCCGACTTTGGTGATAGCTCAGATTTTCCTCCTTGCCTATGGCAACACCCATCTCGTGGATGTCAAACCAAAGTGAATCACGGCTTGGGAGAGGAAACACGGGCTTCTCATCATCGGTTGTGTTGTACAACGACAATATCTGTTCCGCTATGGGATGTAAGGGTATGAAAGCCTCCACCTTTGTCTTCTTGCGGTTGATGCGGATATACCGTCTGCCCTCCGCATTCGTCCCGATATGATGGGGATGAAGAAGTTTGATGTCCACATACGCCAGTCCCGTCAGGGTCGAGAAGATGAAAGCCCGTCTTGCCAGTTCCATACGCTTGTCATACATCGGGGTGGAAAGTATCTTTTTGAACTCATCGCGGCTGATGTACCTGTGCCTTGCCTCCGGCTTCGGTTCATACTCCAAGTCCTCGCAGGGGTTCACACGGATAATCTCCTTATCGACTGCCAAATACAATAAACGATTAAGCCAGCACATACATTTGTTGGTTTGGGAAGAGCTGAAATTCTTGCACTTCTTCAGGAAAGCTTTATAGGACTTGCCAAAATCCTCCGTCACTTCTTCAAGAGGAATTTCCTTTTTCCCGATTGACGCTATAAAGTCCGTCAGGTATTTCTGATAATACATGGAGTGACGGTAGGAAGAAGTGGAATCTATTTCCTCGGAATGTTTCTTCAACCGCTCCCGTTCCCATTCACCCATTTGCAATAAGGTAGTCGGATGGATATTATTCAGGGAAATATGGTTCTTCAACATTTCCGCACTGACCACTCCTTGCGATTTAAGTATCTCGGTATAGGCTTCCTCAGTCAGACGCAGGTATTCCCGTAAGCGGTTGTTCTCCCTGACGGTCTTTATCTCATTCTTCCTGCCGTTCCAGTCTTCGGGGCGGCAATAGATACCTGTGCTTATGGCGGTCTGCTTGCCGTCAATGGTTATACGGCAGAGTACGGCGGTCGTACCGTCAGCCCTCACCTTGCTGCGGTTAATATATGGCAATAATGAAAATGTGCTTCGCATATTGTTGTTGGATTTATAGGGTTAGTTTGAAATCTTGTGTCGCCTCTATGAACTTGTCCATATCCTCGAAGAGTTTTTTCGGACTGACACGGGCATATACTTGAGTGGTGGAAATGTCGGAATGTCCCAGCATCCGGCTGATGGTCTCAATCGGCACACCCGCTTCGAGCGTTATCAGCGAGGCGAAACTATGCCTCGCCTGATGATAGCACAAATCATCCTTGATGCCAGCCAATGCCGCCAACGCCTTCATGTGTCTTCTAAGATTAGGCCAGCGTAGTAAAGGGAACAATGTGTCCCTGTCCTCACTGTGATACTTTTCAATCAGTGCAATCGCTTCGGGAAGCAACTTCACGCTTGCCCGATGTTCGTTCTTCTTCCTGCGGTATTTCAGCCACAACGCTCCGTTATCGTCCGTGTACAAGTTCTCATCGGTAATGGATATCACATCCGCATACGAGACCCCGGTATAACACCCGAAGAGAAACATATCCCTTGCCAGTATGTGAGATTTACGATGCGGTTCAATTTCCACATCACGGATTTTCTCGAACGATTCACGGCTCAATGCCCGTGGGGTTTTATCCGACTGCTTGGGCAGGGTGAAATGCTGGAAATGGATTTTGTCTGCATAGCCTTCCTTATAAGCCAGACGGCATATTTTTTTCAGTATGGCAAGGTGATGTCGGACAGTATCTATTGCATAACCCTTATTCTCCATAGCGAAAACCTGATAGTCATGGATGAACTGTTCCGTAAGCTGCCCAAATGCTAAATCCTTGACCTTGTACTGATGCCCAATGAACTCACCAAGTGTCAGACGCATATAATGATAAGTCGAGTAAGAAGTTTTCGCACGGTCAATACCAATACGGGCTTTGAGGTCGTCACAGACAACATCAGTCATTCGCATGAGTGTCATCTGCGTTTCCATACTTCCTTGAAAATGATTCTTCACATCGGTGGCATCGAAATCCATTTTACGGCTCACAAGGTTGTCAAAGGCGTTGTTTACCGCCAACAACAGTTTCTCAATCTTGGTGTTGGTTTCCACCGCCTCCTTGCTCTTGCCATTCAGACGGCTTTCACAGGGATTCCACAGTTCGGGAGGGCATGACAGCTTGCATCCGAACTGCGCCATCGTGCGGTTGACGGTAATGCGTCCCATGATGGGAGCCTTGCCCGACTTGTCCAGTCCGCTCTTTTTGAGGTAGAGCAGCACCTTGAATTTTTCTACTTTCATACGCTTATATTTTTAAGTGCAAATTTACTTGCCATATAAGCGTCCCTTGATGCGCAAAACACTGTGTATTAACGCAAACAAAACGGTGGGGATTTCTTTTCATCGCTTTCCGTTACCTGTTCCCGTTTCGGTAACTGCCCGGCTAACGGTTTGGTAACTGAACAACCTCAATATTCCGTTGTCGTTTGCATTTTTTCAACTTCGCAAAATACCGAAATATCGCTTATTCCTAACGGTTTACGTTTAATCTATACCTGTTCGCTGTTGCTTGCTTTGCCGTGTATATTCCATCTTGCCCGCCACACATTCGCCAGCACCGTTACTTTAGCCAATAATATCTCACTGGAAGTCGTTTCTAAAATGCTTGGTCATACCAATACCAGAATGACTACTCATTATGCCAAACTGATAGATAAGTGCATAGGTGAACAGATGGATAAGCTCATGGAAACATTTATTGGAGATTCTGATTACTAAATATTAGCTTATCTTACTTGCAAACCTACAAACGTTTTTTACTCTATAAACTTATACATAAAAATATTAAAATCAAGAAGAAAAGCATCTTTTATCTTGCTGATTTCAGAAACTTAAGTTATTTTTGCTTTGAACAAAAAAAGGAACAATGAAGAAAATGAATATATTAAATTAGAGATAAAATAATCAATAAAGATTATTATCTCATTTAAATAGGCATAAATGGCTCAAAAAGGTCATTTATGCCTATTTGCGTTTAAATAAAAAAAATTAACAAAATATTTAGAAAATAATGGACCTAACAAACCCACTTTTAAATATAGTCAAATACCTTGACAAGAACAGAGCCGAAGGAACCTCCGAGCATGCTTATAAGCACCTCATTTTCGGTGGATTATTAATAATAGGCGGCATATATTTATACAAAAAAATTGAAGCGAACATAGATATCCAAAAAAAACAAAAAGGAAGCAGAAGAAAAACGAAAAACAATAAAAATAAAAGAAAGTGAGAAACAAAATACTATAAAAGTCAAAACAGAGGAACAGAAAGATTTATTAAGATTTAAAGAGGAAATCCGCTCAAAGAAACAGGATGAGAAAATTACTCCGACTAAGGACATGCAGGAGATTAAAATCGAAAGCTACCATGAAACATTAAGAAAAGGTATGCTAGAAAACTCCAAAGAGCGTATGTTAGGATTTCCATGGCTGCGTGAAGGATATGACACCGGATTGGTTGCACCTACCAATTGCGGTAAAACTACTTTTGTCATGCAAGTAGCCATAGCCTTGGCTCGTGGTTATTCTGAGATAAGCATAGTTGATGAATGGCACAGCATTAAGCCTATGCGAGTAGTAGTATTCGCACTGGAGCAGAACTATAAGGAAATAGCACAATACTACGGCTCTGCTATTAATGATTTGAGAAGACTGGAAATACACTGTGAAGCAGGCTTAAGAACTGAGCATATCCTATCTATACTGAGAAACGTAATAAAAGAAACAGATGAGGACGGAATAGTGGTCATTTTTGACAATCACACAAAACTTGAAGAGCGCTGTGGAGCCAAAGCGGTGAAGGTATTCAACCAAGAATTGGAAGTACTTCAGGCTGAGTGCTCCAAGACAGGAAAATCCCTAACAACATTGAAGGTATTCCATACTAATGATAAATGGAAACCTGGTACACCATTTTCACCATCATATGTTAGAGGAAACAAAAACAGCGTCAATATGACAAAAAATTTCATTTACCTATCACCATGTAAGTTGGGAACAAATTTCCGTGTATTGGGTTATCTCAAAATGAAACATGGTGAGCAAGAATGTTATATTCTGTTAAGATACGCCGATACTGAAATCAATCAGTTTTGCTACATAGGAAAAGGGAGTGCAAATGATTTAGGCTTACCCCAAAACAATGGACACACATATGTCACTAACAAAACTACGGCAAATCATTCTACTGATTTAACTGATAAGAAGATAGAAGAAGAAACAGATATTGCAAAAAAAAATAAAGTAGGACGTCCTACAGATTTTACTGATGAGCAGATGTTAGAGTGGTATCATAGGGTTCAAAAAGGCGAATGCACCTACAAACAAATAGAAGAAGAACATAATGTTAAAAAATGTGCTATTAAAAAACGTGTGCAGAGGATTAATAATAGGAAGAAAGAGAAAAATGAGAGGGACAAATTTCCAATTTGTCCTATCCATACATTTTCGAACAAGCTGATTGCCAATAGATTATAATTCAATATATGTTATATCAGAATTTGTCCCCCCAACCTAACAAAAAAGAAGATGCCGTCTCAACATGAAGTTGAGATAGCATCTTCATTGCTGGTTCTTGGATTATCTACATTGAACCTTAACGCCAGTCCGAAACTTGAATTTATTAAATACCAGCATTTATTAAATCCGCCACGAATGACTATCCTAAAATTTCAATATACCAAAGACGATTACCTTGTCCATCAGTACGCTGCACTTTTTGGGAACAAAGATACTTCCCTAAATCTGTCGCTTTGGCTGTTTTCCCAGAAAATCCAGCATGGTCATATATTTGTTGCAGCATGTTTTTTACGTCTTTGAGAGAGTAAATTTTTCCAACTTCAAAAGCATTTATGCAAGCAGTCTTTATTGAACCTTGCACACAATACTCATTGTATATATTTATTACCTTATCCTCTTTAAAATTCACTCTCTTTAAAGTTGCATAACCAAGAGCTGCATACCACTGATGAAAACGTAAATCTATAAATGGGTTCTGGAAAATCCACTCATCATATTGAGGGTATTTATTTCTAAAATCAGCATATCCAGCAAGTTTGTCCTTATCGGGTGTGTTATTATACCATGACTCAAAATCCCTTACTTCTACAGGCTTCCGTCCTATTCCTAATGCAGACTGGATACCTGATATCAATTGATGTGAATTACTATAATAATAACGTCTTTGATACCACTGATTCCACTTGGCAGCCATAACCAGATAATTGAAACCAAGTGTGGACTGACCATTTTCCTGTATGACATCAACATAATCACTTACGAACTTCTCTTCAGGCGATATTTTGAGATGAAGATCAACTAACCATTTTTTTGATTTTTCTGGACTTGCATAATACATGTCAAGACGTTCTTTTGTAGTCTGCTCCATCTCACTCTGTCTTTGCCTGAACTCAACTTCTGTTACAGGATTTGGAACAGTTTTATAGTATAACGTAGCATCATGACGAAATGGATTACTGTCAAGCCTTTGCCTTCCAAGAATCTGTGAAAGATCAATTGCAACATCGAGACTTAGCCACTCTTTTCCTCCATCAATAAAAATATAAGTACTGGCATTTGTAGAATAAAAATCTACACCCTCGAAAGAAGCTTTTGTACAAAACGTAAAGGTTTTGTTTATCGGATTATTGCGATCGGTACATAAACCGCCTATTGTAAAACCCTTTGGCAGTTCTGAACTTTTACTTTCTGAACATAAAATTGTAACTTCTTCCGGGAGCAAATTATTCTTTTCGATAATCCTTATAATGGACTTTACTTCGTTAAGAAAGATACAAGCTTCACGAGAATACACCACATTTCCCTGTATAATTTTACGTTCAAAATACCCATTATTCCTATATTTCTGTATCAACTCAGTACATAACTTTACAGCATTCTCACCATTTCTCATTTTCCGTTTTTTCAATGTCGGCTCCTCAATGACAGCCGGATCCCATTGTAACTTATAATAAGGAAGATTGGCTAATTGTGGGATATAATCCAAATATTGTTCAGGAATAGGTGTAGCAGACAAGTAACATATACGTCTGGCTCTGTTATCTATATTAACAAGAAAGTTCATATCAACAGTTCCCTTAAATGTCGCATCCCCCATAAGACACTGAAACTCATCTACTACAAAAAAGAACTTGTCTATAATACCACAGGATTCCAAAACAGAAAACACCTTACCTACCGAGTCCAATGTAACCAATATTTTAGCAGGAGGAAGTTGTTGTCCGAAAGGTGTCAATCCATAATGTAACCATAAGTACGAATTCAAATCTTCCATTTTCTGTTTTATAGCACTTTGTCTGTCATCACATTGAGGAATATGAAACAGAAAACTATCAGGATACTGTTTGTGTTTATTTTTCAATACCTGAATACGTGGAGAAATGATTACTACCATCAGACCTGAATTAAGAAATAACGATGTTCCTCCACAACCAGTAAGTGTCTTATTAAGAATAAACTTACCGTTTATAGGTAAAAGGCCATTTATAAGTTTATCATAATCACTCATATATCTACAACTTGGTGGCATGCTAATATTTATGACACTTATCATTTCTTATTATTTTTATGATTATTAGAATATTGGATGTATCCCGTTTCCTCTTTGATGAGTAAACGGAACGCATCACTTTTTTCTTAAAAGCACTATTACTTATAAGTAAATTTCAAAAATTCATTAAAAAAAAGTGCATTATCTATATTTTCTCTTTCGTTTGTTGTAGGCTAACGCCGCTTGAGTGGTATAATACACTTATCATATCTGCCTTCGGTTTACTCATACCATATAAACTTCAATACATCCTAAATTGTAATGTTCCGAAGTTATCAGCTTCTGCTTTATAAGCATTTATTACATGATTCATAATTTCATCTTCATGCATTGTCTGGCTTTTCCAACCATCAACGAAATACCCAATGGCAAAATCTTCATCTACTCCCCATTTGCACATAAGGCAAGCCAGTTTAAATATACTATTAGCTCTGTTGCCTTCCTGCCAATATTCAGGATGGTTCTTTCTCCATGAAGAATCCATTATGCGAATAATACTTTCATCTGAAACAGTCTTTACATTATTAGAAGAGTATTGTTTTGAATTGCTTTGAGTTTTTATGGTAGGAATATAATGAAAAGCAACCGGATTATGATTAATCCAAATATCCGGATCATAGCTCAGATAGTTTCTTCTGGCTATATCTTTACAGCTCTCATCTTTACTTGCCACATTGAATTTCTTCAATAGTTGTTCATACAAATCCCTATGCAAGTCCGGACTCTCATTATCATGCAGTACTAGAGCTTTCAGTCCTTCTCCACTGGGAGTAACAAACACACAGACTACACATGGTGTAATTTTCAAGCGATTTCGTAGATGTATTATTTCATCTTTTGTAGCTATATGGTCAAAATCCATAGCTGTAATACACGAATAATCATCCAGTCCTTTCCTATTAACCTTTAAAAATCGGGCATTCCAAGCAACAGCAGGCAATAATCTGGATTTCCAATATTGCCTTTCCTCTTCCGGTACAGTTCTGATGCGTTCAATTGCTTGTCTTAGTGTATATTTCCCATATTCACTATCATACAATACCAAATCCCCATTACGAATAACTTCTACTACTTCATTAAAGTCAATATACTGCAAATTATACTTTGTGTAATTAATTCTTTGCAATAAAGTAAACATTCCGTTATTTCCCATATTTCTTATTTTTTTTCAGATATAAAGTTTTCAGGTCCTTCAAATTTCCCGTTTGTATTAAATGAAAAAAAAGAAGCCGTCATACACACGTACAACGACTTCTTAATCCTCAACACTCAGCAACCATTGGTATTCTCTAATTCTTAGTGGATACTAATGATTATATACAGGTAAACTCCAATGGTACCGAACGTTCTGAAATATGGTACTTGACTTATGATATATACTTCCCGTACGGATTGGTTATGTTATATCAATCAATTACAGATAATACAAATTATTTTTTGCTCAATCTTTGGATTACTTGATATTATTTCTTTGTTGTCCAACGTAGATTATAAACTGCATTGTTGGTTATATCTCCATCAATATGTTCAACTTCCGTATAAACTGTTGGATCAGGATTGTACAAGAAAGTTTGTGCCACTAATATATCCACATAGAATTTCTGACCATCAAGAATAATGTAAAGTCTTCCATTGGCTTCTACATAATAAAAAAAATCGTCATTATCTTCTTCTTTCATACTATAAAGGTTTTTTATTATTAAAAAAATGTTATTATTACAATACTAAGGATTTCAGGGGAATCAAATGACATTTTCTATAATAAAAAATCAGCAACAAAGAGTGATTTCGTGGAAAGTTATTAATATATGACTTCCCCTTCTTTCCTGTCATATAACACTTCTTTCTATTAAATTTTTCTAGTTTAGAATGATATTATTTCTCAACATATCCTCTATCATAAGATTCATTTTTATCATTGCTAGTAATTTTTAATCATTTCTTTTCCTGCATATCCGTTATAAATTTATGGTTACAAAAAAGGAGACAGTCTCAAATTCGACTATCTCCTTACAATACTCCTGAAGATTATCCATCCCAGACAAATCAAGGAAAGCTTCATCAATGCTGTATTGGGTAAGCTTGGGAGTATATCGTGAAAGAAGTGACATCACACGCTTGCTCATGTCACCGTAAAGATTGTAGTTGGAAGAAAAGACTGCAACATTGTTCTTCTCCAGCATATCCTTCACCTGATAGAAAGGATCGCCCATCTTCAGTCCCAGAGCCTTAGCCTCATTGGAACGAGCTATCACACATCCATCATTATTGGAGAGTACCACTACTGGCTTTCCAATAAGATCAGGATGAAAGACACGCTCACAAGAGCAATAGAAATTATTGCAATCTACGAGGCCAAAGAGTTCCATGTTGTTATTTTTTTAATCTGCGAATGATATTGGTTACTACTCCCCAAACGATGAAATCATTCTCTTCTGTTACCTTGATGGGCTTGTATTCTGGATTATGAGGTATCAGCCAGGCACAATTGTTTTTAGGGTCCCGCTTAAACTGCTTTAACGTAAACTCACCGTCTACATAAGCGGCTATATAATCCCCGTCATTTGCTTCAAGGGACTTATCGATAACTACGTAATCACCATTATAGATACCAGCGTCAATCATGGAATCTCCTTCCACTCTTGCATAGAAAGTAGTCTCCTTGTTATGAATCAGTTCCTTGTTCAAGTCAATGGATTCTGTCATATAATCCTGTGCAGGTGAAGGAAAACCAGCCCTTATTCCTTCGTTTGCATAGGGAAGAGCCAGGATAGTATCAGTATCGGCAGAATAGATATGTAGCTTTATTTCGTTCATAACACAAAAGTAGATAAAAAGTGAAATGAATGATAATTCTTCTTCGGGAATTAAAATGTGATTCTTTTTAGGAGTAATAATTTTTCTCAAGAGAACAATCTTTTTTATACCTTTATGCACCGAACAATCAATAATAAAATGAGTACAAAAGACGAATTTATAGAGTTACTTCGTTCAACCAATCGTGAAGGGGTTGAAGATTTATTGGAAGGATTGGAGAAGATAGGATTCTTTACTGCACCTGCTTCTTCCACCCATCACCTCAATATCGAAGGAGGATTAGTACAGCATTCACTCAATACATGCAAAGCTGCACTTATGGTATGGGAAGGAATGATTGCACTAGAACCCGGATTGGAGAAGGAAGTAGAAAGAGACAGCGTAATTATTGCCAGTCTACTTCATGATGTTTGCAAAAGTGATATTTACTTCCGGAGCGTCAAGAAAAAGAAAACAGCAATAGGTACTTGGGAAGATAGTGAAGGATATAAAGTATCTTACAAAAACTTTCCAATGGGACATGGGGAAAAATCTGTCATCCTTATCCTCTGTAATGGTATATCATTAACTGATGATGAAATGTTAGCTATACGCTGGCACATGGGAGCTTGGGGGCTTAACTTGAACAGCTATGAAGACCAGAGATGTTTCGATACTTCACAGAAACTCTATCCCTTGGTTACAATCATTCAAGTAGCGGATAAACTGGCTGCGAACATCATGGAAAGAAGTGGGGAAGAATTGGATGAATTATAGTGTTAAACCTATTATAATATTAAATCAAGCGCATTAACTCCATTAATTATATTATTAAAATGGAAAAATTATACTTTACATCCCAACAAGCTGAAGAAATAAAAAAACTGTTAGATTTAAGACTTGCTGCATCTGATAAAGATGAGCTTAAAAGAATATCTTCCAGGTTAAGAAGTAAAGGCTTTTTTATAAGTCAATTTGGATCTAAGTTCTCTTCTTTAGACTTTGAAAAAGAGATAAAGAAAGGTAATATTATAATAGCAGATAATCCTATAAACCACCAAACGGTCGATAATTATACTCAGCAGGCACCACATGAAAATGATTACACTGATATGTCGGGAAAAAATAAAAAAAGTAATCTTGGTGTTATCTCTTTAATTATTCTTGCTTTTCTATGGATTTTAGGAACTTTGACTAATGAAGAAGAAAAAAAACGGAGGTTATTAAAGGAAGTAGCTATAATTCATCTTATGACCAACAAATAAACGATTTGAAGAGGGATATTAAAAAAAGCGATGATTGGGTTAAAGGTGTTGTTATATATGATGAGAATTGTGATACTATTGCTATTGTAAATAAATAATCACACTGAATGTTTATATAATTTTATTTTTTCTATTTGACAGAAGTTGATTTCGGTATATAATCACTTTTTATTACCTTTACGGTGATAATCAAATATACTTTTAATGATAGAACATTTAGACATAGAATCAATATTTCAGGATTCATTCGATGACGGAAATAGAAGTACATTCAAAACCTCCCCGGAAGTGATACAGAAGGTTATGAATGTACCTATGTGTGCTGTTATGTCTCTACTCAGATCTAACGGTTACAGCGACATCCATGATGAAACCAGCCTTTGCATAGATGAAGAAAGGCTTGGTATATTTACAGAGGCTTATGTTCGTAAAATGAAGAATTATTTCACTCGTTCACTTCAGAATATAAGCTCACTTCCACCTAAAGAACGTAGTGACTATAATAAGTTTGTAAAACTATTTAAAAAGGAAGGTGTCAAGGGGCCTAAGATATGGAAAAATGATATCGACATTGACCACTTAAAGGAAGTTTTTGTAGAAAGAATAAAAGAAGAGACAGAAGAACGGTATAGCTCAAGGTCAGGTATGATGGGGTGCTATCTTTCTCTGAATAAACTATATGAAAAATATATTACTGAATTAGAAGAGCCTTATCAACTCGAACTCCTAGGAGGTACATTCACGATATACCCAAACTTGGATTCACATAATAAATCCAAGAAATCTAATTTAGAAGAGACTATTGATAACCTCTTAGGACATAAAGTTCAACTAATATCTGAATATACATATAAATTTGTTTTATATTCTTTAGGTATCGGATTCATTGAACAAGAAGCTATCGAGAAAAGAATCGAAGAGGAGAAAACACTTCTGAATCGTATTTCTGACAGCGAACTCTATATTGCTGAACCTATTAATGATAAACCTATATGGTGTGGTACTAATCTTATTTCCAGATTTGTCTCCTTCGCCAGATACTATATATATTCCGTAAGGGATGATGAAGATTCCCATAGTGTTAATATTGAATTTATGAAAAATAAAAATTTAATGTTAGATACTTATTAAAGAATAATATGGGAACAGAAAACGACAAGTTAATTGGAGAAATTATAGAATGCAACCTTTCAACTGACTCAAAAGTTAAATTAATAAATAAAGTTAATGAGAAATCTCATATCTCCGGATTTATACGTTATATAGCTTTACGGTTGGGGTTAGATTATTTTATTGATAACATTTAGTCTATAAAGGCTGAATTCAACTTGCAAATGCAACAGAATTCTGATTAATAATTTGTTTA
>ENA-OURV01001567-OURV01001567.1-human-gut-metagenome-genome-assembly--contig:-NODE-1567-length-17730-cov-10.528769_pt1 | contig 17730 bp, 32 predicted proteins | sample MGYA00242141_ERZ509072 | MGnify/ENA primary metagenome ERZ509072 (study PRJEB26280, sample SAMEA2338763) | human gut metagenome | biome: human gut; feature: human-associated habitat; material: faeces... | reverse complement strand
GATTACCGGCGCAAGAACGAACCCGTCGAGACAGACAGGATGTGCGTCGAGGACGCCGTAAAGTTTTTGACAGTACAAGGTATTCCGACCACACGCGCCACGCTCTACGATCTCGTCTACAAACGCGCAATTCCGTACAAGAAGTTCGGGCGCCGCACGGTGTTCTCGAAAAAAGAGCTACTGTCGTGGATCGAATCCCGTACCGTCCATTCGGAGGACAGGCGGGCCGCTGCTGCATTGCGTATCTCCGAGAGAGCACGCAGGAAATGAATATGAAATCGCCCCGAAGCCGGTGATGTTCATGATTGGAGTTTTTGAGAGAAGGGTGTTTTGCGGCTTCGGGGCTTAGCAAAGGTTTGCGCGCCTCCAATGCGCATAGGCAATCAGTGTGATGATTCCTCGCTGTCCTCCGTGAGGCTCGCAACAGGATGACGGCCGGGAAAGACCGGCAAATGGTGTAGTGGCGGAATGGTAGACGCACACAAAAAGATGGGCTGATAGTGGTCGGGCAACGCAAGTTGCGGATGACGCTCCTCGGAAAGCAGCCGTGCAGGTTCGAATCCTGCCGCACTCCCAAGATAGCAGCCCGCAAGGGTTAGGGGTTTGATCGCTGGCAATAACCCCAGCCGCAAGGCAGAAAGCGATACGTTAGGCCGATAATAGCGTCATCGGCGGGCCGTGGGCAAGGCTCGAAGTGATAGCCCCGCAGAGGCAAATAGCCGAATGCGCGAAAGACTGGCATAGGACCCGAAGCTGCGATGATATGAGCGGCGAGGACCACCGGGATAAATTGAACGCATATTATGCCCGGTGTGGTTTGAATGCACCTATCCGGGCTCCAATGCGGGTTTTGTGCACACGTTCTTTCTGTCCATTTGCAATTTAAGTTTGTAGTCATTTACGCAATCCCGCTTTTATGCCCTGATGACACCAAATAGATAACCGGCTTCGGTTGGCGTATACCACTATTTATTCGGCGAGCCTTGTCTTCGATGACGTCAGGGCGCGAATACCTTAAAATTTCAAGACTATGGAGAATTTAAAAAAGCCACAGGCACGCATCCTGGCCTACTTCATCAGAGGAGGAACGCTGACCGTGTGGAAAGCGATGAGCAAATTCGGCACGACTGAGCTGCGGAAGATTGTCACGAGGCTCCGGCGCAAAGGCTACATCATCGTTGGCGATTGGTGTTACAGCCACGACGCAGACAGAGGGCGGGTTGTCCGCTACAAAGAGTACCATATGGTCGTTAACCCTGAAATTGCACAAATATGAAAACCGATACATTCAAAACCCTGAAATTTCTGGGCATGGACTTCACCCAGCGAAAGCGATACCGCGCGGAGATCGAACGGCTCGAGCGGATAAATGCGGACATCCGTCGGAGCTTTGCCGCAGGCGAGAAAGATCGCAATGACCTTCTGAAAAAGTGCGCCGAGGAACGCAACCTGCGTATCGCCGTCGAACTCGATCTGATGAAATATACCCGGAAGCGAGGCGCCGACGGGCGTTTCATCAAAGAAAAGGCGTAATGACGCCTTGCTTTTTTGTTAACACTCCCAAGTGTAATGAAAAAAGATCATTCTACAATTACCCATCGCTCGCCATCCGTGAGGCCCGCGGGCGATATTTGGAGGGTTGGCCGAGTGGTTGAAGGCTCCGGCTTACTAATCCGGCGAGCGGTAACGCTTCGGGAGTTCGAATCTCTCACCCTCCGCAACCCCTTTGTTGATGGCGCAAGTAGAGCGACGATAGCGCAAGGGATTATTGCCGATTGCGCGGCAATGACAAAGCGGAACAGACGCTTGACTCTATCGGACAGGTTATACGAAAGCATCTGACAGCCGGGAAAGACCGGCATTTTGAGCTATGGTGTAACGGTAACACATCACCCTTTGGAGGTGGCGCTTCCGGTTCGAATCCGGGTAGCTCAACAGGGGAGCGATCCCCACGTTGTTGGTTTGATCGAATGGTCATTCAATCAACGGAAGCGAAAGAGGGTATATCCCTCGACAATCCGAGGCCGCGTGAATAAGGGTAGCGAGGCCGAGGCGGGTTAAGCCCACGAAACGGGAGATAAAGAACGCAAACCGGCGGCGCGGGAGCTGTGTCGCTACCGCGGGGGATCGTCGTAAGTCCCCCGCATCTTTTTGAATCAACAATCATCTATTATATGCAGAGTTATATCAAGGAGCTCAAGGAAAAGGGTCTCGTGCCTTTACGGCTTGATAACAACACGGTGCTGTTTGTACCCCCGGAAAAAGCCAATGAGAAATATAAAGCACACTATCTCAAAAACGCCGAGAGGTCGCGGAGGATGGCAACACATTTAGATTAGCTATGAATATAATTGAATGGGAATCTTTTCTCGGCTTTGATGACATTATGAATCTGCCTGGCCGCATCATGGAAATCGTCACAGGCGATCAGTTCGAACGCGATGAGATATATCGCGAGGCGATAAAACTGCACGGCGGAGATATGTCTTACGACTGGTTTTTCGAACTGTACGAGGAGGAGTTAGCGCAGCGAAAAAAACGGCAGCAGGACTTCACGCCTCGCCAAGTTTCCGAAATAGTGGCTTTATTGACAGAAGTCGACGGCATCGTCCACGAGCCGACGGCCGGGACCGGGGGCCTGCTGATTCAATGTTGGTGGAACAAGGCGCGTGCGAAACTTCCTTGGAAATTCAAGCCATCGACCTGCATTGTGAGCTGCTGGGAACTTTCGGATCGGTCGATGCCATTTTTGCTGTTTAACCTATCGATCCGTGGGATTATGGGCGAAGTCTTTCATGGCGATGTCTTGAAAAATTCGGCCAAAGCCCGCTATGTACTTCTCAATGAGAGAGACGACGCACTGGCTTTTTCGGACATAGTTCGAGATGACAGCATATTGGGGTATCAACACGGGCGTCCTTCAGAAAATACACAGCCAGGACTTTTTGATAAAATCTGAATCGCTATGACATTCTACGAGTTATATGAAATATGGAAATCGACCAAGGGCCTCTACGTAAAGCGCAGCACTATCAGCGTTTACGAATTATCCCTCCGTAATCGCATCTTGCCCGCTTTAGGGTCAATGGATATTGCCGAGATTAAAACACACACTTTGCAAACGTTCTTGAATGAGCTGATAAGTAGCGGATTATCCATAAAATCGGCGCAGGACACTATGATCGTCGTGAAGATGATTTTGCGGCATGGCGCGGATATGGATTTGGCACCGTATCGGAAATTTAATCTTAAATATCCGTCCCGGAACATTGACGAAACCAAAGCCATCGAAACATATACGACGGAAGAGCAAAAAAAGATTGTTCAATATGTTATATCCAACCCTGCGCCGCGTAATTTGGGGATATTGATAGCGCTGTGTACCGGGATGCGTATCGGGGAGTTATGCGCGCTTAAATGGGAGAACGTGGATATTGAAAATCGACTTATCAAAGTGCGAAGCACTGTTAGCCGGATTTACGAAGTTTCCGAAGGGCGACCCCAAACACATATCGAATTCAGCAGGCCCAAAACCATCGATTCAAACCGCGATATTCCGATTCAGCGAGATTTGTACGGCATCCTAAAAAAATACAGAAGCGTCGCTAATAATGATTATTTCGTAATTTCTGGCAGTGATCATTTGAGCGAGCCGCGCACGTATCGAAACTACTATCGGGATTTCATACTGAATAAGGTGAAATTAGGGCGTTGTATCAAGTTTCACGGATTAAGGCATACTTTCGCCACGCGGCTGATTGAAAACGGCGCCGAAGTGACGGCAGTCAGTAAAATCATGGGGCACTCGGATGTGTCGATCACAATGAACCTGTACGTACATCCTACGACTGCCACCAAATCAGATTACATCAATCGGTCAATGAAGGGATTTTTCTAATTAAAATTATGAGACACGAATCGGTACGCTACGCCATCGAAAAATACTACACATACTGGCGTAATTTCGCTAAATGGAAGTGTTTTCAGCTGGGAATGGTGTCTTGGGCCGAAGATATTCTTCACAATGCTCTTGTCGAATTGTTGTTAAACCCCAACTTGCAAATGACCGATTCCCTGTATATCAAGAATTACGTTGTCCGCGCGATCAAATCGCGCACGTACGATGTAAAACGTGCAAAGCGTGATCTTTTAGATATAGATTCACAGTATGAAGATGTGCCGGAATATGCCGATTCCTCCTATAATGGGATGAGTGACGAGGATTTCGCCCGGTTCCGTGAAGTTAGTTGCAATTTACGTTGCGACGATTTAATTAGCCCCGTAAAGAACGGTTTTTACGTGCCAATCAAAGCGGGTTGGGTGAGCGGTTGGGTTCATTCATATGTGACAGGGGGGCGCCGATATACTTATTGGCTATATAGCGCATTCACCGGGTCAAGGTGTAAAGGCGAAATTATGAAAAGGTTGAAGACTTCGAATAGCCGGCACGAGGCTTACGTAGGATTGATGGATTACAATCGACAAATTATTGCTGGTGCCCTATCCTCGAATAAGAAGTGTAAATAAATTTATATTTTGCAATTACTATAAAACATTAAAGGTTATGAAATTATTCACACACAAGGGGCCGTGGGATTCAGAAGGAACGACTTATTATGCAACCGGCTGGATCGCAATCGTCGCAGTTACCTGCTGTATCATCGCTGTATGTATGGTGGGCTGTCCTTCGTACAACGTATGGCAGCAAGAAATGAGCGGCAAGGCGGAATTTGCCAAAGCCGAACAAAACCGACGTATCAAAATCGAGGAAGCGAAAGCCAACCTGGAAGCCGAGAAACTCAATGCACAGGCCGAGATCGAGCGGGCAAAAGGTGCGGCAGAAGCCATTCGGATTGAGAACGGATCGATCACTCCGACCTACATTCAGTATTTGTGGGTGCGCCAACAGAATAACGTCCCCAACAAGGTGGTATATATTCCTACGGAAGCTAATCTGCCTATCTTGGAAGCGAAGAAATAGCAACGGTTGACGCAGTAGTACAGCGGTAGTACGCTACTGGCAGACATCCCGGCGCGTCGGAGTGTCTGCCTGTGGAGGTCGGAGGTTCGAATCCTCCCTGCGTCGCAATAAAATTCGATTACAATTTTGCAGATTCGAAATGATTTTCTACCTTTGCTGTCGCGAGATCGATACCTTTGGTATCAACAAAGAACATATCTAACGCTTTATAAAGCGTTGTCCCTTGTCCACTTTCGGTTATACCGAGGGTGTCGGTCTCGCAAACTTGACTGGGGCAACGCCTTTTTTATTGCCCTTTACATATTAATTTAAACTTTTAACTGACAATGCGAGACCAAGTTAAAAGTGGTACCCGGGTAAATAACACCCAGACCACACCGCGCGCAAAGAAAAGCCGCACTGCATTCTACCGTTGCCACCTCAAGGCAACACGACCGATGTTCTCTTCGGACAAAGTCGATTACACTGATGTTATCCGCGCTGCCTGCGAGGAACACGCCCTTGGCTGTTTCCTGGCTCGGTTCCGCATTATGTATCCGGCCTATACCGTCGTTGTCGGCAGCATACTCGTAAGCCGGGTGTTTCCTCCCAAAGTCAAACATTAATCCGATGAATCATGGAGAATGAAATCCAGCTTATCGGGGGCGTGAGACGCACCGACAAGCAACTGCTATGCGCCATCATCTGGCGGGCGTGGCACCGCACCAAGCGTCGCATTTCGCGCAGAATCAGCCTTTGGAATTATGTTTCCTACAACCGCATGAGAGGGAGGAATGTGATATGACGACTATAAAAAATATCGCTGAAAATTTGGCGATTCGAAAGAATTGCGTAACTTTGTATTGCCAAGAAGTGATCGACAGATCACAAGACATACAAAATTACGCGATAAGGCGTGTCCCTGTGTTACTGATCTTCGGGTCGGTCACTTCTTGGCAGAAAAAGGGGGCGCGCCTTTCTTTTTCGTACATACCAACTAACTTGTTTAACACACAATGCCAAGAAGTGAAACAAGTGGTCAGACCCCGAAGCATAGTAAGGGTGCCACGTCTGCACGTTTCTACACGTGTACCATCAAGGCCCATCGGCCTTTATTCTCATCCGACAAAGTCGAATACACGAACGTCGTGCGAGCGACGACACCCGAGAACGCTATCGGGCGGTTCATCGTGCTGTTCAAGGCTTTGTATCCCTCCTACACCGCCGTCATGGGCGACATCAAATGCTTTAAAACATATTGAATCATGGCACATTTAGTCACTATCATGGTAATTATTGTGCCGATAGTTATCACCTTTGGCTGGGTGTTCTCGGATCAGCACCGCACAAAACGTGTCGCCAACTTGTTGGGTCAAATCTTTGAGGAACCATGAATACGCAATACCACACCACGACAACTTCCCCGGTTCTTCCGGCATCGGAGGAGCTGGTAGACATCCCGAGCGAATATATTACGGGCAACGTCAAAAAGCGTCCGACACTTAACGAATTCACATTGTCTGACAAGTCGATGAAGCTGCTCTTCAAAATGTTCGCCGCTTTTTTCGAACATAAGACACCCGGAGATGGCCAAGATTCAGATCGAGGCCAGTATTATACCTACGGGGATGTCGACGGATTTACCTTCGAAGTGGACTGGGGTGTATTTCACATCACCGTGAAGCGTCGTTACCTATGGGACGATCTGTTGAGCGCCCCCGATGAGGGGTTCACGGTTACAGAAGTATGGGACACAATCTATGATTGTTCTCGTCCGTGCCTGGCAAAACGAATGAACGATTACGCAAAACGAAACAACTTATAATATTATGAGAACACGTATTGAAGTCAGAAGCCGTGCTACTGGCAAGCTGATCACCAGCCATGAGGAGAACCGCCGCATGACGGCCAAAGAGATCGAGAAGGCCAAACGGGATTGCATGCGCAATCTCGATCCGGCCAAAGTTACAGCACCGGAAGTAACCTATATCGAAGACTAAGCCATGGAAACGAACACCACATTACTGACCTTGAGCGGCGACCAACTTGCCAAGCTGGCCCGGCGCCTCCCGGATGAGGCCGTTACGCCGCATCCTACGAAGAAATTCCTCTCGTCGATCAAATCCATTTATGTCACAGAACGTCTGAACGAAGTTTTCGGTGTCGGCCGCTGGCGTATCGAGACGGAGATTGTGGAACGTGTGGACCGAATGGTCGTCGTGAAGTTGAAATTCACGATCCCGGACTACGGGATATATTACGAGTGCTACGGAGGCAATGATAACCCGGACCTCGGGGACGCCTACAAGGGAGCCACGACGGACGCTATTACCAAGGTGGCGTCGTGGCTGGGGATTGGAGCCGACGTATTCAAAGGCAAGTATACGAACGGTGTAGCCCCGAAATCTACGCAAAGTGCCCCGGCCACGAAAGCCCCGGCTACCGCTCCAGCGACTCCGGCCCGCAAGCGAATCACGATGGAACAGCTGGACGACGCCATCGTCTGTGATCAGCTGATGAAATGGATGTATGGATTTCTCACTACGGCCAACTATGCCGCGGATTTCGACGCCAGAGCGCGATTGCTGAAATCATACGATGCCGATGCGGAAGTCGTCGATCGCTTCTCGGCACTCTTTGAATCATACCGTCAAGCACGAAAAAATGCGAAGTGATATGGAGACACAGGTAACATTGATTCGGGAAACGGCGTCTGTCTCCGAGCTGGCCGCCCGGGCTATCTCCTCGGTTGTAAACGGGGAGGTAGACCCGATAACGGCCTATATCAACATTAGCCGTATGGAAAAGGCCATAGCCCTCTACAAGGATAACGTTGATGTGCGAGACATCACGCTGCGGGAGTTATCCAAATACGGTAAGAAGCAGACGTTCGGCGACTGTGTGCTGGAAGAGTGCGAATCCGGCGTCAAATACGATTATTCGATGTGCGGCGATAGCAAGCTGGCGGATATGTACGCCACGCTGGAAGCCCTGAAAGCCGACATCAAGGAACGGGAAACGATGTTGAAGCACATCCCGTCATCCGGGGTTGCAGACCCCGATACTGGCGTGGTGATGTTCCCGCCGGCTCGGAGCAGCAAAACGGTAATTAAGACAACTTTCAAAAAACAATAGGAATAATGGCAGAACTTATCAATGTGTCGCTGTGTGTCAGCGACATTCCCAGGGACAAGATTTTCGTTGCCGAAAACGGCAAAAAGTACATCAGTATCTGCGTGTCGGAACTCCGCGAGGCTGACCAGTACGAGAACACGCATTGTGTGTTCATGCGTCAGTCCAAGGAGGAGCGCGAGCGCAAGGACAAACGAGTGTATGTAGGCCGAGGTAAGTCAGTGGTATTTCGCCCGGCGGAGCCTACTCCCGACCAAGTTGCAGACCTCCCAGTTGCCAGCGATACGGAAGATTTACCATTCTAAAAGAGTTTGAGCCGTATGGTTTACGATCTGAATACCGACATCGACCGGGAGCGCTTCAAGCGACGTGCAAACGCTCTGATGACGCGTCGGGCCGTTGTCGAGTGTTCGGAGCGTAAGCCCCGGCGAACTTCCCCTCAGAACCGCTATTTGCACGTGATACTCGGCGAGTTCGCAATGCAGACAGGGTGCACACTGTCGTACGTGAAAACGGAGTATTTCAAGAGGTTTTGCAATCCGGAGTTGTTCGTGTGTGTCGAGTTCGACGAACTGATGCACAAAGAGATTGAAAGGCTCCGCTCGAGCCGGGACCTCGATACCGGGGAGATGACAACGGCAATAGAGCGTTTCCGCAACTGGGCGGCCGTGGAGGCCGGGATAGACCTGCCATCGCCTGACGAGGCGGAGTGGATAGGCTTCATCGAAAGGGAGATGCAACACCAGCAAATATGGATATGATATGGCGAGAATACGAACTATAAAGCCACAATTTTGGGATGACGCGAAAATAGGCCGAATCCCTCGTGACGCCCGTCTGCTATATATAGGTCTTTGGACCTTTTCGGACGATTTGGGTGTAGTGATCGCCGATCCCGTTTGGCTAAAATCAAAAATATTTCCTTACGACAGAATACAGGTTCAACAGCTGGAGGCGTGGTTAGGGCTGCTCGAGAAGACCGGTTTTATTAGTCTTCTCTCCGTCAAATCGGAGAGTTTCTATTATCTTCCTACTTTCTCCCGTCACCAAATAATCAATCGACCTAATTTGGACGATGTAAATATTAATAAGGAGCTATTAGACAGTATTTTAGCTAAATTCACTGATCAATCAGTGATCAATCATGGATCAATCAGTGATCAATCAGTGACTATAATAGGAGAGGAAAAGGAGAGGAATAGTAGTACCCCCTATAATCCCCCTAAGGGGGAAATCGGCTCTCTTGACTCTGACGATGAATCCGTAGAAAACGGACCAGAGAAAAAGAAAAGTTGCGGCAAAAGAAAAGAGACTGATTTATCCTTCGTCGAACCTTCGTTCCAGCCAGTGATGGCGGAATGGCTTGCTTACAAGTCTGAACGCGGACAGACCTATCGGCAGCAGGGATTAAAGGCTTGTTATTCCAAATTGCGGGAACTTTCAAACGGGGAGCCGGACATTGCCCGTAAGATCATCCGACAATCTATGGTAAATAACTGGGCGGGGTTATTCCCGCTGAAAACGACAAATGACTATGGACGAAGTACAAAGAATCAACCCCCAGGCCCTGATGAGCTCGCTCGGGCCGTCGCTGAGGGAATATCTCGCGCTCACACTCGCCAAGAGTGGGAGTGAGGAGGTATCCGTACTTGCAGGGCCTCCGGCATCGGCAGCACATATCGTCACGGTTGTGCATAAGCTGTCCGTATGTTTTCCGGATATGTCGAGCGAATTCTTCTCTATCCTTGCCGAGCGTATCGGGAAGACGGGAATGAGCGGGAAGCGGCTGGAATATGCCCTGAACAGGGTGCTGGACACGTTCACGTACAAACGGCTGACGATCGCCGACATCTTGGGCATCGATGTGAAATGTCGGATTCTGACGTATTCCGCGATGTGCAATGAGGTGACCCGGAACGGCGGCAGCACGGACGATTATGCTCCGATACGCATTAACGGGGCCGAGAAGCCAGGATGGGTGCTCAAAGGAGATAAGGCGCGATATAATATCCCGGACGAGTTATAATAATCACCATGACACGACACATCGAATCACACCTGCAACGAATGTGCGTCAGCTGGTTCCGACTCCAATACCCGGTCATCGGGAAGCTTCTGTTCGCCGTACCGAACGGCGGCGCCAGGAGCCGCACGGAAGCCGCGATAATGAAAGCCGAGGGTGTAACGGCAGGCGTTACCGACCTTATCCTGCTGCTCGGACGTGGAGGCTTCAACGCCCTATGTATCGAAATGAAGACCCCCGACCGACGTTCCGTCCTATCGGACGCACAAATCGAATGGCGTTCACTCGCAATCACGAACGGGAACAGACATGTCGTCTGCCGGACGATCGAAGAATTCCAGTCGGAAATACGTTGGTATTTAACCATGTGACACAACAATCATGAATAAAGAGATTAAAATATCGATCAAGAACCGCTGGACAGGTTCTATCCTTTTCGAGTATTCGAGCGTTGACAATACGCTCGCCAAAACAGTATTGGAGGCCTTGAAATGCGGTGCCGACCTGCGCAACGCCAACCTGTGCGGCGCCAACCTGTGCGGCGCCAACCTGTGCGGTGCCAACCTGTACGGTGCTGACCTGCGCGGTGCTGACCTGCGCGGTGCCAAAAGTACATACATGGCTTGTCCTACCGACGGCAGCTTCGAGATGACGATCATAGAAAAAGACCCCGAATATTACACAACAGCACGTCGGCGGTTGCAATGGCATCAAGCACAACAAAATTTATTCTGACCATGAAAGTCATTGTAACCTTTTCAGGCGGGAAAGACAGCCTTGCGGCGCTTCTTTGGACCCGAGATCATATCACAAGGAATTTCACGACCGTATTCTGCGATACGGGCTGGGAGCATCCGCTGACCTACGAATACATCAATCGCATCGCCGACAAACTGCATCTCGACCTGGTAACGTTGAAATCGAAAAAATACGACGGGATGGTCGATCTTGCGCGGCAGAAAAAGCGTTGGCCCTCGACGCGGGCACGGTTCTGCACGGAAGAACTCAAAACCAAACCAACGATTGACTACGTGCTGGACGAGGTTCAGGACAATATGCTGATGATTCAAGGCATCCGGGCGGCAGAATCGGCCAGCCGTGCGAAGATGTCGGCGCAATGCACGTATTTTAAGTACTATTTTGAGCCTTACGGTTACGACAAAAACGGCAAGCCGAAAAAGCATACCTACCGGGGCAAGGAGGTACGATTATTCCGGGAAAAATTCGCCGACGATCTTTTGCGGCCCGTGTTCGACTGGTCGGCGCAGCAGGTGATCGATTCCATTCTCGCCGCCGGGTTGGAGCCGAACCCGCTGTATCGAATGGGCTATAAGCGTGTTGGCTGCTGGCCCTGCGTGATGGCGAATCAGCGGGATATCCTGAACATCGCCCGGCAGGCTCCGGAGCGGATTGCCCAGAATGGCAATGCAAAGCGACGAATACCGAACTGGAACGACTTCCCGACTGAATCCCCTGTATGTGATCGAAATGATGGGTTTCCCGGCGAACTGGCTGGTCTCTCCTTTCCTGCGTGGTGCAGAGAATCCATCAAAGCATGCGGCAACGCCATAGTTCCGCAGGTGGCTTTGCAGATATTCGAAACGATAAATAAGTACGAAAAGTTATGAAAACACGCCTACTGAAACGACTGCGGGAAGAGGCTCGTATGCACCATTCACCTATGTTTTTGCGCGAGTTTGCATTGTCGCTTGGGTGGAGCTATACACAAGCCAACAAATATATCCGCACAAAACAAAGAATCTATATTCTCCGCCGCGTTGCGGAGCTAAAAGGAAAGAGAAAATGAAAAGCCAAAAAGCAGAAAAAGAACTGTATTACGGCAGCTGGAAAGTAGAGGTGGGTTTTGAGGACGAAGAATTTGACCTGCCGTATTATGCTGTGAGAGTAGATGTGGCCCAATATGCGATCGAAATCGCCGAAAAGGAGGCCGAGGAGCGGATACGGGAGAAAGCGATAGAAGCGTTCAAGGCGTCTTGCAAATATCAGGACGGTTGCTTGGGGGCCGACAGAAAATGCGATCAAACGCAGTGCGCAGATTTAAATGAATTCATCCGAAAACTGAACGAGGAATGAAAAACTTTTTGATTGATGGTATTTGGCAAGGACCGCCGGATGGGTTCGACGTAAAGGAATGGCTCAATGAGGTTGTCGCCTATTCGGGTCTTGACGAATACCTTCAACCTACTGGAGTTATTCGTCGGTTTCAGAAGATAAAGCGAGTGCGTCGTAATGGCCGAGGCCGGGGCAAGACCGTCGAAGCTATCGCCGCGGAGATAGACAGGTTGAACAACTTAAAACAAGAATAGAATGAAATTCACGACCCCGTGCTTTGTCCGTGTCGAGGATGCGGAAAAGCGGAAAGAACTGATTGGGTGGCTTTTTAGCATTGGATATGCGTTATGCGAGCATTTGATAGGCATGGATGGCGAAACCCCGGTAGTGGTAGCCGCATTCGGTAAGTTTGATTTATGGGTGAGAACTCATTGCAAATCCGAAACATGTTTTGACTGCGGCGAAAACATCGATCTGTTCAAGGCGCTGGCGGCTATGAACGACGAGAACGACAACGAACAGTATTTTGTTACCGAGTTAGCCGGAAGTTCGTATTGTTTGCACAAAAATCGAAATACAAACCTTGATTATTCTCTTGTTTGCCGCAAGGCTACGGCCGAGGAGATTATTGAACATTTCAAAGAGAAATAGCTATGCAGAAAATCATGTTTAACGACCGCTACGGCTTGACGCAGGCGGTTATCGAGGGCCGAAAGACCATGACCAGGCGGCTGAATAATCTCAATTCCACCTCCGACGTACAGGTACGAATTTTTGCAGGATACGTTCAAATCATCGGGCGTAGCGGCAATGTATGTGTTGAGAAAAAGTTGTCCTACAAGGTCGGCGAGATCGTGGCTGTGGCGCAAAGATATTCGACGATTGCCGCCGGGCATCCGGATGTCTATACGTTTTTGCCCCAGGTGGCCAAAGCGCATAAAATATCCATCGAAAGCGTACATGACCTTGCAGGGTGGAATAACAAGATGTTTACTAAAGCCGAGTTGATGCCCCACCAAATCCGCATCACCGGAATCCGTTGCGAGCTGTTGCAGGATATTACTGACGAAGATTGTATGAAAGAAGGGATCAGGGAAGACCCGTTCCCCATTGAGAACCCGTATTATTTTGGGGATGCTAAAGAGGGCGGCCTTGTTCATTTCGGCAAACCCCGTGAAGCCTTTGCTTCGCTGATCGATCGGGTGTCGGGTAAAGGCACTTGGGCATCGAATCCGTGGGTCGTGGTGTACGAATTCGAACTTGTAAAATAGCAATGAGATGGCTTACTATATTACAGAACCTTTAGCTGGCAGCAACGATGTAGTTGTGTCGGTTTATAAGAATACGGGAGAATATGTCGGGAATATCATTTACGACAGATATAAATGGAGGATGTCGTCCGATGATGACAGAGATAACGTTATTCGAAAGTGTTTCGGCGATAAGAAGTGGATTTGGTGAAATAGCGAGATTCTCGCAAAATCTCGAAAAAACTTTAAACAGTTTGAAAGACTTTAAAGAATTTTGAAACATGGAAACGATTGAGGAAAGAGCAACAAAGTACGCTTGTGATGGTTGTATGCCGGATGGAATCGAGTGCGATAATTGTTACAATATTCACGGTAAATGCGAGAGAGATGCTTATATAGCCGGAGCGAAAGCCGAGCGGGAAGAATTGCTCCGCTGGCACGACCCGAAATGCCCTCCAGTCCACAGAAAACCGGTGTTGATAAAGGGGGTAACGCCATCTGGAAGAAAATGCTTGGTTGTAGGCGTATTCTATAAATCTGGGCTACAAACTAATACATATTACAAAGTCGATCCGATCGGCTGGCGGGAGATTCACGAATAGAGCTATGGATATTCTAACCCCACATGACGGCCTCACGAACGAGAAGATTTGCAAGGCGCAGATCGAAGCCGTCGAGAAGAAACAGAACGAATACAAACTGATCGGTCGTTTGACGAAGGTCCCCGGTCACACCCTTTACAAGTTCAATGCGACTACGCGGGAGGCTTCGAAAGCCGAAATGCGAACCGAGATAACACGCCAATACGATCCTGATACGGATACGGTTATCCGCCATGTCAAATCGGACGTGAAGGTCGAAAAGGACTGCTACTACGAACAGGCGTTGAACATGAAGAACTTCATCAAACGCCTGCGCCGCCGGGGGATCATCGGGGCGGATGAGAATGTGAAAATCGTAAAATGAGACAATTATGAGAGAAATTAAATTCCGAGGCAAGCGCCTCGATAATGGGGAATGGGAGTATGGGGATTTGGTAGCCATTGAGCATAAATGCGGTCTCCCTTGTCAATGCTATGCAATTATACCGGACATAGCATGTTCAGGAGAGCTACTCTGGAAACTCTTATCCGATTATGAGGTCGATCTCGCCACCGTCGGTCAGTACACGGGGCTGAAAGACAAGAACGGCAAGGATATTTACGAAGGGGATATACTTCTCGACGAATCAGGCACCTATGCCGTAGTTGGTTATTCAATGGGTGCTTTCTATGTTGATTTTGGAGAAGGGTTCGATCTGCAATACTTCGCCGAATGTATCCATGAGATATGCGAGGTTGTTGGTAACATCCACGATGACCCAGAATTACTTGAAACTGAATAGACCATGAAGAATTTCGATTTGGAGGCTGCCAAGCGAGGAGCGGCGGTGTGTACGAGGGATGGGAGGAATGCGCGAATTATCGCATTTGGCTACAAAGGGTGCGGTAGGAAGCCCATATTGGCCTTAATTGATATGGGCGATTGGGAGCAAAGCGCCTCACATACAGAACGAGGTGAAATCATTGAAGATTTCAAAGACGCTTCCGACCTTATGATGCGAGACGACGACTATCTGGAGAAGCTGGAGCGGGGAGAGTATGGGAACCATATCGAGGATAAGCGCGAAATGGTCGATCCAGCTATTAAGCAAAACTTAAATACTGACCGCGAGTACTGGCGGCGGGTGTATGCCGGGCAGGCGATGCAAAGCGAAATATCCGGATGTTTGGCAGCCGGCAATGGTTTCAATGGCGACAAGGCTATTCCGGGAATCATTGCGAAAAGCTCCGTCATGATTGCCGACGCTCTGATTGTGGAATTGGAAAAATAATAATATGATGTTTGTACAATATGATTTTTCGGCTTTGCACGAGACCATAGAGGCTATGAAGGTTTTTAACCGAGCGATAGATGATTTTATCCGCAGACATCCTTCGTGGAACAGTCGCCGTCATACCGGCATTGCTCGCAAACATTCCCGAACCAGGAAGAAGCAACGATTAACCCGACTGCAACGTCGACGGCTACGGAGATGAAAAAGAGGCAATCCCGAAAGATCACCCCTGAACACATTACAAAGGTAGTGATTAATTCGGGTAAACAATGGGTGAGCAGAAAGAAAAACGCAGGGGCGGCCAGCGGGACGATTCCGAGGTCCATATAAGCTATTCGAGGGAGCGGTTGATGCAGCTTATTGTGGACACGGATCAGAAACTCGGGATCAAATACGACCACGATTTTAAATATCATTTCAAGAAACATAGGTCTTTGCCGCATTTATGGCGGGCCTTCAAACGGATTTTACGGGAACACATTGACGGATGGCAGCAAGAGCTGCCTTTATTTTAATATAGGTATGGGAGCAATTACAAAGAATGAAATTCGCAAGTGGGTATTTGAGGCTACGGAGGACTGCTTTAAGCGCTTGATCGCCGCTCAATCTTACCACACGAACGAGCACCTGACAAAGGACCAGGCTCTCGCATTTCTTGATGGGCGCGGATATAAAACAACGGTAAGCAAACTTTACAAATTGTCCGCCGCTGGAGAAATACCGTCTACCAAGATCAACGGCAAACTATCTTTTTTGAAGTCTGATTTGCAGGAATGGGTGGACCAGCAGATCGAGCATGATGTGTCGCGGGCGAATGCGGGAAAATTGTTAGCGGAAAGTGCGATGCGGAAAGAAAGTCGAGGGAACAGTTTGTAGAATTATTATCCCGTCGTCAATCTTGGCTGGAGGCGTGATTTTTTTGTGTCTATTTTTACAGATAGGCGCAAATTGCGTGAGCATCGGTAAAAAATTAGGAGTTACAAATTATTGTAACTCCTTGATTCTTAATTGTGGAGAATACGAGATTCGAACTCGTGACCTCTTGCATGCCATGCAAGCGCTCTAGCCAGCTGAGCTAATCCCCCTTGTTGTGGATGCAAAGATAATCGGATTTTTTTATTTCCACAATTTTCGGCCCGAAAAATCGGCTCCGGAATTGAACTTTTTTCGAAAAAACATCCCGAAGCTCTTCGGAACGCTTCCGGAAGCCCGTCGCTGAAGGGTTTCTCCGACATCTGGGCCTCGGCCGAGAACATCAGCCATTGGGACATCAGGCTGGCTGGCGGGGTGCTGATTGCCAAACCCGGGAACCGGGCGATGATCTATGCCGCCACGACGCTCGACAACGGCCGCAGATGAAGCGGCTGGGTGCGGCATACGGCATGGCTGGCAGTCCGGTGATCGCCAATATGCAGCGCCTGCTGGAGAATATCGTCCGCAAATCGGCCAATGTCTATTGATTCCCGGTTGCGGGGGGCCTCCACCTGCCGAAACCCCTCCCTCCTGCCGAAACCCCTCTCTCCTGCCGAAACCCCTCTCTCCTGCCGAAACCCCTCTCTCCTGCCGAAACGAACGGCGGACCCCGGGAAAGGGTCCGCCGTTTCGTTGTCCGGATGCCGGCTTCCCGGCTGCGGGGCTATTCCACCTCCCAGGTGGCTCCCGAGCGGAGCAGGTCGTCCACGCAGTGAATTTTGCTCGTGGCTTTGACCTCCTCGACCTGCTTCTCCACGGCGCGGTCGTAGACCGAGTCGTCCTCGACCGAGCGGATTACGCCCAGCGCTACCGGGTAGTCGGGGTATTTCATCGCCGCCAGCATCGAGTGCAGCGTGGTGTCGCGCTCGTGGGCGTCGTGCGTCAGCACATCGTCCAGCGTGTAGCCGTCCTGGCCCACGGTCACCACCTTGAGTTTCATGTTCTCGAACACGATGCCCTTTTCGTTGTTGGCGCCGAAGAGCATTTTCTCTCCGTGGCGCAACGTCACCGTGCGTTCGGCGCGCGTGGCCTTGTCGGCTGCGAAGTCGGCGTGGGTCTTATCGTTGAAAATCACGCAGTTCTGCAACGCTTCGATCACCGACATGCCCGTATGTCTGGCCGCGGCGATCATGCACTCCTTCGAGAGGGCGACCTCCATGTCGATCGTGCGGGCGAAGAACGTGCCCTTGGCGCCTATGACCAGTTCGCCGGGGTTGAACGGCTTCTCGACCGTTCCGTAGGGCGAGGTCTTGGTGATCTTGCCCAGCTTCGAAGTGGGGGAGTACTGGCCCTTCGTGAGGCCGTAAATCTCGTTGTTGAACAGGATGACGTTGAGGTCCACGTTGCGGCGGATGGCGTGGATGAAGTGGTTGCCGCCGATGGCCAGCGAGTCGCCGTCGCCGGTGGTGACCCACACCGAGAGGCGCGGGTTGGCCGTCTTGAC
>ENA-OURV01001558-OURV01001558.1-human-gut-metagenome-genome-assembly--contig:-NODE-1558-length-17809-cov-8.744452_pt1 | contig 17809 bp, 23 predicted proteins | sample MGYA00242141_ERZ509072 | MGnify/ENA primary metagenome ERZ509072 (study PRJEB26280, sample SAMEA2338763) | human gut metagenome | biome: human gut; feature: human-associated habitat; material: faeces... | reverse complement strand
TCCGGCACCGCCAGCTCTGCCGCATGAGTGGGCGTTGCCGCCCGCACATCCGCCGCCATGTCGCACAGGGTAAAATCCACCTCGTGCCCCACCGCGCTTATTACGGGAACCCGGCACGCCGCCACGGCGCGCACCACCCTTTCATCGTTAAAGCACCACAGATCCTCCGCGCTGCCCCCGCCGCGCCCGATAATGACCGTATCCACATCAAAGCGCTGAACAAGCTCCAGCCCGTGCACTATTGCGGGCGGTGCGTCCGCCCCCTGCACCGGCACCGGAGAAAGCAGTATGTCCACCCCTGCGCCCCGCTGTGCGCTCACCTTGAGGATATCATGAAAAACAGCCCCCGCCGCCGAGGTGACCACACCTATCCTGCGCGGAAAAAGCGGCAGCTCCCGCTTGCGGGACTGTGCAAACAGCCCCTCCGCCGCAAGGCGTCTCTTAAGCTCCTCCAGCTTTTTATAAAGCTCGCCGTCCCCGATAGGCTCCATGCGGGAAATCACCAGCTGATATTTTCCTTTTTCCGTATACACGGTAGGGCTTGCGGTAACTATTACGCGGTCGCCGTTTGCGGGCCTGAAGGTAAGCCCGTAATTTGCGCCGCGGAAAAATGCGCAGTCCACCGCCGCGCGCTCATCCTTAAGAGTAAAATACATATGCCCGGAGGGATACTTATTAAAGCCGCTTATTTCCCCCTCCACCCTTATACCGTTAAGTGCGGAGTCCGCCGTAAGCAGCTGCCTGATATATTCGTTAAGCTGATATACGCCTATCGGTTCCATAAACACCCCTCCGGCAGTCCGTTTTTATAAGCGATACATTTTTTATGCGTTTTTTGCGCGTTTTTTAACGCTTTTTTGCCCGTTTTTTATAGGTTTTTTTCGCTTTTTTCTGCATTTTCGGAGACGGCATAGCACCTCTGCGCTATCAAGGCCACCCCGCAGGCATTGTCGGCACTGAGCTCGGGAGAGGCGAAAAACACCCTCAGACTGGGGTTTATCTTGCTCAGCTCACCCTGAAGCGCCGCCCTCAAATACTTGCTGGAGGCCACGCCGCCGCTTATTAGCGCCGTAAAGCAGCCCGTGCGCAGCGCCGCATTCTCTAACATCGCGCACAGCGTCCGCACTATCGCGTCCATTACCGCCTCAGCCAGCGCCGACTTGTTCACTCCCGCCTCAATGGCGCGCATAGCCGCCGCCTCGGTGCCGGAAAGGCTGCATTTTTCGCCGTCGATATACACCGGCAGCTTTATCCTTTTGCCGTCGTAGGCCACCGCCAGCTCATCAATAAACCGGCCGCTGGGAAAAGAAAAGCCCAGCGCCACGCCTACGCGGTCTATAAGCTGACCTGCGCTTATATCCCCCGTTTTCATGGCTATTTTGCACACGGGCAGGCCGTTTTTCATTTCGGTTTCCAACACCTCGGTGGTTCCGCCCGAAAGATGCACCGCCAGAAAGCGCGGAAGCGACATGGCGGAGGCGTAAAGCGCCGCCATTATGTGCCCGCTCTGATGGTCGGTGCGGTACAGCGGGCAGCCGAAGGAATGCGAAAGCATTTCCGCCATGCGCACTCCGGCATAAAACACCGGCATATAAGATCCGGCACAGTTGCGCGGATGCTCGCTTACGGCAATGGCATCGGGGCGCCCGCCCACCTGCTGCACAAGCTCGCCGTAAAGCTGCGGCATTGCGTTGACATGCTGATAAAAGCCCTCGCTCTGACGCAGACCGCGCTGACCGTCCGGGACGGAAAGCAGCCTGCGCTTTGAGGCAATAATTTTACCGTTTTCATCCACTGCCGCCACCGAAGTGGTGTAGCAGCTTGTATCAAAGCCTAAAAAAATCATAATGTGTTTTTCATGCAGCCGTCCAGCACGCCGTTAATAAAGGACGGGCCGCCCTCCTCACAATACAGCTTTGAAAGATTTACCGCCTCGTTTATGGCCACCTTAGGCGGCACATCGCTCATATACATCATTTCGCATATTGCAAGGCGCATAAGGGAAAGATCGGCCCGCGGAATTCTGGAAAGCCTCCAGTGCAGGCTGTTTTTTTCGATGGCGGCATCTATTTCCCCGCGGTTTTCGTCATAGGCGGCAAGCACGCGGGTTATGTATTCCATATCGGCATCGGTAAGCTCGACATCACCGAAAAGCTGGCGATAGTTTTCCGGAGCGGTGCGGATATTGTAGGACCGTTCAAACAAAAGACAAAAGGCCACTTCTCTGGCTTCTACTCTTGACATAATTTTACCTCATTCCAAAAGCCCCGGAATATGCTTTTTGACGGCTTACCGGCGGCGAAGTTTTTACGGAATTGTTCAACACTGTATTTTATCACACATTGCAGCTTTTAACAATGAAAAAAACGGTCCTGCAAGGACCGAAAAATCGCAGCCGCCGCTGCGGCGCATTTTGTGTGCGCCCCCATGCGGTTTTTTTGTCTTGCGGCATTTCTTAAAAAGGGACAATAACTAATCCCCCGCGCCAAGACAGGTGCAGCAGCAGCGCGCGCACAGCGAGGTTTTTTCCGTACGCTCCCTCTGCGCGGCGTGCAGAGCCGCTTCATACCCCAGCTGTACCCCGCGGGCATATTCCGCTTCGCCGCGGTAATCCGCATTGTCCGGCTCCATGGCAGAGCACTGCTCAAAGCAGCTCTCTGCCTTTGCATGCCACCCCATTGCGCGGCAGGCAAGCCCCATAAGGAAATACCACTGCGCATCCCTTGACTCCATGCCCTCCAGCAGGCGCTTGGCGCCCGCTGCATCGCCGGAATTCAGGCAGGCATTCACGCCGGAATAGCGATATTGCTTTTCCTCCCGTCCGCCGCACTGCACGGCTCCTCCCCGGGCGCAGGCTTTTTCCCTTATGCGGCGGCATATTTCGCCGTAGGCTTCGTTTATTTCCTTAAGCTTTTCTTGTGCAAGAAAGGCAAGCGGGTTGCCCGCATACTGATCGGGATGGTATCTGCGCACAAGCAGCCTGTACGCCGCTTTGATTTCGTCCTCCGTTGCCGTTATGTCCAGCCCGAGAACCTCATAGGGATCTTTCATGCCTCCGCACCTCCCCGCGCACGAAGAAAAACCTCCTGCGTTATCCTTGGCAGACCCTGCGTGATAATATTCAATATGACGGGCTTATTTTCCTCCTCAGGCAGCCGCAGGGCAGCATTTTCCGCATCCTTAAGGGAAGCGTACAGCGACCGCTCCGCCGTTTCCAGCACATTTTCCGGCGATGCCGCGCTTTCTTTCCGCGCCGCGGCAATGGGGTTAAAGATGCCGCGAGCCGCATCTTTTTTTATATCGTCGACCGCATCCGTTATATACACCCACCTGCCCAAAGCGTAGCCTATGGCGTAACGCGCGTTATCCCCGCTTTGCATTGCGCAGAGGCTGCCCATTGCCCCGGCAAAGACATCGGCGCACCTGTCAAAGCAGGGGCACTTATCCCTTTCAAGGCGGCGCAGTGCCGCCAGCATACCCCTGCATATGCGGTTTTCCTGCGGAAGATTATTGCATGCACATCTGTACGCATGTGCAATTGCGCCAATCAGCGGGAGCTTATACGCCTGTCCGTCCGCTATATCATCGGAAAGCTTATAATAGGCAAGCAGTATATTAAGATACGCCGCCCTTTTTACCGCCGCAGAATTTACATAATGCCCGCGCTGCATTTTGGCTGCGCAGAAAAAAGACTGCTGCGGGCTTTGCGCTCCGCAATCGCCAAGCAGGGCGAAAAACGCCGCCTCAAAGGAAAGAGTGCAGCGCCCGCAAAGCGTAAAGGAGCCAAGCGCACGGCACACTCCGCAATAATAGGCTTTATAGCGCCGCAGCTCCTTAAGCCGCATTTCATCATATGCACATCGGATATACCCGAACATCAGCCCTCGTGCTTTGCAAAATAAACCGTGAGCGCCTCGCAGACGACGCGGATTACTATGAGCAAAAGCACAAAAAGGAACGGCGCTGTTATGAAGCGCCACAAGCCCGCCGCCACGGCGCCCTGCGCCATTGTTACTATGCCTGATATGACACCGTGAAAAAATGAGCCGGCATCGGCTATAAGCAAGGCGTAATAAAGTATGCGCACAAGCTTTGCGCCGTATATGCTGTCCAGCTTAAGGAAGCCCTTGAGATCCATATATTTTCCTCCATATAACGCCTGCGGCGTTTTAGTACATAATAAAGGATTTTTGCTTTTTGTCCGTCCCGTTTTTATTATGCCCGGACAAAAAACAGCATCTGAGCCGTATTTTAATTATATATCAAACAAACGCAAATATAATAAGAAAATAAAAAGCAATGCAGAGGCCGAAAGCTTTTTGCAGCAGCCTGCCGCATGAAAATGCTTCAAATGCTTTTTGAAAAGTATATCAAAGTATCCGCGCCGCGTCAATAAAAGGCAGGGCGCAAAAAGCAAAATTCACAAAACGGCAAGCCGAAAAGCAAAAAAATCCCGGCTGCTTTTTCAGTCGGGATTTTGGTGCCGAAGACCGGGATCGAACCGGTACGGATTTTACTCCGCAGGATTTTAAGTCCTGTGCGTCTGCCTGTTCCGCCACTCCGGCAGGGTGGTATCCGCACCTGCAAAGCCATGCAGACACTGCCGCCCGCTAAGGGCAATGGATATAATACCACGCTTTACAAAAAAGCACAACAGCTTTTGCATTTATTGCATTGCCGTTTTTTGTATTATTACCTTCTTGCCCCGACATACCTTGAAGAGCCGCAGCCGAGAATGAGAACAAACACGGACGGGAAAAAGAACAGCCCCAGCCCGAAGGGTATGCCGTGTCCGTAGGCGCGGGAAAGCTTTATGTTTTGGATAAAGGCTATCACGCCCGCAGCAAAGGCCATTATTCCCGTACCCCAAACGGCGTAGCGGTTATCAGGCAGCCAGTACTCAAGCATCTGTGCCGCAGCCTGAAGAAGCACGCTTATCCAAAACCAGCAGGGACGCCAGGATATTTTATAAAGAACATGCATATTGTATATGGGAATTACGGATGTCCAGCCGCTTTGCCCGGCTTTTGTGAATATCCTCCACCATCCCACTATTACCATTATAAACAATACGACGCTAAGAAAACTGAAAAACACCGAGGTAAATATATAGGCCGTTAAAAAGCCCCATATTGCCGTTATCATAGTATTTTGCTTTCTCCTTTTATATTTTATTAAAGCACTGCTTATACTTTTCACTTTTACAGTGTTTATTCCGCTTTTTCGGGGTATTTTTCTTAAAAAACGGCATTTTAACTGAATTCTGCGGTATTTTGCCGTTTTTATCATCTTTACTGCCGTGCGGGGGATGTGTTTTTTTCTTCCGCGCTGCGGGAAAACACGCACCCGCAATAGTTCTGCCGGTACAGCCCGTACTGTCGGCTGAGCTCTATGGAACGCTGATAGCCGCCGCGCTTTTTGAAATCGGAGGGCATATAGCGGGTTCCCGCCTGCTGTGCCGCCGAAAGACCGATCTCATTTATTACTGCGGAATTTTTATGCGGGCTGACGGTAAGAGTGGTGGCAAAAAAATCAAAGCCGTTTTGCGCCGCATAGCGCGCACTTTTTTCAAGGCGCAGCCTAAAGCACGCCCGGCAGCGTTCTCCGCCCTCGGGCGCGCGCTCCATACCGCGCGAGATGCGGAAGAATTCCGCGGAGGGAGTATCGTCCCCCACCACCGTAACGCCGGAGCAGAACGGCGCCTGCCGCACAAGACGGCAAAGCTCGTCAAGGCGCTTTTTATACTCCTGCGGGTCTGTGATATTCGGGTTTGAAAAAAACACCGTAATATCAAAATATGCCGTAAGATATTCCAGAACATAGCTTGAGCAGGGTGCGCAGCAGGCATGAAGCAGCAAACGGCTGCGCGGGCTTCCGCTCGGCTTTTGCTGCTCCCGTGCAACAAATTCATCGGTATAAAGCTGATAATTCACCTTGTTCATGCATTTTGCCGCCTTTTGTTATAGTATTTCCGCCGGTATTGCGCATTTCACACGCGCCGCTGCATAACATCATCTTATATATTATAGCATCATTCGGCATTGCGGTAATCTGTTTTTTATACTTTTTCAGTTTTATCGTGCTGATGCCGGACGGGGCCTTTGCCATGCGGCATTTATCTTTGACTAATTGCGCTTATAATGATAAAATAAATAAAATTACGAGGCAAGGCCTATGCCTTGTGCCGTTACGGAGGGCAATGCAATGGATAATACGGATATTTCTGTTCTTGAGCTTCTTGTTTCCGACGCACGCCACACGGACAGCGAACTGGCAGTTATGCTGGGAATATCGCAGGAGGAGCTGCGCGGGCGCAAGGAAAAGCTGGAAAGGGACGGCGTTATAATAGGTTACAGTGCCGTTGTAAACACGGAAAAGCTGGAAAACGACAGCGTAAGCGCGCTTATTGAGGTGAAGGCCATTCCGCAGCGCGGCTGCGGCTTTGACGAGATTGCCGAGCAGCTGTATCAGTTTGACGAGGTGAAATCCTGCTATCTTATGAGCGGGGCCTACGACCTTATGCTGATAGTTGAAGGCAAGAACATAAACGCGGTGGCGCGCTTTGTTTCCGAGCGGCTTTCCATACTGGACAATGTTCAGAGCTGCGCCACCCATTTTATTCTTAAGCGCTATAAATGCAGCGGCAGGGTGTTTGTAAAGGAAAGCAGCGACAAGAGATTGGTGGTGTCCCCGTGAACCTTGAAAGCCTGATATCGGACAACATGCGGGATATACCGCCCTCCCCGATACGAAAATTCTTTGATATAGTAAAAACCATGGAGGGCGCGATATCACTGGGCATAGGCGAGCCGGATTTTGTTACGCCCTGGCATATACGGGATGCGGCGATAAGCTCCATAAATAACGGAGAGACTTCCTACACGGCAAACGCGGGAACCCCCGAGCTGAGAAACGCTATAAGCCGCTATCTTAACAGGCGCTTCGGGCTTGAATATGATATATCGCAGATCATAGTTACGGTGGGCGCAAGCGAGGCCATTGACCTTGCAATGCGCGCGCTTATAAACCCGGGCGACGAGGTGATAATACCCGACCCCAGCTATATTTCCTACGCGCCCAATGTGCGGCTTGTATACGGCCGCGCGGTGCCGCTGCCCACTTACGCCTCCGATGGCTTCAGCATAACGCCGGAAAACCTTAAAAAGGCAATAACCCCGCGTACAAAGGCGTTGGTGCTGCCCTATCCGAACAACCCCACCGGCGGCATAATGACACGCGAACAGCTGGCGCTTATTGCTAAGGTGCTGGAGCACACCGATATAGCGGTTATAGCGGATGAGATATACGGCGAGCTTACCTACGGCGGCGAGCATGCCTCCATTGCGCAGATACCGGGAATGAAGGAGCGCACGGTTTTAATCAGCGGTTTTTCCAAGGCTTTTGCCATGACGGGCTGGCGCATAGGCTTCCTTGCCGCGGCGCCTCAGCTTGTAAAGCCCATGCTTAAGATACACCAGTATGTTATAATGTGTACCTCCACCATGAGTCAGGCGGCCGCAACGGAAGCGCTTGTATCCAACCTTGACAATAATTTTGAGGATATAGCCAAAATGCGCAACTCCTACAATATGCGCAGGCGATATATTCATAAAAGCCTGAACGATATGGGGCTTGCATGCTTTGAGCCGCGCGGGGCGTTTTATGTGTTCCCCTGCATACGCTCAAGCGGGCTTAGCAGCGAGGAATTTGCCACAAGCCTGCTGCACAGCAAAAAAATAGCCGTGGTGCCCGGCAACGCCTTCGGCGAAAGCGGAGAGGGCTATGTGCGCTGCTCCTATGCCGCCTCAATGGACGACATACGCGAAGCAATGAAGCGGATAGCGGAGTTTTTGAAAGAGAGAAAGACAAAATGAACATAGTGTTGGTGGAGCCGGAGATTCCGCAGAACACCGGCAATATTTCCCGCACCTGCGCCTGTACGGATTCAGTACTGCATCTTGTGGGAAAGCTGGGCTTTTCCACGGATGACAGGCAGCTGAAGCGCTGCGGGCTTGATTATTGGAAGCTGCTTGATATACGCTATTATGATTCATGGGAAAATTTTGTGCGGAAAAATCCGGGTCGCTATTGGTTCTGCACCACAAAGGCCCCCAAAAGCTATACCTCGGTGCAGTATGATAAGAACGATTATCTGGTTTTCGGCAAGGAAACAAAGGGGCTGCCCGAGGAGCTGCTGCGGGCAAACATAAACAGCTGCATCCGCATTCCCATGCTGCCGGCGGCGCGTTCGCTGAACCTTTCGAATTCCGTTGCCATAGTGCTTTACGAAGCGCTGCGCCAGACCGATTTTTTCGGGCTTTCGGACCGGGGCAGGCTTTCCGAAACATAGAATTTATTTTCCGAAACACAGAATTTATACATATAAAAAACACGGTTCCCGGCACACCCGGCAAAACCGTGTTTTTCATTCTCTTCACCGTATTATGGTTATTGAGGGCCCTTCAGTCATCCTGCCGCCCGCTGTCGGCATCGGCATATTCGTCAAGAATAACATCGGTAATTTCAATTTCGGCATAATCTCTGTTGTCCTCAATGCATTTGCCGCAGTTATCGCATATTTTTGACGGATCAAGGTCGCATTTGCTGCATTCCCCGCACTCGGTACAGGTGCGGTCATATAAAATGCACTGCTTCATTGCTCTTCCCCGTCCTGCGTATCAGCGTCATCCGCGTCTTCGTCCGCATCTTCATCGTTATAGCCGTTTTCCTCCATGAAAACATCGTAAAGCTCGTTTAACAGCACCTCGTTTGTAACGCTGTTGAAGATGATATCCTGATAGGTCTCCTCGTACTCGGTAATGTAGAGCTCCTGCTCTTCATCGTCCTCCTGATCGCTGCGAACGAAATATACATAGGTATGTCCGTCGTAATCAATTATGTCCATCAGGGTATAGTCAACGGCGTTGCCGTCGTCATCCCTGAGCGTAAGAACCATTCCCTTATGTACGGGTTTATTCGTATCCAGCATTTTATGTTCCTCCGTTTGCGTCAAGAAAATTTTGCAGAATAATCTGCGCTGCCAGCTTGTCTATATTCTGCTTGCGTTTTTTTCTGGACAGATCAGCCTCAAGCATATAGGTTTCCGCCGCCACGGATGTTAAGCGCTCGTCAAAATACAGTATTTCAAAGCCAAGCTCCCGCAGTTTTTTAAGCAATATCTCATTTTTTGCGGCCTGCTCATGCTCGCCGCCGTCAAGGTGCGAAGGCAGCCCGGCAACAATCGTCTGCGCGCCGTAGGCGCGTGCCATGGAAGCAATATGCTCCGCATCGCCCGCTATGTTTATTCTTGTGTAGGTTTCCAGCCCGTTTGCGAGAAAACCGGTTGCAGAGGCCGCAATGCCTATTCTGCGGTCTCCTATATCAAGGCCTATAAAAGCTTTATTCTTCATCGGCATTCCCGCAGTTGTTTTTAAGATAAAAATCCACCAGCTCCTCCAAAAGCTCGTTGCGGTCTATACGCCGTATCAGGGAGCGGGCATTATTGTAGCCGGTGATATATGTCGGATCGCCCGATATCATATATCCGACTATCTGATTTACCGGATCGTACCCTTTGTCCGAAAGCGCGCGGTATACTACGGACAGTATCCTGTTGATCTCGGCGTTGTCTCTGCTTCTCTCAAATTGTACGGTATCCTGATTCAAGCGATCACATCCTTCGTAATTTTTATAATATTATAAAACAAAAGCCGATAAATAGCAATATAAATAGAATAAAAATGTGCGGCGTGCCGCAATATCGGACGCCGCGCACTTCATTGCAGCCGATTACAGCCCGATTTTGTGAGCGCAGGACATTATTTTGCGCTGCGCCATCCGGCAGGCTCTTTTTACCTTAGGGCAATTTGCCGCCGCCATTGCCGCCGCACCTGCCGCAGCGCCCATAGCCGCACCCATCATCATAAAGCCGATAGATTTCATTTCTTCACCTCCAAGCGTGCTTATTATTTGCAATTGTGCGTCTTTAATGTATTTTTTGCGCTTTTATTCCTTTATCTTTTTGATTTTTCCGTGTCTTTTTCCGTGCCGCAGGTGCACAAGCCCTACTGTACAAGAGATGCGCAGCAAAAAAAGGCTCCGCCCGTTCAAAGCGAAGCCTTTGCGCTTGTTTATATGCTTTTATTTTGCGCCGCGCTTACCACAGCTCGCCGGCGGTTATTTTTTCAAATTCCGGGGCCGTCTGTATGATTCCGGCCTGAGTTATGATATCTATGAGGCGGTCATAATCCTCTTTTTTCATTTTTATATCCGTATTCCACACATCAATGCCCTTATACCTCTGCACTACCGCAAGCAGCAGCTGCTCGTCGCTGTCGGGGAAGCTGCTCTTTATTGCCTGCACCACTTTTTCGGGCGAGGAATCCCGCACGAATTCCTGTCCTTTTTTAAGAGCCGCAAGAAACGCCTTTACGGTGCCGTCGTTTTTGCTTATATAGCTGTCAAGGCAGGCAAAGCAGGTATAGGGCACATCGCCGCTTGCCTCTCCTATGCTTGCAACTATATACCCCTGCCCCGCCATTTCCATAGTGGAGGCAACGGGCTCGAACAGCGCCACATAATCGTCGCTGCCCCCCATGAACGCGCCGCCCATAAGATCGAAGGATACATCGGTTCTTACCTTCGCGTCCTCCCCGGGAAGCACGCCGTTTTTGCGCATGGCGTATTCCAGCATCATCTGCGGCATGCCGCCCTTACGCCCGCCGATTATGCTTTTGCCGCGCAGACTGTCCCATGTAAAGCTGTCGTCTTTTTCCTTACCAAGCAGGAACGATCCGTCCTTTCTTGTAAGCTGGGCGATTATTTTTGCATAGTTTTCTCTTCCTTCGTTAAGAACATATACCGCCGTTTCCGGCCCAAGAAGCGCAAACTGCGCCTGACCGGACAGCAGCGCCGTCATGCTCTTATCGCTGCCCCCGCCGTTTACAAGCTCTATCTCCAGCCCTTCATTGCGGAAATAGCCAAGGTTTACCGCCGCATAGAACGGCGCATAGAAAACAGAGTGAGTTACCTCATTTACCGTAATCCTTACACTGTCTGACGGTGCGCAGGCGCCCAAACACAGGCAGAACACCAGCATGGGAATTATCAGATACACAAGCTTTTTCAATACATATCCCTCCTGTTTTTTATAATATCATTCTATGTCTGTTCGATTTTTTTGTTAAAACTAAAAAATCGATAGACAAAGATTACGATACGGAGTATAATATGCAAGTCATCAAAGGCAGCCTATGCATTGCTGCGTGCCAATATAGCTCAGCTGGTAGAGCAGCAGTTTCGTAAACTGCAGGTCAAGGGTTCGAGTCCCTTTATTGGCTCCATATTCGAGGTGTGGCTCAGTTTGGTAGAGCGCTGCGTTCGGGACGCAGAGGTCGCAGGTTCAAATCCTGTCACCTCGACCAGATCGAGTGGTCATAAGGGATTTCACTTATGACCACTCGATTTTTCTATTCTGATACGGTTTGATGCAGGGAGCAGGCAGTGGCCTACTCCTTTTCGTTATGCTGTTTTCGGCTCAGTGAGGTATTCGACGGCGACTCCTTGGCGGGTATCCGCTTTGTAATGCGGATGCCTCGGCGCTGCCGGGATCTACACATAGCCAACAAAGCGGTAGTAGATCACGATTCGCTGGGTACGATTCTTGCCGGTTCCCTTTGTTTCAAACACATCAATGTGGTCGATCAGCTCTCGCAGCAGCGGCGCTGTCAGGTAGTCCATTTGCATAAACCGCCGCATAGCGAGGATGAAGCTCTCCCGCTGCTGTTGCTGCTTTCCGGATTCGGACAGCTTCTTGCGAAGGGCGGTGATCTTACTTTTCAGCTCCATTCGCTCCGCCTCATACTTATGAGACAACTGCATAAACCACTCATCGCTGACCTTTCCGATTGCATTGTCCTCATAGAGCTTTTCATAGAGCCGGGAAACGGTATCGTTTCGGGCCATTGCCTTTTGCAGCTCCTCCTCACAGTGCTTCTGCTCCTTCAACAGCTCCTTGTCGGTCTTTCTGGCCAGCAGTTCGGCAAAGGCATCTTCATCGTCGCTCAGATATTCTGCCATCCTTCGCAGCTCCAGCATCACCACCTGCTCAATGGCGTCCGCCCGCACATAGTGCCGTCCGGGGCAGCTTCCACGGTAGTCCACCTCGTTGTTGGCGCACACAAAATAGTGAATATCCGTGTTGATGGTGTTGGTGTGGTATTTTGCTTTTTCGCAAGCGCAACCATTCGTTACAGTAAAAAGCAAAGCGATGTCGTTTGCCGGTCTGCGGTGTCGGTTTTTCTGCAAGCAAAGCCGCCTTGTGTTTTGTAACTTTTTCTTTTGCCTCCTTGTAGGTTTTACCGTAGCAAAATCCGTACTTGATTTTGCCGGACAGTTCATAGCCCTTGATATACCGAGCCTCCCACCGTCCGTCTTTTCTCTTGAAAATGTTTTCACCCTTCTTCATCGTTTGAAGCCTCCCATTTTTATTGTCCGATCGGACACCATATATTTTAGCAAGTAGAATCAACCGTTTTCTGACTGCGCACCGGACTGTCCATTCCTGTCGGGAAAATAGTGTTCGCTTATGGCGTGACGCTTTGTGACAACCAAAAATCCGAAATTTTCTTGAAAAGTGGCAGAAATTAATCGAAATCACTTGTTTTTTCGCAGAACGGTGCTATAATACTTTTGATGGTTGGGTGGATAGCCCTCACAGAGTGCCAAACTCTACGAAAGAAATTGTAATTTTATATTTCCCGCAGTGACGGGAAATATATTTTGCGATGTTTCATAAAAGGCTTTAAGTTATGGCAAAAGAATGACGAAAGGAAGCGCAGTATGCCTTCGCAGAGAACCCCGGAACAGTTAAAAACTATTATTCTCAAAGCGACGCAGCATCTTGTTGCTGTCGGAGGTATGCAGAATTTCAGCTATCCAAAGTTGGCGGCGGAAACCGGAATCAACGCACCGACGGTGTATGAGCATTACAGGAACAAAGAAGCTTTGCTCACCGCCTGCTTCCTGTCCATCGACAATGAAATTGCCTGCAAAATTGCCAATGCACCGAAAAGCCTATCCGCCGGAGTAAAGGATTTACAGAGTTTAGATAATATCTGCTGGCTGCTGTGGCTGCCGTACTGGAACTACTTGACTGCCGATTATGACCGCACCCTTTTTTACTGGCAATTCTGCAATTCGGAATATTACACACCGGCAGTTGTTCAGCTGCGTATGCAGAACGGAAAAGCGTTTTGGGAGCTTGTGCAATCGGTCAATGGGTTGTCCCCGTTTTCTGAAAGGTGCAATCTAGAGATACTGGTTTGGAATCTCCTTGACAACACGGTGGCAATGGCTGCCAAGGTACTTAGGGGTGTTTATTCAAACGATGAGGTCAATGTAAACACCGTGTATCATATGGTTTTTCAGCCGGTGTTCTCCGTGTTCGGACAAAATAGCGGCGATGAAAAACAAAGCAGACGGCAAATAACCGCCGACCGTTTCATACAGCAGAACATTTAGCAAATTTTTAAGTAAAGGAGTGAGCCTAAGTGGAACAGAAAAAGAAAATCAAAAGTATTATCATCGTTCTTGCCTGCCTGCTCGGACTTAGCCTTTTAGCCCTCGGCGGCACGCTCATATACAACAAAATAGCGAACACCGCCTCTGCCACCGTGACCGTGCCGGATAATCTGATTACCCCGGACGAGGATACGAGCAATCCCGATAACAGCGAAAGCCAAGCACCGGACAGCAGCGAGAGCAACAGCCAAGCACCGAACCGCTCCGATACGCAAGCGCCGCGCAGCTCCGCCGATGCTTCTTTCTCCGCCGTGACTCCCACGCAAAACACGACCGCCGAAGTAAAGAAAGCAGCGACCATAGAACTGTATAACAAGCAGCCGGAGGAAAACACGGCGTTTGCAGTGGGCAATATGTTCCCCGGCGACAGCGAAACGAAATACTTCCGTGTGCGGGTGTCCTATCACGATAAAATCACCGTGCATTACAAAGCCACCGTCCGCCCCGGCTATGAGAAATTAGCCGAAGTGATGAAGGTGCGGGTCAAGCTGCTCTCAACGGACGAAACGATGTATGACGGACTTATGCGGGATATGCCCGAAAGTCTGACGCACAAATTGGCGTCCCAAAAAACCACCACCGACGAGCTGTACTATGAAATCACGGCTTATTTAGATACAAGCGTAGGCAATGACTATCAGAATAAGGACTTGATTGCCGATTTCAAATGGTGGGTCGAGGAAACGGGAAATCTTGACGATCCCACGATAACAGGCGACACCTCAAGCATTGTGCTGTGGGCGATGCTTGCCGCTTGCTCCGGTAGCATGATAATCCTTTTGCTTATAACCCGTAGGCGCAAGGAGGATAAGAAAAATGTCTGAAACCAAAACCGCTAAAAGGCTGACGGGCGGCATTATCGCCATTATCATCCTTGCCGTTTGCCTTTGCATAACCACCTTTGCCCTTGTATATGCTTCCGTTTCCGTTGAAAATAACCGCTTCCACACGGGCGAGGTCAAAATCAACCTCAACGACGGAAAGCCCGTCATTCAGAAACACGAATTTATCTTCGAACCGGGAATGACGGTCGTAAAGGACTTCTTCGTTGAAAACGACAGCACTTGGGATGTGTATTACCGCATATATCTTGATAATGTATCAGGCGGTCTTGCCGATGTGCTGACCGTTACGATAAAAGACGGCGATAAGGTTTTATACTCCGGCACGGCAAACGAACTGACAAAGCAGAATGTCGCCGCCGCCGATGATACCCTTAAAATCGGGCAGCGCCGCAATTTAACCGCAGTGTTCCATTATCCTGAAAGCAGCGGCAATGACACCCAAAAACTCGACCTCACCTTTACGATGTGCGCCGAAGCAACGCAAACGAAAAACAACCCGAATAAACTGTTCGGGTAAAAAGGAAAGAACCGGTCAATGCAAACACCCGACACAGAAACCGACAAATGCGCTTGTTGCGGATGCGATACCGGCATCCCGAAGGATACGCCGATTTCCAACCGAAAATATTATATCCAAAGCAGCGGGCTGCTTTGCAACAAATGGCATGCGGAAATTATATACCCATAAATTCGAGGATGAAACCATCGTTTCCTCGGTGAAATGAACGGGCTGATCCGGCGGAGTCGGGAATGAAGTCGTAAGGAGCAAGCAAATGAAAGCGTTAAAAATAATCCGAAGTATATTTGTGTGGCTGATGGTGGCTCTCGCCGTTTTTATGATGATATTCACCGTTATTTCGGTATCCACCTTTGACCGTGCCGACCGCAATCTGTTCGGCTATAAGGCGTTTATCGTCCTGTCCGACTCCATGAGCAAGACCGACTTCAGCGCAGGCGATTTGGTACTGGTGAAAGAGGTCGACCCCTCCACTCTCAAAGAGGGCGACATCATCGCCTATACCTCGCAGAATACCTCCAACTACGGCGAAACCGTAACCCATAAAATCCGCAGGCTCACCACCGACGCAAACGGCGAACCGGGCTTTGTTACCTACGGTACGACAACGGATACCGACGATGAAACAATTGTAACTTATCCGTATGTACTTGGTAAATATCAAGGCCGTATCCCGAAGGTGGGTGCATTTTTCCAGTTTCTTAAAAGCACTCCCGGCTATATCGTCTGCATCCTCGTGCCTTTCGTGGCGTTGATTTTAATTGAGGGCATCCGCTGTATCAGTCTGTTCCGCAAATATAAGGCAGAACAGCAGGCGGAGCTGCAAGCCGAGAGGGACAAGATCGAAGCCGACCGTGCCGAAACACAGCGTATGATGCAGGAGCTGCTGCAAATGAAAGCGCAGATGGCGCAAAACGGCGGCGAAACGCCGAAAACGGACGAAACGGCGAAAACGGACGAAACGGCGAAAACGGACGAAACGGCGAAAACGGACGAAACACCGAAAACGAACGAAACGCCAAAAACGGACGAAACGCCGAAAACAGACGAAACACCGTCCGACACCACTACGGTGTAACCATGGGAAAACCGTGTTTACATATTGCCATTGAAAATATTGAATAAGGAGGTAAAACAACAATGACAAGTAGTAAATCTACCAAGCGGGCATTGATTTCCAGTACACTGGCTATCCTTATGTGCGTGGCAATGCTCATCGGCACCACCTTTGCGTGGTTCACCGACACCGCATCCACTGCGGTAAACAAGATCCAGGCAGGTACTCTGGATGTAGATATCGTTGACAAGAACGGCGATTCTCTCGACGGTAAATCTCTCAGCTTCAAGGATGTTAATAACAACACCGACATTCTGTGGGAGCCGGGTGCAACCTTCAATCTTGATTCCTTCAAGATCGTAAACAAGGGCAACCTTGCTTTCAAGTACAAGGTTATCATCAGCGGTGTTAACGGCAACGCAAAGCTGCTCGAAGCTATCGACTTCTTTGTTAAAATCGGTGATGCCGAAAAAGTTGCTCTTGCTGATTGGGATGGCATTCTGCTGCCCGAAGGCAAAACAGCTACCACCGATAACGAAGTTGTCGGCGCAACCGATCTCATCACTATTTCCGGTACAATGAAGAAAGAAGCCGGCAACGAGTATCAGGGGCTGTCCATCGACGGCATCGGCATCACTGTTGTAGCTACTCAGTATACATACGAGTACGACAGTAAGGATAACACCTATGATGCAGATGCAGGCAATGACACTGCTTTCTACACTCTTGCTGAGTTCAATGCTCTGACCGAGATTCCCGAGGGTGTCAAGGTAGCATATGTTAATCTGAACGGTGCTTCCCTCGAGGGCGGCCTCACCATCGGTAATGCGAATATCGCAGACCACTATGCTTACACTGATTGGAATAGCGATGTCGCACCCGCTGGTTATCCCCATAAGACAAATATAGATAACAGTACAACGCACGAAGGAGATAAAGTCCGCTACATCTACTCCACCGGTAAGCCTGCGGCTGATATCATTCTGATTGGCTCTGTAACTGGCGCAAAAGACACCGGAGGTTTCAATGCAGGTTCCATTACGCTGAAAGTTCCCGATGCGGCAAATGTGATTTTTGAGAAGGTAAACTTTGGCGCCGGTCAGATGGCAATGAGTATGTGGACGGAATCTCATGTAGCGTCTATGACGGTTCCTCACCGTGTTGCCAGCGTGACCTTTGACGGCTGCACCTTTAACGGCAACTGGATTCAGAATGGTGCTTTTGGTGCTGATGAAATGGTCGTGAAGAACTGCACCTTTAATGTGCATGAAAATACGGGCTACAAAAACAACTCCAACCCCATTTGGATTCAGAACCTTGGGCGGTGCAATGTGGCCATTGAGGGCTGCACCATTAACGCTGTCCGTCCCATTAAGCTTTGGGAGGGTACCGCCAGCGGTAGTGTAACCATCAAGAACAATACATTCAATATGAGTAACTTTGTAGATGCAACGGGCGGAGATGCCTATAAGAATGTTGCTGTGATGTTCTGCGGTACCACCGAACAGGTAAAGCTGGGCAATGTTGAGATCACCGGCAATACTGTTACCGGCAGTGCAACAGGTTTCGTTTGCTTCTATGACAACAGCACGCAGCATCCGTCTATGGCTGACGGCGCGACTTTCAAGCTGTCTGGCAACACCCTTAACGGTGCTAAGGAATCTGTCATTTGGAAAACTAACACAGAGTGGAAGCCTTCCTATGTTAATCAGTAAGAAAAAATAAACTTTTCAAGTCCTCTCACCCTTCGGGGTGAGGGGCAATCAAAGGGCATAAGCACAGGTTTGTGCCTTTTGATTGCCTTGGTGT
>ENA-OURV01001552-OURV01001552.1-human-gut-metagenome-genome-assembly--contig:-NODE-1552-length-17843-cov-2.795255_pt1 | contig 17843 bp, 13 predicted proteins | sample MGYA00242141_ERZ509072 | MGnify/ENA primary metagenome ERZ509072 (study PRJEB26280, sample SAMEA2338763) | human gut metagenome | biome: human gut; feature: human-associated habitat; material: faeces... | reverse complement strand
CGCTGCCGAAGTTGGGCGTAAAGCCGCCCGACTGTGCAGGCGCACCAAAGCCCTGCGTGGATGCGGGAGCAGAACCGCCGTCGTCCTCCTTCTTGCTATCACCAAAATAGATGTTTTCGGCAAGAATCTCTGCCGTGCGGCGTTTGTTGCCTTCTTTATCTTCCCAGTTCCGGATCTGCAAACGGCCGGAAATGACAGCCGTGCGGCCTTTTGCGAAATACTTTGCCGCAAACTCAGCGGTATTGCGCCACGCAACGACATCAAGAAAATCCGTTTCTCTTTGCCCATCCTGCGAGAAGTCGCGGTCTACCGCCACGGTAAACGATGTGACGGAAACGCCGGAAGCTGTTTTCCGAAGCTCCGGATCGCGCGTGAGTCTGCCCATAACTACAATGTGATTCAGCATAATTATTCCTCCATATTTTTATGATGTTTGTCTTTTACTGCAAGGCTGCCAACTGCTCCAACGGTGTATAAGTAAAGCCAATCGCCTCATGCACCGCCTTGCTGATACGCTCCAGTTCGGAAAGCAGTCCGTCCGTAAGCGCCTTTTCGCTGTCAGACGCAGCGTTTGCAGCCATCTCGGTCTGCATCTGGTAGAGCCGCACCAGCTCGCCGCGGAATTTGCGGAGCGCAGCCTGCTTCGTGCGTACATTTTCAGCCGCACCGCAGGCGCTGTCAAAGCCGTCCTTTGCGTCCTGTGCCATGGCAAGAAGGTCGCTGACCTTTTCCTGCATGGGGTTGACGCACAGGCGCTCCAACGTGCCGGTTACAAACTCGCGGTCGCTCGGCTGCTGCCAGAAGTAATTCCGCAGCACCAGAAGATCCGTCGATGTGACCTCCGTATGGCCCTCCAGCCACGCCTTTGCCTGCGCAATAGAGAAGTAGCTGAGGAATTTACGGTCGGACACGGGAATTTGTGCACGCAGCGCACAAAGTACGTCGTCCATCAGGTCGTGGATGCTGTCCGGTACCTGAATGGCTGCGACTTCCTGCTGCATGGTGCGCAGCTCCTCCAGCGAGATCGTCGCATGGACTGCGCCGAACGAGCCGCCGAGCTTGTCTTTCAGGATCGCAAGTCGATGTGACTTCTCCGAAATATTTTCCGTGACGACCTTCAATTCCAGCCGGTCATAGAGCGCCGAGAGGATCTTTTCCTCCGGGTCATTGAAATTCGGAATTTCGTTGGATGCGGCGAAAAAGGAGGTCGTCGGGATGGGATAGGTCCGGCCTTCATTGGTGTATTTTCGCTCGTTGAGCGCCGTCAGAAGCGCGTTCAGAACGCCGTCATTGCATTTGAAGATCTCATCCAAAAACACAATGTCGGCCTCCGGAATTTTGCCCGCAGTCTGCACGAACGGTTCACACGGATGCAGCGCGGCGACAGCCTTGCGATAGGCGTCCAGTTTGCCGCCGATCTCTGCCAGCCTCTCAAACGTCGCTGCCTCATTTTTCATCTGCGGCAGACCATTCAGGAAGCTCTGCAAATCAAAGCGCAGATTCTGGTAAATCCCATCACCCTCGAACGCAGATTCCGGCACGGAGCCGGGGATCAGGCTGGAAAGATCGAGCCGCCCGAATAGCTGTTCTTCGTCCGTCTGCTTGGAAAGGAGCCGTTCAAACTGCTTCGCACCCGTGATGCGGCTGCGGAAAGCATTGATCGCGTAGCTCTTGGCCTGACCGGGATCGCCCAGAATAAACAGGTTCTTCCGCGTCAAAAGCGCAATGGCGATCAGTTCGACCAGTTCTTCGCGCTCTGAGACGGAAGCATTCACGTCGGCCATGACAGCCAGCATTTTATCTCGTAAGCTCATGCGGCAGCCCTCATGCGGTAGGCGTCCAGCGAGATCACATTGCTGTGCGCTGTTTTCTGCAGCTCCATGCGGAGCTGTGCGAAGATATGCTGCTCCAGATCGCCTTTCTCCGGGTCATATGACATGACCGCCCGGATGAGCCGCAGCGCAAGCTCCTGATACACGTCATCTGTGTCCAGCTTTGCCGCGCGGATGAGCGCACGGTTCTGCTTCATCACAGCCTTGATGCACCACAGGTGGTTTTCCACGATGGCGTTTCTCTGAGAAATGGTGAAATTGTTTTTCATGGTCTTTCTCCTTTGTATTTGGGGAGGCAGATGCCTCCATGTGTGTTTTGTCAGGCGGTAGCCTTTTTCTGCTCTCTGCGGTTCTGTCTGGCGCGTTCGGCGTCAAACGTCTGGGTCGGGACAAAGCCGTCCAGCGTCTTATAGAGGATGACGGACTGTGCGCCGTCAAAGACCTCCACGACCTGATGCAGCCCCAGATGCACATTCAAAAGTTCCTCTACGGGTGTGGTACGAACCTGCTTCTGGAACGCATATGCGTCCAGATCAAGCTGCCGCACCTCGGAGAGCGTGTATCTGGATGCCGTGGGGCCGATCTCCCGTCCGAGAGATTTGCAGAGATTTTCGTGCATGAGCCAGCTTTCCGTGCTGGCAAAATCATAGATGCGCACCAGGCTCGGCCGGATGCGCTTCTTGCACCAGTCCGGAACGCGGAGCATCTTGTGCCAGCGTTTTAGTAAGCGCGGCTTTTTCTTCTTCGTGCAGTAGGCTTCTCCAAACTGCACCACCACGCCGCCAAGCTGACCGGGGTTCTGCCCCTTATACTCGAAAATGTGGTCGCAGTCTGTGCATACGGGAACCTTGGGTCGGATCTTCATACGACATTCTCCTTTTTTATCCATTTTGGCCCGGCAGAGGTCGATCACGCGCTGGCAGGTATCAATTTCAAACCCGCCGATGTGCGTATCCTCCTCTGAGAGCTTTAATTCTCGTGCCAGCCATTGATAGGCTTTCGTTCGGCTGATGTGCATTTTCTGCCAGTAAGCGTCGAACACCTGATGGGCTTCGATGCGCTTGAGCCGCAGAATCTCATTCGCCACATCGCCGAGCGGCCGCGTGGTACCCTTGTGGCAGCCAACACGGGCATTGCAGTTCTGGCACTGGTACAGATATTCGTTCTGCATTCCGAGCCGTTCCGTCGAGCTGCCATAGACATCAGCAGCCGGAACGAGCCGGATGATCCCGCCGCAGTAGCGGCAGATGGTCGGTTTCTTCAAATAGGCGTGTCCTCCTTTTTTATGCCGCCTCCTTGCGCGGCTTTTTTGTCTTTTGTGGCTTTACTTCAATGGCTTTCGGTTCACGCACCGCCATCTGGAAGCAGACAAGCTCGTCTGTTTTGAGAAGCAGCGCACTGTGCTGCACGACCTCCAGCATGAGCGTTCCGTTCAGCGCTTTCAGGCACTCCATGAGCTGCGCCGGATTGTACCAGTACACGCCCACAGGCTCGCCGCTCAGCGCGACCACATCCATCGCTGTCTCCGAAACACCGTATTCGCTTTCACAGCGCACAGTCAGCCGGCTTCCTGCAAAGGACAGGGAAAACCGGTTCTGCGTGCCGGTGACGCTCAGGGCTTGCAAAATGGTATCACGGAGCAGGGCGGCGTCGGTCAGGACAGTAAACTGCTGCTTCAGATTGGACAGCACCTGCGACACGGCAAGATATGGCCCTTCCATAATTCGCGCGGCGAACGAGAAGTTCTCTTTCGTGAACACAATGGTTTTTCCGGTCGTGCCGACCTGCAGCTTCTCGCGGTTGTCCACCAGCGCCGCCAGCTTTTCCAGAGAAGCGGCCGGAATGAGGAAGCTGATGTTCCCGCGGCTCTCACGGTCGCCTTTTGCAGATGCGATACGGAAGCTGTCTGTGCTGACCGCTTGCAGGCCGTCTGCGCCGAAGATCAGGTTCACGCATTTGAGCATGGGACGCGTCGTATCCTCAGAAACGGCAAACGCCGTCCGTTTGGTCAGCGACGGAATACCGCTCACAGGCACGGTTGCCGCCGGGCAGGGAATTTCCATGCGCGGGTATTGTGCCGCGTCCATGACGGGAATGGCATATTCCGCGTTTCCAGACGAAACAACGAGCTTTCCGTTTTTCATCTGGAAAGTCACGCGCTCGCCATCCAGCAGGCGCAGCATTCCGGAAAGAAGCGGCGCTTTGACAACAACGCTGCCCTCATTCTCAATCTGTGCGGGGATCTGCTGCTCCAACGCGATCTCCAGATTCCCGGACGCAACGGTGAGTGTGTCCTGCTCGGCCTGCAAATACGCGCATTGCAGAATTTCGATCGTGGAGACTCTGGGCGCAATGCGCTCGGCGTTCTGCGCCGCAGCAAGCAGCTCTGTTCGGTTGACGGTGAATTTCATAGCATCCTCCTTTTTACGCAACGGAATCGAATAGACTCAGCTGGTTTTCCACCTGCTGCGTTTTCTTCGTCCGTTTGGCTTTCTGCTGTTCCAGCTGCACCATGGCAGCTTGCAGCTTTTCCTCCTGCTCTGCGGTAAACACGCGCTTTGGCTGCTCGATCATGGTAGGCGACGGTAATTCTGCTTCTTCGGCGGGGACTTCCGGTGCTTCTCTGTCCGGATTCTCGAACGCCATCTTCTTGAACGCTGCCGCAATATCCTCCACATTGTCGCGGATACCGAGCATCAGCTCCTTTGCCATCTGCGAGGTCATGTCCTGCACGTCGCTCATTGCGGCAAGCCCTTCCTCGGAAAAGTTTCCTTCAATGAGACCGGCAACTGCCAGCTTGGATGCCATGAGCTTCAGGCATTTCTGCTGCATGGTGTCCTCGTAGTAGAGCATATAGACCTTGACCGCGGACGCTTTCTGGTTGATGCGCCAGCTTCGGCGCGACGCCTGCCGCAGCGTAAAGAGCTTGTAGCCCATGCTGTAGAACACCAGCGTCGTAAAGGCGTTGAGATCCAAGCCGGTTTCCACCAGAGACGGATTTACGATCAGCACCTGCATTCCGGCAGCCAGCTTCTTCTGCATCCAGTCCTCACGGTCAGTGGTCTTGATCTTGTCGGTCAGGATTTCCGTGCGATAGCCTTCGTCCGTCAGGAGCTTTTTGAGCTTCTGCTGCGAATCCGTGCGCACCCAGCTTGTGTAGATGAGCGCACGCTCCCCGTTCTGGATGGCAGCTCTTACGATCTCCAGCGTCCGCTGTTCCTTTTCTTCGAGCGTATCCGCATCCCCGATGTTCTCAGGTTCGACGATGGGTACATCGCTGTCGGGGTAGAGAATGGGCTTCTGGTCATACGGCTGATCCGGGTAGACAGTCAGCAGATTCAAGTATGCGGAAAGGATCTTCTGTGCCGCGCGGCGGTCTGAACGTAAAACCTGTACAAGCGCATTCTCAATGCGTTTGTACTCCGATTGCACGGCCTCATCCATACGGCAGGCAATGGGAATTTCTTCGTAGCTGGGAAGCGCCTTGCCCATGTCGGACAGCGACAAAAACGCCGTTTTTTCCAGCAGGAACCGCGAAAACACCAGCGGCGAAACGCCCGGAAGCTGACGCGTCCGAACGCCGCTTTTCTGCGATCTGCGCTTTGCCGCATAGCTTTCATCGGCTTCGGTGTAGGTTGTTTCCACAACGCCATACTCCGTATTGAACAGCGCGGGCTTTTCATGCGGCTTTCCGTCTGCCAGCATCAGCTGCGCCGACGTGCGGTAAAGCAGATGAAAAATGCCGGAGCTGTAGCCGTTGATGAGCGTGGCTGTCATGCCGATGACCTTTTTCGCCGTGCCGAACAGCTCTGCCATGGCGTCGCCCTGGCCGCTGTCGTTGTTGTACTCGTGCAGCTCATCCACGATAAGCCCGTCAAGCCTGCCGCGGTACCGCTTCTTGATGTAAGAGCTGAGCGGATACCGCCGGCACGCGCCGCGCGTCGGGAAGTACCCGTCCGGATTTTCGCGGAGCGTCTGCAAAGCGTCCAGCGCAGCGGGGTTCTTCGTCTTCTGCATGGCATGGACTGCCAGCTTCCGATGCACCCAGCCGTATTCCGGAATTTTGACCCACGGAGACGGCACGCTTGGATTCACCGCTGTCCACAACGGTTCACCGCAATTCATACATTGATGATTGCGCCGGTTTTCCATGCGGAACGCCTCCGGTTTCGCGGTCACCCAGTCGTATGTATCGTCGCTGCTTGGCAATTCTATGACGGAACCACAGCCGGGGCAGCGGAACGCGCCTTTTCGCGCGTCAAACAGAACCGCCGGGCGGCGCATATAGCCGTCTCTGGCTTTTTCCTTGCTGATGACGGCGTAGATGCTTTTGTCTCCCTGCCGGTACTGTGCGTACAGGCTGTCCAGCTCTGTAATGCTGCGGACGATGACTCCTGCGGTATCCGGCAGCGTTTCGGCAATTTCGCGCACCCACTTCTTCGCGACGTGCGACGGGCAGAGGATGATGTTGAACGTCTTTTTCCGTTTCTGCGCCTGATACGCTGCCAGTGCGGTCGCGCCGATCTTCGTTTTTCCCGACCCACATTCCGCTACGATAAATGCGGATTTGCCCTCCGAGAGCTTGCGCTTGACCGATTCCGCAACCGCAAGCTGCGCCGGGTAAAGGCTGTAGCCTGCGCGTGCGCGGATATAGTCGTTGATGCGCAAAATCTCCGGGGAAAGCTGCTCCGCAGCGGGGTCAAACAGCGGTTGGAACTGATTACGGATTCGCTCTGCCACGGTCACGCCGAACGCGCTTAGGTAGCTGGTGACAGAATGCACACTGTCAAAGCCGTTGAGGTTCTGAACTGTTCCGGGAATACGAATTGCGCCGCTTTTCAGGCCATCCTCCAGCACCTTGACGATATTGGCGTCGTCCTTCTTGCACAGCAGCAGCCACGCCTCCAGCCGTTCCCGAATGGAGATGACGCGCAGCGGCTTGAGAAGTCTGCGCCGCTGCAATTCGTCCAGAACATAGTCCTGAAACTCCGGGATAAGCGGCACAGCCGTTTTCCGGTCCAGCGCTTCAAACAGCGCCTGCCGGTCTCCGGCCGGGCAAAAAAGGATGCACTTTCTCGGCGGCAGCTCTACATTTGTCTGCCCATCCGCCTGCGCTTCTTCGTCCTTTTTTGCCGCAGTGTCTTCATCATCCAGCGAGAGGACGGTCGCCTCGGCATAAATTCCGTCGTGGCTCAGATGGCATTCGTACTTCTTCGGTTCGCAGGTGAGCATGGCTGTTTCACCGGCAAATTCCGTTTCCAGCGTCGCACCGGCGTAGATCGCATCCGCCATGGCACGTACCATCTCCGGATAGCCGCCGAAGCGGATCGCCCGAAGATGCTGCTCGCGTCCGTCCGGTTCAAGGACGATCGTGTCCGCATACGCGCTGAGACGGATCTCCTGCTTGGGATTGTAATAGCTGATTGGCATGAGTCTGCTTTTCTCTGGCATTCATAGTTTCACTCCTTTCATCGTTTTTGGACACAAAAAGACCGTAACTGCCAAGCGGCAATTACGGTCTTACTGGTCCTGTTGTATTTTGGTATTCACTGGCCTGCGCGCGGAACCGGGGCATACTTCGCCCCGAATGATCACCTCCGCCCTTCATCTGCTCCGCCCTGATACTGCTCTGACCTGGAATACAGATTTATTGTAGCGCAGCAGCAGACAGGTGCAAACTTGCGGATTACTCAAGTGTTGTATCGCATAACCGCTTTCTCCGTGCTGCCCGACGAATCCAGCTTGCGGCTCTGCGCTGCTCCGTATCATCATAATAAAGCAGCGTGCTTATTCCGGTGGAAATCAGATCTGCCACACGATATAATGAATTTACAAGCATACTTTGTGTGCAATACACGCAATGAACGGCGATTTTTGTTGTCTATATAGGTGAAAGGCCTTTACGCAGAGAGAAGGGAGGGCGCAATGAGAGACCATGAGATCATAGAATTGTACTGGGCGCGTAACGAGAGCGCGATTGCCGCCACCGCAGAAAAGTACGGGAACTACTGCCACACGATTGCATATAACATACTGCATAGCAAAGAGGATGCGGAGGAATGTGCCAACGACACCTACCTCGGCGCATGGAATTCGATCCCGCCGCAGCGTCCGAACCGTTTGTCGATCTACTTAGGGAAAATCACGCGCAACCTCGCTCTGAACCGTTATAAGCGGTATACTGCCGAAAAACGCGGACACGGACAAGTAGTCCTCGCGCTGTCTGAGCTGGAAGCCTGCGTTCCTTCGGAAACGACTGTGGAGCAGACCATCGAAGAGAATGAGTTGGCTGCCGCCATTGACCGCTTCCTGTAACCTCTTACAAGATAGAGCTGACGCGGGCACGCCTTTCCTTGCAGCGCGTAATGGAAAGGGATAATTTTACCGCGGGGCTGCTCATACCCGTGTGGAATTTCTACGGCAGCGCAGTAGCAAACTATGCAAGTGGTGCAGCCTATGACCACGCGCCAAATGACGGCGGCCCGCTATTGAGCATCAACGCCATAGACGGCAGCATAATAGACGTAAAGTTGGGGTACTGAATCATGAAAAAGCTGTTTATTTTCGCATTTGCCGCACTTCTCCGCCTCACCGCCTGCCAAGCAACCCCCGATGCGCCGATAGTGGTGCAGAAGGATTATGTGCATGGCGATGACGACCTGCTGCGCGCAACGCTAAATATAGACCGAATACAGCTTGAATTGCAGCGTGTGACCGAGGAAAACGCAATAGAATACGGCCTTGTTATACCTGTGTGGAACTTTTACGGCGAATACGTCAGCGAATATGAGTGGGCAACATTTTCTTCAAAACCCCCATACGATTTGCCGGGCGCGCTCCTTACAATAAACGCCGTGGACGGCAGCGTCATAGACCCGCAGAAAGGGTATTGATTTCCCAACACCCTGAGCGGAATTACAATTTGTTTACACTTTGATGCGGCTTTGCTAACGCCAAATGCGATATAATAAATCAACTATCGTAAGGGGGTAAGCGCATGAGCCGCATTTTTGTTATAGAGGACGAGGAAGCCATAAACAAGCTTATTTGCACAAGCCTTACCGTGGCGGGCTACGAAACCGTTCCCGCCTATGACGGAAACGAGGCGCTTGCAAAGCTGCGCGATTTTGAACGGTTCGATCTTGCGCTTGTGGATATTATGCTGCCGGAGGTGGACGGCTTCGCCCTGCTGCCGCATCTTAGTGAGCGCGGCATTCCGGTTATATACCTGACCGCAAAAAACGACATCGAATCCAAGGTACAGGGCTTAAAGTCCGGCGCTGAGGATTACATAGTAAAGCCGTTTGAAATACTTGAACTCATAGTCCGCATGGACAAGGTGCTTGAACGCACGGGCGGCGCAAGCAAGCTTTTGCGCGCAGGCGACATTGAGCTTCGCACGGACGAGCGCGCGGTATACCGCAACGGCGAAGCTTTGCCACTAAAGCCACTTGAATTCGAGCTTTTGACATTATTTATTAAAAATAAGAACATTGCCCTCTCCCGCGAGCGCATAATGGCGGCGGTGTGGGGCGGCGATTATTTCGGCGAAAGCCGCACGGTGGACGTGCATGTTGCTCAGCTAAGAAAAAAGACGGGCCTTACAATAGCATCCCTGCCCAAGATAGGCTATCGGCTGGAGGATTGAGCGGATGAAGATACGGGTAAAGCTTGCGCTTCTTGCCGTTTCCCTATGCGCCCTTGCCATAGCCGCGTGCTGCACCGTGCTTATAATATCGGCCAACGGCAACAGCGTAAATACCGCCATTGACGGCGCGCTGTCCGAACAGCATTTGCTTGTGCAGTCCTTTCAAAGCGCTCTCCGCAACACATATGAGGACGGCCTATCGGATACCACGCAGCAAAGCCTTGGCAAATATCTGTTCCGCCAGTATTCCTCCGGGTCATTGAGCCGTTCGCAATACGCCATGCGCAAAGACGGCGAATATCTGCATAACGGCAGCGAGCTTGACCCTGCCGACATACTGACCGATGCAAAGACCCGTTCGGGCAACGGCACGGAGGTTAAGTATACGATAGTTATGCATGATAACGCGCGGCATATAGTTGTGGGTTCCGCAAACACTATCAACGGCGGCGTATACGATATATATTTAGTAAAAAACATAGAGCAGGTTTACAGCAGCAATGCAAGCCTTACCGCAAAGCTTGCCGCAGTAAGCCTTGGCTTGGTGCTGCTTACGGCGGCGGTGCTTGCGTATTCCGTGTTCCGTGTGCTTAGGCCGCTTAAAGCGCTTCAGGGCAGCGCCGCAGCGATTGCGCACGGCGATTATCAAAGCCGCATCCCCGTTAAGGGCAAGGACGAAATAGCTGCGCTTTCCGTCAGCTTTAACGCAATGGCGGAGGCGGTTGAAAAGCACGTTGCGGAAATAAAAGACGTTGCCGAGGCGCGTAAGCTGCTGCTTGCGGCGCTTACGCACGAGCTTAAAACGCCCATGACGGCCATAATAGGCTATTCCGAAGCGCTGATGAAAACACGCCTGACCCAAGAGCAGCGCGAGGAAGCGGCGGCATACATAAACGCCGAGTGTTCCCGCATTGAGCGGCTTTCGCAAAAGCTTATGCAGCTTATAGCATTGGACGGCGGCAGCGGCATAACCATTGCGCCAACGCCGGTAACGGAGCTGTTTGAAAGCGTGGAAAAGACGCTGCTGCCTATTGCCGAGCGGGACGGCGTGACGCTTGATATGGCCTATGGAAGCGAAACGCTGAGCATGGACGCCGACCTTATGGCAAGCGTGCTGATAAACCTTTTTGACAATGCCCGCAAAGCGCGCGCGAAGCATGTGCATATCGTATGCAGCGGCGGCCTTATAAGCGTTACGGACGACGGATGCGGTATACCCGCCGATTCCGTAAAGCGCATAACAGAGCCGTTTTACATGGTGGATAAATCCCGTTCAAGGAAGGCGGGCGGCGTTGGGCTCGGTCTTGCGCTGGTGAAGCGCATAGTGGCGATGCACGGCGGAAAGCTCGGCATACTCAGCCAGATAGAGCTTGGAACCTGCGTTGAAATAGAACTTCCCCAATAAATTACACTTTGAAAACATATTGCTGAATACTTGAAAACATGCTTTCGTGTACTATAAAAGCATCTTAAAAAGGGATGTGATAAAATGAAAAAGATTGTAATCGCGCTGCTTGCCGCACTTCTCCTCCTAACCGCCTGCCAGCCCACGCCCGAGGCGGCGGTTGTGGTGCAGAAGGACTTTGGCCAACTAACAGAGAAGGCAAAATTGGACGAGAGCCATGTTCCGGACTTATTGCTGTCAGAAAGCCTTAAAGCACCCAAAACCCTGCACAAAGCATTAGAAAACAAACAGGGAAATGTAAAAGTATATATTGAAGCGGATGTTACCGTGCCGGATGCTAAGGGGCTGCCCATGATACGTGTCGGTCACGGTTCCTTCACGCGGGATGATATACGGCGCTTTGCGGATGTTCTGTTTAATGGGGCAATGCCGCTTGACCCCAATAACAAGAAATACACGAAGTCAATGATTCAGGAATCTATCGACCAGCTTATAAAGATGCGCGAAAGCGGGGATCTCGATATGAAATACGAATCGGTTGAGCAGGTTGACGCGGATATAGCCGAGCTTATGGCAAAGCTCGAAACTGCGCCGGATACCGTGGACGTAACGGAGCATGACTTCCAGCAAGAGTTTCCCTTTTCCCTCCAAGCCACCGAAGATTTTGCCGCAATATCCGATCTGATTTGTCAGGAACAGGTAATAGAATATTGCAAAAACCTGAACAGATATGCCGCCATGTCCTTGGTATTGGTAGGCACGCCCGATTCTTCGCCATTGCTCAATATAAAATCGGATTTATCAGCGGAAACAGGCTATACGCCAGAAGAAGCATATGCACTTGCAATGCAAACGGCGGACAGACTGAATATTACGGATTTGGCCTGCACCGGACAACGGGCATATTTCCTCACCGAGGGCGGCTTTGGAGTATATGAGTTTATGTTCACGCGAATGGTCAACAATATACCCGTTACCTTTACAAACGATATCGGCAACCAGTTTAATCCAAACAGCGTACACGTTCCGTGGGAATATGAAATGCTCAGGCTGTTTATTGACGAAACCGGAGTTTGCTACCTGAAATACGCCTCGCCATATGCCATAGAAGAAACCGTTTCGGAGCAGGTCAATATGCTGTCCTTTGACGAGGTGTGGCAGATTGCGGAGCTCATGCTGCCCATTGTAAACGATCGATTCACCGACTACAACATAACAATAAATATCAACAGCGTCAAACTGGGGTTTATGCGTATCGTAGAGGAAGGCTACCCGAATTCCGGCCTGCTGGTTCCCGTTTGGGACTTTATGGGAACCTGTACGCGGCAGCATAGCGGCAGGGGAACAACCAATAAAGCCGATGACCCATACACAAGTTATCTCACCATCAACGCCATAGACGGCAGCATAATAGACCGGGCTTTGGGCTATTAAGGAGGCAACAATGAAAAGATTCACGGCAATTCTGCTCTCAATATTTACCGTATTTGCCATAACCGCCTGCCAGCCCACGCCTGAGGCGGCGGTTGTGGTGCAGAAGGATACGGACAGAATGGTTGAACAGGCGGCAAACATGGAAAACGGCCAGACGCTTTCCGATTTGTCCATACCGGAGGGGCGCTATGTTCTCGATAATGAAACTGCGGGCGGCAGGCTGAAAATTCATGTTGACACTAAAGTGCGTAAGCCCGATGTTGGCAGCATCCCTATACGCAAGGCCGCCATAACCGTTTTTACGCAGGAGCAGGTTACGGGAATATTCAATTATCTTTTTCCCGATGAAAAGCCCATAAACCAAAGCTACATCCGGGAAACCAGGGCCGATATAGAAAAGCAGATACTCCTCCTTAGGCAGCGGCTTGAGGATAAGAGCTATTTGAACAACGGCCAAACCGAGGATGAGATGCTTGCTTTGATTGCCGCAGCAGAGGAACGGTATAAGACTGCGCCGGAAACGCTTCCCGCGCCCGCTGCTTCTGACGGCACAATGACATTGTACGAAGGACAGGCTACCGATGAAAACGGAATCTCAATCGCCGGGGAAACCTCGCGCTTCTACCTGTTAAGCGCCTCTTTTGAAGGCTATACGCGGGGCATTAGCGTTTCAACTGCGCTTTCCGCATCCTTGCGGGACTTGGAGTCCGCAAACCATAAGTCCGGAGTTTTATCCTATTGGGATAATTCCACGCCGGCATATACCACAAAAGGGATGCTGCGAACTGACGGAAGCTCGCTGCCCGAAGCGGCGCAGGGAAAGCTTACAATTTCTTATGATGAAGCAAAAGCGCTGTGCGACGGATTCTTTGCCGCCGCCGGAATGGACGGTGATTTCGGCGTGGGTGCGGCGTTTATAGTAGACGACAAGGGTACAGGGCTTGTTGACGGAAGATGGGAAAACGGTAAATACATCGAAGGGCTTAAAAATCCCGCGCAGAACTACGCATGGCAATTTTATTATGCGAGGATGGCGGATAATATTCCCATTATGCTAAATACCATTGCCGGCGGAAGCACCGGCAGCGAATTTCAGATAAGCTGGAACTATGAATATATCTGCTTCACGGTGGATAATAACGGCATTGCTTCGGTTCATTGGATGTCTCCCATTGCCGTTGGCGATGTGGTGCAGGAAAATGCCGTGCTTAAAAGTTTCCCGGAAATCATGGGCGTATTTGAAAAGATGGTAAGGGTACAATACGAGCCGATGCTTAATACGCGATATCCGGACGGGAATATTGAAATAAACGTGGATGATATAGAACTGTGCCTGATGCGTGTTCGGGAACCGAACGGCGATGGGACAACGGGTTTACTCGTTCCCGCATGGGTATTTTACGGACACAACATAGCAACGCATAGCACCGGAGAGCAGTCGTTTGATTTTTCGGGCGGTATCGCCTACCGCTGGCCGCAGGCGCCGATAGTTTTATTCGCAATAAATGCCATTGACGGCAGCGTGATAAATTTTACATGGGGCTATTAAGGAGGTAACAATGAAAAGATTCACGGCAATTCTGCTTTCAATATTTACCGTATTTCCCCTGATCGCCTGCCAGCCAACGCCCGAGGCGGCGGTTGTGGTGCAGAAGGATACGGACAAGATGATAGAAAAGGCGCAGTCAACGCCCGCAACAACCGATGCGCCGACCCCTTCCCTGAAGGAGCGTTATGCAATACCCGATGCGCTTTCCTACACCCAAACCGGAGCCGGCAGCAAGCTTAACATAAGCGTGGAGGCGGTTGTAACCACCCCGAACGATGCGTTCCCAATAGTGCGGGTAGAAGCGGCGGAGTTTTCGCAGGAGATGGTTACGGCCTTCTGGAACGCATTCATAGGCGACACACCCATGTTTGAACAGAACTATGTGCAAACAAAATCCGATATCGAAAAAGCGATATTATATTATAAGCAGGTGCAGGCGGGCATGATAGACGGACTGGAAACGCCGGAGGGAGCGCAGGAGGAAATAGACGCGCTTGAAGCGGCATATCCTTCCGCGCCGGATTCCGTGGAGCCTGTGCCGGCTACGCCCGAATTGAAGCGAATCCCCGTCGATTTAGGCGAATACAGAAACGTTGCGCATTACTACGGTCTGCACGCCACAAATAACGAGCAGCGTTTGTTCTTCAACGTGCATAACCATTACGACAACACAAAAGCCATAGAGATAAGGAGCTACGACAGGAACGGAAATCAGACGGGCAATACCATACTGGGCGTATCACGGCGCGCCAGCCTGCATTGCATGCGCATGAATGACAGGGGCGATAGGTGTTACATCAACGCAGATGCCATGCGCATGGAGCGCGGCGACGCTTTGCCGGAGCGAGCCTCAACATTTATAAGCCTTACCCCGGCAGAAGCCGCCGCGGCGGTTGAGGCGTTCATTGCCAAGGTCGGCCTTGCGGACGTTATGGCGGTAAGCGACATATATCTTTGCAATGACCGCGACGAACTCAACGGTAGGCCCGAGGCATCGGCATTCGCATATGAAATATTCTGCACCCGCCTAATACACGGCACGCAATGCGCCAATATTTTGAACGCCCATGAAAGCAGCCAAACCGCAATAAAACACGATGCCTTTGCGCCTACATGGGGGTATGAATCCTTCAAATTCCGCGTGGATGACACGGGAATATTTGACATAAGCTGGACTTCGCCCGTTGCATCTACCGAAACTGTCACGGAGGATTCCGCGCTAAAGCCATTCCATGAAATAGAGGAAATAGCAAAAAAGATGCTGCCCATAATATATGAGCCGGATGCAAAGGACAAACGGATAAAGAGCATAGATATTTCGATAGACAGGGTAACACTCAGCCTTTGGCGGATAGCTGAGCAGGACCGCTTTGACCACGGCCTTTATATCCCCGTATGGAACTTTTTCGGCACCTGCAGCGAAACCATAACTATTCTACCGGATAGAGATTTCACCAATGTGACCAATGGCGCTATGCTGACAATCAACGCCATTGACGGCAGCATAATAGACCTTGACGCAGGGTATTAGAAGGATATATCGCATATAAGCTCCTTTTCGGCTTCTTCGTATTCCTGCTGCCAGCCTTCCGTAAGCTCCTGCACCTTTACGTTTACGGAGAAGCCGATGCTCCTTCCGTCTATGTTTTCGGGGCTTATGGGTAACTGTATCTCCCAACAGGTTTCCGCGCTGTGCATAGGATGCAGCTCGACATCATCCGGAAGAAGCCTTTTTACGAGCAGGTTTTCGCCCATGCGATAGGTCTTTCCATTGATATTTACTTTGATGCTGCCGAGCCTTACGCTGCCCGACGCACCCTCCCCCGCCGTTAGCGACAGCATAACGGTTAAAGCGGAATCGTCAACGGAAACGTCCTTTACGGCGGCGGTAATACCCATTACGGTGACGGGTGCGCCGTCGAAAGCTATTTTCAGCGGAAGTCCGACCAGCTCCGAAAGCCGCGCGGATTCCGAAAGCCACGCTTTCCGTTCCGGCTCATCCTTGGGAAGCTGCACTTTATCCGCCTGACGGTCGTATTTGAAGCAGAAGTCGCTATCCTGTGCGCTGAGCGTTATAAGTATATTGCATGGAAGCTCCTGCATCCATGGGGTAGAGTAGACGGCGTAATGCTCCGTATCGTTGCCCTTTAGCGGGAAGCTTTCCTTAACGGCTTCTTTCATATGGCCGTTTACGGCAATTTCAACCGAGTCAGGCATTTTCCTTTGCAGCGGCGAAGCCATTCCCACAAAAAGCCGCTGCGTAACCGCATCGTTTGTTCCCGCAGGGGTATAAAAGCAGAATTCGGAAAGTATCAACTCTCCCTCCTGCTGCCCCACGGCAACGGCATTATCCGAAATTGCTTCCATTACACGGAGCATAACCGCATCCTCTGTTGCCTGAAAATCCAGCCACATATCCATTTCACTTGCCTGCTCAGATGTGTCGTTTTCTATTTCGGCCCTTATTGAAGGATATGCCGCTTCGTGCCGCTCCTTGTTTTCTCTCATCTGCTCCCTTGCTTGGCCAAACACATTTTTGTATAGTGATACCGCCGCATATGCGGTGCAGGCGCACAGCAGAATAATAAGAGCAGCAATAGCCGCAAAGGCAAATGGTCTGCGGCGGCGGAACAGGCGGACTCCGTCCAATTTTTTCTTCGGAAGATTGCCGAGCGTGGACTGCACGCGGCAAATAAACGCAGCATCGGGCAGTGGTCGGGTTTCCTTCATCAGCCGTGCAAAAGCATCTTTTTTATCTAAAATATAACTAAACTCCATAGTCCCTTAGCTCCTTTCTTAAAATATCCCGCCCGCGGGACAGCCGCGAAAGCACGGTTCCTTTGGGGAGTTCCAATACATCGGCAATTTCCTGCACTTTCATGTCCTCATAATAAAACAACATTATAGGAACCCTGTATATCTCCCCAAGTTTAAGCACGGCGCGGCTTACGTCCGAGCGCATATCGGTATCGCGCTCCTTGTCCGGCAGGTTTTCCGGCAGCTCTGCCCATCCTTTTCTGCGCCTTATATTACGGCTTTCATTCATTGCTATTTTAATCAGCCATGCCTTGAAATTAGACTCCTCCCTAAGGGTGAAGCGCTTTTCCCACGCCCGCAGCAGGGCGTTCTGTACCGCGTCGCCGCACAGCTCCCTGTCCGCCAGCAAAGAATAGCTTACAGTGAACAGCAGCCCTGTAAGCTTGCCTACCTCCGCCGCAAAGCCTTCCTCTGTCTGCACATAGAAAGCAGTATCCATTGGTGCCTCCCTCCCCGCTTATGTATTCATTATTATAGAGCAAAATGGCGGCCAAAATATTGCGCCGAACAAAAATTTGCCTCTTTTCGGGCAAATAATTCTCCGCGTGCTTATAATCCGATACGGGTGTTTGCAATTTATTAAAAAACAAATTGTTGACAGCATAGCATAGTTATATTACTATATTTATAGTAATACTGCGTTTTTAAGGAGATTGACCCATGGCTAACGGCAATATCGGCAAAAAGAACACCCTTACAACACCCGAATGGATAGTTATGAGCGCCCTTTGGGGCAGGGAACCGCAGGTTTTGGGGGAAATAATTGAAACCATCGGCGATAGGGTGGATTGGAGCTACACCACCTACGCTTCCTACATGAAGATCCTTTCGGACAAGGGCTTTGTGGGCTTCACAACGCGGGGGCGCATGAAGTTTTACTACGCCGCCGTGGATAAGGAAACCTGCATTGCTTCCGAGGGCGAGAGCATACTGGAAAAGCTGGGCGGCAGCGACGCGGAGGAGCTTATGCTGTGCATGATTAAAAAAACCGGACTTTCCAAGGAAGGGCAGGAACGAATGAAGGCACTTATCGATTCGCTTTCAGGGAAAGGGGATGCCAAGGTATGAAGCTTTTGAACACTCTGTTTGAAATCACCATATATTCCGCCGTATTGTTCGCGGCAGTAACGGGCTTTAAGCTGGCGTTCAAGAACAAAC
>ENA-OURV01001549-OURV01001549.1-human-gut-metagenome-genome-assembly--contig:-NODE-1549-length-17884-cov-6.115654_pt1 | contig 17884 bp, 19 predicted proteins | sample MGYA00242141_ERZ509072 | MGnify/ENA primary metagenome ERZ509072 (study PRJEB26280, sample SAMEA2338763) | human gut metagenome | biome: human gut; feature: human-associated habitat; material: faeces... | reverse complement strand
GGGCTACCGCCCCTAGTCCCTGTCGGGGGCTTCGCCCCTGCGACCCCATTTTTAAATAAGCAAGAGGTTTATCGACAGACTGAAAAGAGGCAAAAGCCTCTTTTGTTTGTGTTCATTTTTTGCATAACGTTTAAATCCGTTAAACCTTTACATAGAACGGAACTTTTTCTTTTGTCGCCTGTTTTGCGGCAGGCTGATTGAAGTTCATTATCATAAACGGCGCTTTTTCGTCGTTTATATCCTTCAGTACCTTTTCGGTAAAGTCCTTGGTAAAGTCGTCGAATTTGTCGTCCTCACCCTCGAAATCCACGATTATAAGGCGGTTGAGCTGATTTACCTTGCGCATATTCATAATATATGCCTTCTTGATATCCTTACGGCTGTCAAAATAGCTCGTTATAGGCTTGGTAACAGTGTCAGGCACGCCCGTAACCTCGTTTATGACAGTAAGCTCGCCGCTGTTGAATTTTTTCTGCCTTATATAATTTGCTATGACCTCTGCCTGCTGAGGACCGCAGATAATGTTCTCGGTGAAGGGGTTTATAACAAAGCCCTTCATAGCACACTTCGGCTGTGACAGCATAGCGGAAAGATCCTTATATGTAACGGCGATTACGCAGATCTTGCTTATATCGTTGATGTTCTTCTGCATTGTTTCCATATCGGTGAACACCATAAAATATTTCTCGTTCTGAGGATTTGTAAGGTGCGAGAACTGTACCTTCATCTGATTTTCGTTCTCCCCCGACATATCCGTCACGGTTACAGGGGCAAGAAGTCTTGCTTCCATCAGATTGTCGATATAATCCACCTGATACTGCGGTTCGGGATTTGTTTTTTCTTCAGCGCACTTTTTAAGCGTCCTCATCACTTCGAGCAGTTTCGGGTTGGTTATTTTCTTTGTCTGTTCCTGTATCGTGTTCAACTGTTCCTGTGTCATTTATTATATTCCTTTCCCGAAGAAAATTATATTTCGTTACGGTTTTCAAGCGCCCTCTGGAGCGTAACATCATCCGCATATTCAAGCGATGCGCCCGCAGGCAGACCATACGCAAGACGGGTCACCTTTACGCCCAGTTGCTTTATCATTCTTGAAAGATATGTTGCCGTAGCCTCTCCCTCGATAGTCGGACTTGTAGCCATTATGACCTCGTCCGTATCCGACAGCCTTGCCATAAGTTCCTTTATTTTAAGCTGCTGCGGACCTATCGAATTCATCGGTGACAACAGCCCGTGAAGCACATGATACACTCCGTCAAAGCCGCCGCTTCGTTCTATGGCAGAAACGTCCTTGGGACTTTCCACAACGCATATGACCTTGTGGTTTCTGCGGCTGTCCGAGCATATATCGCACTTGTCCGTATTGCAGATATTCTGACATACACTGCACAGCTTCATACTGCGTCTTGCCCGTAGAATTCCGGACGCAAACTGCTCCACTTCTTCCTCCGGGGCGTTCAGTATATAATATGCCAGTCTCTGCGCCGTTTTAAGACCGATGCCGGGGAGCTTGGCGAATTCCTGCGCCGCCGTTATAAGCGGCTGAGAATTATATTCAGCCATTAAACAAGTCCCGGAATGTTAACTCCGCCTGTTACCTTTTCCATCTCTGCGGCACTTACTTCTTCGATCTGTGTGATAACGGCATTTACGCCTGCTACGATAACGTCCTGAAGATCCTCGATAGCGTCCTTGTCAACTACCTCGGGGTTGAGCTTAACTTCCTTGAGTACCTTTGCACCGCTCATTGTAACTTCAATCATACCGCCTGCGGCAGAAGCCGTGAAATCTCTTGCTTCAAGCTCAGCCTGTACACGCTCGATGTCTTCCTGCATCTTCTGAGCCTGCTTTATCATGCTGTTCATGTTGTTTGCGCCTCTGTTCTGGTATTCCTTGGGTAATCTTGCTTTCATTGTAATTTTTCCTTTCGTATCTTTAAGTCAACGACTTAATTTTTTGGTTTTTTGTATTTTATTTTTACGCCCATTTTTTCCGCTCTTGATAAGAAATCGGAAACAGGGTCGCTTTTATCCTTGCTTTCGGCTGTATCGCCGTTATTGTCAAAGGTCATTACAAGCCTTCTGCCTGTTACCTCTTCGGCGGCTTTCTCAAGCCGTTCCTTCGAGTCGCCTGTTGTCAGGAAATCATACTGGAATTTCTGATAACCGCTGATATTCACCGTATCCCGACCGAGCGTCACTTGCACCTGCCAATCGCGTCTTCCTTCCCCTTGAACTACTTTTATGGGTCCACTATTATTTTGTTTCCGGAGGTCATGAAGGGTGTACCGGAGCTTCAGGCCTTTCAAATCAGCGCGGAGGCAATTACAGAGAAATATTCTCTTGAATCAAGATCCCCGGTATTTCGCCGCAATGCGGAAATAGAGCATGTATATCAGGAACTGTATACACATCTGGATCGTCCGTCTCTGCCCTTTTTGCGGTTGAAGATTTTGGAGCTCCTTTATCATTTCCAATTCAGACAAACTCTTTTTGAGGAGAACCAGGACTATATTTCGGGGGTGACTGTGGAGCGGATCAAGCATGTCAGGGAGCATCTGGTACAGGATATGGAACACCGGACCAATCTGAAGGAACTGGCATTGGAGCACAATTTAAGTCTGACACAGTTAAAAGATGGATTCAGGCAAATTTATGGCGAATCACCTTATGCATATTTGCGTAGTTACAAAATGCATCGGGCGGCACAGCTTTTGCGCCAGTCAGATAAAAAAATCAGCGAAATTGCGCTGAAAATGGGTTATCAGAATCCAAGCAAATTTTCAGAGGCATTCCATGCGGTGATAGGCTGCAGACCAAGTGCCTATCGAAAGGAAAAAAAGTAGAAGAAAATCATAGTGACACCTTCCGGATGGAGGTGTCATTTTTTGGCTTTTTGGAGCATTTTGCACAAGGCATGGCTTTTCAGAGTGGCAAAAGAATCTTTCACATGGTAATATGTACGAGTTAGCGTAGACTAACCAAAAATGCAGAAAGGAAAGAAATACCTATGAAAACAAAACTTACAACAAAGGATTTAATTACCGCAGGCGCCTTTGGCGCAATTTATTTAGTGCTGCTCACGGTGTTGTCTTCAGTCCTGACCATTGTTCCAATCCTCTTTCTGGCAACGCCTTTGATTGCCGGCATCATACTGGGAACTGTGTATATGCTGTATGCCACCAAGGTGCCGCGCACCGGTGCGATCCTGGTGCTGGCGATCCTGGTGGGGCTGATTACGTCTATGGCAACCATTTATCCGCTGATTTTTGCTGTTGTATGGGGATTAATCGCTGAACTCATTACCGCAAAAAGACGCAAATCCGCAGGTGCGCTGGCAATCAGCTACTGTGTGTTCAACCTGACTTCTATGGGTCCCTTCTTTGCCCTTATTCTGGCAAAGGACGCCTTCTTAGAAAGTTGTGCAGGGTACTATGGAGAAGAATATATCGCAACGCTGGATAAGCTGACGCCCAGCTGGATTGTTCTTGTACTGATTGCTTTGGCTTTGGTGGGCGGATTGTTTGGCGGCCTGTTTGGAAGAAAGATCCTGAAAAAACATTTTGTGAAAGCCGGTATTACAGCGTGAACCGCGAAAAGATTTTCAGCGGTCTTTTGGATCCGAGAAGTAAGCTGGCGGTATTTATTGCCGCCTGCCTTTCGGCATTTTCCGGGCTGACACATCCGCAGGAATTTGTCCTTCTTGCCCTGTGTGTGGGGATAACGCTTCTGTGCCAGAAATGGAAGAGGGCTTTTTATACCGGTCTTATCTTTGCAGTTATGTTTTTATGCGATCTGTTTCTAGCACCGCGATTGTCAGGGATACTGCAGAATATCATCATGCTGGCATGTCATTTCTGCCGGTTTATTTTACCGATGTTTGCAGCCTTTTATATTGTGACACAGACTTCCAGGATTGGGGAATATATCAGTGCATTTACTCAGATGCATCTGCCAAACGAGGTCATCATTCCTCTGGCGGTGATGCTCCGTTTTGTCCCGACTATCCAGGAAGAATGGCAGATGGTGAATCAGGCGCTCCGGTTAAGAGGGATGGCGCTGACATGGAAAAATGTTCTTCGTCGTCCGCTGCAGATGATGGAATATATGCTGGTTCCCTTTTTGCTGCAGTGCTCGGTTATCGTGGATGAGATGTCAGCTGCTGTTATGGCGCGGGGGTTTGACAAAAATATGCCGCGAACCAGTTATGCGGAGGTTCAGATGAAGGCTCTGGATTGGTGTATAATAGCTGTTTCTGCCGGACTGCTGTTCTGGAATCTTTGTTTCTGAGGAAGGGAGGAGATGTTTTGATCAAACTGAATCATGTTTCCTTTTCTTACCAGAACGGGGAAGCAAATGAAATGCAGGTGCTGTCTGATGTAAGCTTTCAGGCATCACGCGGAGAATGTGTGGTACTTTGTGGGAAAAGCGGATGTGGGAAGACGACCATGCTTCGCCTGGTAAACGGTCTTATCCCTCATTTTTATGCCGGGAAACTGGAGGGGAATGTCCTTGTAGGCGGACAGGAAATGCAGCAGACACCGTTGTCCCAAACGTCCCGGATTGTGGGAAGTGTCTTCCAGAATCCCCGTACCCAGTTTTTCCATCTGGATACGACCGGAGAGATGGCTTTTAATCTGGAAAATCAGAATGTCCCCCGCCCGCAGATGAAGAAGCGTCTGGAGGAGGTGTCCTATCGTCTGAACCTGCAGGAGCTGATGGACCGGAATATTTTTGAACTGTCAGGCGGCGAGAAACAGCAGATCGCCTGCGGCTCCGTTTATGCGGCTTTACCGTCGGTCATCGTTATGGATGAGCCTTCTTCTAATCTGGATATGGAGAGCATCCGAAAACTGCAGAAGTTGATCCGCATGATGAAAGATGAAGGAAGAACTGTGCTGATTTCAGAGCATCGGCTGTGGTATCTGGAGGGAATCGCTGACCGTTATGTGCTGCTGGAGGATGGCCGGATCAGGCAGGAATTTACGCCGGAAACAGCGGCAGATCTTTCGCTGGAGAAGCGCAAAGCGTTGGGACTCAGGGCAGTAAAGCGGGAGCAGCTTTATGAACTGAGGCCCGATATGGGGCTGATAAAACAAAAGAGTACCGGGCTGGAAATAGATGGGCTTCAGTTTAGCCGTCAGATGCGCCAGGTACTGAATGTGCCGCATTTAGAAATACCGTCAGGGGCAATCATAGCGGTGATCGGAGAAAACGGTGCCGGGAAATCCACTTTCAGTCTTTGCCTGTCAGGTCTTTTAAAGCATACGGGTACAGTACGGATCGACGGCAAGAAGATTGCGCATAAAAAGCTGCCGGAGCAGGTCTACCTGGTCATGCAGGAGGCAGGACATCAACTGTTCAGTGATACGGTATTGGGTGAATTGACCTTGAATAATCCGGCGCTGTCAGAAGAAAAGGGCAAAGAGGTTTTGACAACGCTGGGCTTAAATGGTATGGAGAACCGTCACCCTGGCTCCCTCTCCGGAGGTCAGCAACAAAGGCTTTCTCTGGGAACAGCTCTTTGCATGAAACGAAAACTGATGCTCTATGATGAGCCGACCAGCGGTCAGGATGGAGAAAATCTGCTGCGGACAGCGGAACTGATCCGTGCAGCCAATAAACAGGCAGCCAGTACCCTGATCGTGACACATGATCCGGAGCTGATCTTGCGCTGTGCGACCCATATTCTGCATATCCACGCAGGGGAAGTAAAGAAATTTATACCGCTTGATGAGAGAGGAGTGATTTATATGAAGAAGGTATTTGGCGAGGATGCGCAGACAAAGAAGCCGCAGAAAACCGGTATTCCGCGCCTGCTGGAGTTTACAGGACGGCATCGTCCCCTACTGGGTGCTGCGCAGTTGTTGTCCGGCATCAGCGCCTTGTTCCTTCTGGGACCGTTTGTGTGTGTTTATTTTGCGGCCCGTGCGCTTTTAACCGGACTGATCGGAGGAGGTTTTGCTATCTCGTCCCTGGTGCAGTGGGGCGTGTGGGCATTGGCACTGGAACTGGCCGGGCTGATCATTAATTTTGCGGCACTTATGTGCTCCCATACCGCAGCTTTTCATACAGAAAAGAATTTAAAAATGGCAGCGCTCCGTCATTTGTCCAGGATGCCAATAGGGTATTTTGAGGAAAATCCCAGCGGAAAGCTAAGAAAAATCATTGATGAAAACAGCGCCCAAATGGAGACTTACCTTGCCCATCAGCTGCCGGATCTGGTGAGCGCTCAGGTCACGACGGCTGCCAGCCTTGTGCTGATGCTGGCTATGGACTGGCGCATTGGCCTTCCGCTGATCGTTCTGATGCTTGCAAGCTTTGCCTGCCAGATGACAATGATGGGCGAAAAAACCATGAATTTCATGAAGCGCTATCAGGACGCTCAGGAGGAGATGAACCACGAGGCGGTGGAGTATGTCCGGGGAATCTCCGTGATTAAGGTATTTGGACAGTCGGTACATTCGATACGGCGCTTCAAGGAAGCGATCAATGCTTATCGGGATGACGCACTGGCCTTTACTATGGCCTGCAAGCCCGGATATGTGGGCTTCAATACTGTGGTCAATGCCGCTTTTCTTGTGCTGATCCCTGCCGCACTCATCGGCATGACTTCGGCGGGAGATTTGACTGCCTTTATAGAGAATTTCCTGTTTTATCTGATTTTTGCACCTGCATGCGCATCTGTTCTCAACAAGATCATGTACATGAGCAACTATAAGATGCAGGCTATGGAATCTATGCGGCGGATTGACACAATTCTGCTTGCCAGAGAGCAGTCAGAGGCACAGGAGCCGCAAATGGCACAGGGCAGCGACATTTGCTTTGAGCATGTGACCTTTACCTATCCCACAGGCGAACAGCCTGCGGTTTCAGATGTCAGTTTTACAGCAAAAGCCGGAACCGTTACGGCACTGGTGGGACATTCCGGCTCCGGCAAGACCACCATCGGGACCCTGGTTCCCCGCTTTTATGATGTGCAGGAGGGGCGCATTACGCTGGGCGGCGTGGAACTTTCTGAGATCTCCCGGCAGGAAGTCATGGGAAAGATTGCTTTTGTCTTCCAGAATCCCAAATTACTGAAAACAACACTGGAGGAAAATATCCGCGGCGGCTGCAAAAATGCCAGCCGGGAAGATATCCTGCGGGCAGCCCGTCTGGCACAGTGTGATGATATTTTGGCAAAGCTGCCGGAGGGCATTGACAGCATCGTGGGCGGGAAAGGCGTCTATCTTTCCGGAGGAGAAGTACAGCGGGTGGCTATTGCCAGGGCAATTCTGAAGGACGCACCGGTCATCATTCTGGATGAAGTCACGGCATTTGCCGACCCGGAAAATGAGGTACAGATCCAGGCAGCCCTGAAGGAACTGACAAAGGGAAAAACAGTCATTATGATTGCGCACCGGCTGTCCACCATTCAGGATGCGGATCAGATCCTGGTAATGAAAGCAGGGCGTCTGGTAGAACAGGGAACGCATCAGGAATTGCTTGGTAAGAATGGCGAGTATGCCCATATGTGGGCAGATTACAATCAGGCAATCGCCTGGAAGATTGACCGGAAAGAGGAGGTGAAACCATGCTGAAGAAATTATTCGCATTAAGCGATCAGGGGGAACGGGAATTAAAGCACGGGATTGTGGCAACTACGATAGGACATTTGTGCATCATGGCTCCCATTTCCCTCTTGATGCTGGTGACCATGGGACTTCTGAACAGGCTCTGCGGGGAGACTGGACTGACAATGCAGCCAGGAGTGATAGTTCTGATGGCGGCGGTTCTCTTGCTTTTGATCTTCATAACCCAATGGGTTCAGTATAACCTGACTTATAAAGTGGCTTACGAAGAAAGCGCTAACCGGAGAATTACCCTGGCGGAAAAGCTGCGGCGGCTCCCACTGGCATTTTTCGGTCAGCGTGATCTGTCTGATCTGACAACAACCATGATGGGGGACTGCTCTAAACTGGAAAGAATTTTTTCCAATGCGGTTCCCAGTCTCTTTGGCACAGTCATTATGTTTGTGATTGTGTCCGTGGGGCTTTTGATCATGGATTGGCGCATGGGGCTGTGCATTGTTCTGCCGGTACCGGTAGCTGCGCTTATGTTGATGGCGGCCAGAAAGGCCCAGACAAAAGCGGAAAGCCGCAATTATGACGCTCACCGTGCCGCTTATGATGGGGTGCAGGAATATCTGGATACCATACAGGAGCTTCGCTCCGCCGGTCTGGAACAGGAATACCTGGATGGAGTTGAGAAAAAACTGGATTATGTGGTAAAGTGTGCGTTTCGTAATGAGCTGGCTCCAGGTACTGCTGTGACGTTGGCACAGCTGACAGTACGCTTTGGGCTGGTGGCAGTTCTGCTGGTTGGGGGTCTGTTGGTAGCTCAAAATATGCTGTCCGTCAATATGTTTATTCTTTATCTGTTGGTAGCAGGCCGTGTTTATGAACCCTTTGGTTCCTGCTTTATGCTGATGGCGGAACTGTTTTCTGCATTTGTCAGCATTGAGCGGACGAAGAAGATGGAAGCGACAGTGGAGCAGACTGGTCAGCCTGTTTGTAAGAACAATGGGTACGACATTGAGTTTAAGGATGTTTCTTTTTCGTACAATGATGAGCTTGTACTCAATGGGATTTCCTTTGTAGCGAAACAGGAGCAGATCACTGCGCTTGTAGGTCCCTCCGGCAGCGGAAAATCTACTGTTTCCCGTCTGGCAGCCCGGTTCTGGGATGCAGATGCCGGTCAGGTACTGCTGGGTGGCGTGGACGTGACGACTGTGGAGCCGGAAACGCTGTTTAAGAATTATGCCATCGTCTTTCAGGATGTGACCCTTTTTGACGATTCTGTTATGGAGAACATCCGCCTTGGTCGGGCGGGGGCGACAGATGAGGAAGTGCTGGCGGCAGCCAGGGCAGCTCAGTGCGAGGAGTTTGTTTCCCGTCTGCCTAGCGGCTATTACAGCAATATCGGTGAGAATGGCTGTGCCCTTTCAGGAGGCGAGCGGCAGCGTATCTCTATCGCCCGGGCGATCCTGAAGGATGCGCCGGTAGTTATTTTGGACGAAGCCACAGCTTCCATGGATGCGGAGAATGAGAACTTGGTTCAGCAGGCACTGTCCGTGTTGCTGCAGGGGAAAACTGTACTGGTTATTGCGCACCGTATGCGGACGATTGCAAACGTCGATAAGGTTGTTGTCCTGGAACAGGGCCGCGTCGCAGAGACGGGAACGCCGGAGGAACTTCTGAATCAAAAGGGATTGTTCTATCGTTTGGCTGAAGCACAGACGGTACATCGATAGAGATTCGGGAATCAGAAAACAATGCAGACAGGAAGATAAATCAAGCAGAACGGTATTTGATTTTTGCCATGGACCTTTCGTACATTTCTTCCAGAGAAACTCGCTTGTGATTAAAATACAGATCCGTTAGAGTCATAGTGGCTTTGCATTTGGAACAACATAACGGATCATAATCAAAAGAGGCAGCTATGTTATTACGCCATTTTGAATAACTCAGAATGAATTTGTGCTTAGACTGATGGATGGCTTTTCTGAGTTTTTTATCGTTATCGCGATGTCTGGCATAAACATAGAAACCATTGAAGGAAAAGTAACTAAAAGGAAACCCCACCCCTCAAGATTGAGGGGCAGGGGAGTTGAATAGGCGAAGCCTATTTTTTATGTGACTGTCGATGGAGTAATAAAAGGAGGGCCGGCAGGTGTGCTCCTGCCGGCTGGTATGAAAAAGAAGTATTTCAGAAAAAGTTTTTCTTTATCTATGCTCTTATCATACAAGTCAGATGTGACAGGAGTCTGACCGAAAGATGAAAACTTTGTGAACGGTTTATGTACAGAAAAATAATCGGGAAACTGACTGTTCAGAAGTCGCTAAGAAAGCCTGCAGAAAGCTAAGCATACGTTAAGGGTGTGTCAAATCTATGGAAGAAAAAAAGTTGGTTTGGTATGATGCTTTTTGAAATCCCGGACACGCAAAAAAGCGTTACGGAGAGAATCTGCAGAAAGCGGGGTAAAGAAAAAATGAGTCAGATTTTTGGTGCGATTATGCTTGTGGTAATGGGAATTCTGGGCGGACTTCCCACCCTGTACCTGTGCGTGAGCCTTGTTGTGGTGCTGGCACAGAAAATATACGGAAAGGTTGTTCATGGAAAATCCTTATACGCTTAAAAAATTGCAAAAAGCAGTCCCGCCGCAGATAGAGACAGTCCGCCGGCGGGATTTTTTTTCCCATTTTGCAGAAAGATATGGTAAGATACAGAAGAGAAAGGCATTCGGAGAACACTGATGCAGAGAAAGAATATGATAGAACGAAAACAGAACCCGGAACAAAAAGGGCGGACGATCCTAAGAAACATCCTGATCACGGTGGGCATTATGGGCGCTGCGACGATTGTATGTCTGGCACTGCAGCATTTTTCGGAGGCGAATACGCATGTGCCGCTGCTGTTCGTGCTTGCGGTCGTGATTGTGGCGCGGTTCACGGAAGGATATGTTTATGGGATTCTGTCAGCGATGGCTGCGGTGGTTTTGGTCAATTATGTGTTCACCTACCCGTACTTTGAGTTGAATTTTTCGATTACAGGCTATCCGCTGACCTTTGTGGTGATGCTGGCGACGGCGGTTATGGTGAGCGCGCTGACGACGCAGATTAAATGGCAGGAGCAGATACGTCTGGAAGTGGAAAAAGAAAAGACACGCGCCAATCTGCTGCGGGCAGTGTCTCACGATATCCGGACGCCTCTGACGTCAATTCAGGCATCCGCGTCGGGAATTTTAGACAATTACGACGCGCTGGGACGGCAGGAGAAGGTGGAGCTTTTAGAAGGTATTCGCGACGAATCCCGGTGGCTGATCCGGATGGTGGAAAACCTGCTTTCGATCACGCGAATTAACGGGGACCGTGCGCAGCTTCAGACGACCTGGGAGGTCGTAGAAGAGGTCGTAGGCGGGGCGGTTGGGAAGTTCCAGAAGCAGTTTGCACAGATCGAAGTAGAAACGAGCATGCCGGAGGAGGTCGTGATGGCTCCGATGGACGGCATTTTGGTGGAGCAGGTTTTAGTAAACCTGATGGAAAATTCTGCGATACATGGAAAAACAACCACAAAAATACGTATATCCGTTCAAAAACTGCCGGAACGGGTGCTGTTCTGCGTAGAGGATAACGGAAAGGGAATTGATCCGGCGATTTTGCCGATTATTTTCGAAGGACAGCTTCCGACCGGCGATCATGCTGCGAGCGATGGAAAACGGAGCATGGGGATCGGACTATCGGTCTGCATGAGCATTATTCAGGCGCATCAGGGCGACATGAAGGCGGAAAATATGGCGGCGCACAGGGGAGCGAGGATCCAGTTCTGGCTGCCCTGTCAGGAAGAAAACTGGATGGAGGAAGCCTGAATGGAAGTAAGGGACAGAATTCTGATTATCGAGGATGACCGAAGCATCCGCAAATTTTTCCGGACAATTCTGGAAGCGAACCGTTACGATGTCATTTCGGCGGATACCGGCGAGGAGGGCTACAGCCTGATTACATCCCAGTGCCCGGATCTGGTGATTCTGGATCTGGGGCTTCCGGATATGGATGGTATGGAAATTTTGAGCAGACTTCGGAAATGGTCGGGCATGCCAGTCGTTGTGATTTCTGCACGGAGCCATGAAAAGGACAAGGTGGAGGCACTGGACCTCGGAGCGGACGATTATATCACGAAGCCGTTTGGAACATCGGAAATGCTGGCGAGAATCCGAGCAGCGATCCGTCATTCAAGAGCTGGCTATCAGGGACCGGCAGGTGGAATGACGGGCGTTTTTGAGGCGAAAGACCTGCTGATCGATTACGATAAACATCGTGCCTATAAGGGCGGCTTAGATCTGAACCTGACACAGAATGAGTTTCGGCTGGTGAGCCTTTTGAGCCGTTATGCGGGAAAGGTTCTGACCTATGATTTTATGATCCGGGAAATCTGGGGACCAAACATGGAAAACAATAACCGGATTCTGCGGGTCAACATGGCGAATATCCGACGTAAGCTTGAGAAAAATCCGGCACAGCCGGAGTATATTTTTACAGAAATCGGCGTCGGCTACCGGATGATCGAGCCGGAGGGCTGACCAAGACGCGAAAACAGGAGGAAAAGAAAAGATGCGAATTGGAATGGGATATGATGTGCATAGATTGCAGGAGGGCTGCAAACTGATTATGGGCGGCGTGGAAATCCCGTATGAAAAGGGACTTTTAGGACATTCTGATGCGGATGTGCTCGTACATGCCGTGATGGACGCCCTGCTTGGAGCAGCAGCACTCGGCGATATCGGTAAGCATTTTCCGGATACGGATCCCGCCTATAAGGGAATCAGCAGCATTCTGCTTTTGCAGAAAGTAGGGGAGCTGCTGGAAGAGCACTGCTTTCTAATTGAAAACATCGATGCGACGATCATCGCCCAGGCGCCGAAGATGCGCCCGCACATCGACCAGATGCGCCAGAACATGGCGGATGCGCTCAAAATCGACGTATCGCAGATCAATGTAAAGGCGACGACCGAGGAAGGACTTGGCTTTACCGGAGCCGGAGAGGGTATTTCTGCGCAGGCGATCTGTCTGTTAAACAGTCCGATGGGACTCTACGACCAGAATGTGACCAGCGGCTGCGGCGGCTGCGGCGGTTGTGGCGTGCAGTAAGTCCGCCTGTCGCATGGCGCAATCTTTGTAAAGTGACAGGAACGTTGGGGCAGCTGCCAAAGCTGGCATCGGAGCCCTCACCTGCTGCATAAAATAAGAAAAGGGGACACTGTCCTACTCAGCGCAGGCGGAACAAAAACACCGGCAGCCCTTGACAAAGAGAAGAAAATTTTTTATCCTAATGATAGTTGTGCAGATACTTCGGGAAGTTGCGAATTGCCAAAGCCGGAGCATCTGCGATATCGCTGAAATGAACAGATTGGAAAATGCATGGAACGGAAAGAGTATGCAGACAGACGGCGCCAGAGAGGGAATGTCATTGGCTGAGAGCAGTCCCCGCAGGTTTGTGCAGAAAGTGCATCCGGGAGCAGATTCTGCGAAGCCGACGGCATGAGCAGAGTACGAATTGCGCACGTTACGCGCCTGAGGGCAGGATTTGGAATCCTGAAACAGAGTGGAACCGCGGAATTTTTCGTCTCTAGGCTACAGAGGCGAAAAATTCCTTTTTTTATGACAATAGAAGGTTCACAGAGCGTGTATTCTATTGTATATTGCAAAGCAATGCTCCAAAGTCTGTGCATACACGAGACGTTGGGAACTGCTGTGATTATTCGAGAAAAGGGAAAGGAGAGTTTCGGATATGGGAATCATCGGAAATGTAAAAGAAGAGATCCGGCTGATCAGAGAGCGGGATCCGGCGATTCATTCTTCCATGGAAGTTTTTTTATATCCGAGTTTCCGGGCGATGCTGCACTACCGTGTGGCGCATAAACTATATCTGTCCGGGCATTATTTCCTGGCGAGATGGATTTCACAGCGCGCGGTGCGCAAAACCGGAATTGAAATCCATCCGGGTGCGAAAATCGGAAAAGGCTTCTTTATCGACCACGGAAACGGCGTTATCATTGGAGAAACCGCAGAGATCGGCAATAATGTGACCCTGTATCAGGGTGTGACACTGGGCGGAACCGGAAAGGAGCAGGGAAAGCGCCATCCGACTGTCGGCGATAATGTCATGATCAGCGCGGGCGCGAAGGTGCTCGGATCTTTTACGATTGGGGAAAACTCCAAAATCGGTGCGGGAAGTGTCGTGCTTTCAGCGGTGCCTCCCAACTCCACGGTAGTCGGTGTCCCGGGCAGAGTGGTGCGCCGGTACAATCAGCCGCTCCCGCGGGAAACTCTGGATCAGGTGCATTTACCAGATCCGGTACGGGAGGACATTATGACGCTGCAGAAAGCAAACAGCGAGCTGATCAACCGGGTTCTCGAGCTGGAAGTGGAAGTGAAGCGTCTGGAAAAAGAAAAGGAATCGAAAAACAATACGAAAGGAAACGAAAAACAGCATGAAAATTTAACAGTAGAAGTTATAAATGCGAGATTTTTAAAACCATTAGATAAAGAAACAATAAAACAATCAATAGTAAAAACGAAAAAAGTTATTACTATGGAAGATGGTACAGAAATAAATGGGTTAGGCACAGCTGTTGAAGAATTGATAGTAGAAGAAAAACTACAGGGAATAGAATTAGAGAAACAAGCATGGCCAGATGAATTTATAAAACATGGGACAGTAGAGCAACTTGAAAAAATTTTTGTCCCAGATGGACGGTTCTTGTGGGACATTTTTGTCCCATGGGGACAGATATTTATTAAAGGAATAGTATTCTAAAGTTTCATAAAAAGAATAAAGTTTCATAAAAAAGAAAAGAGGAAATGTATGGATAGAACAAAAATTTTAAGCGAATATAAAAAACAAGAAGATAAAATTTTATTAGGACAAGTATTAGATAAAATTGATTTTGTAAGACAACGTGAAAAACTTGAATATACTGACTTCCTAGATATGTATCAATTATCACTTGTAAGTAATTTCCTAAAAAAAATTGATTTTACAAATTATATTTTTTATGGAGGTTTTGAAGAAAGTGAAAGAAAAGTTTTAATCTTATATCCTGAAAAGTATAATTTAGAAATGGTTGAAAAAAATTATTCTAAAATAATAAAAATAATTAGAATTAACTTATCAGAAGAGGATTATAAAAAGTATTCACATAGAAATTATTTAGGTGGAATTGTTAAAATCGGAATGAAAAGAGAAAAAGTAGGAGATATTCTAGTTTTTGATGAGGGTGCAGATATTTTAGTAAAAGAAGAAAGTTCTTTAATTTTAAAACAAGAGTTAGGAACACTTACCAGATTTGAAAATGCAAAATTTGAGATTTTGGATATAAATGATTTAAGAAAACAAGAATTGAAAGTAGAAGAAATTAGCATTATTGTACCTTCTTTTAGACTTGATAATTTTGTATCAGATTTAGCAAAAACATCAAGAAGTAAAGCAGTTCAAATTATTGAAAGTGAAAGAGTATTTATAAATGGAAAATGCGAGACTAAAGTTTCAAAACAAGTTAAATCAGGTGACATTATTACAATTCGTGGAAAGGGAAGATTTGTTGTAAAAGAATTTGGAGGAAACACTCGTAGTGGTAGAACAGTTGTAAAAATTGAAAAATATGTGTAGATAAGGAGAAAAAATATGATAATAGGCGTAGATATAGACGATACATTAACAGATATAAGGAAGGAACTTCAAAAGGCTTCATTTGATTATGCAAAGGGGTTAAATAAACAAATAAATGAAAGTAGTATGAGCTTTGATAAAAATAATGATGGAAGTAGTTTTAAAGAAAAATATAATTTTACGCATGAAGAATTACAGTATTTTTTTAAAAACATTCAAGAAAAAATTATAAAAAGTGCAGAACCAAGAGAAGATGTTGTAGAATGTATAAAAAAAATAAGAGAAGATGGAAATCAAATATATATAATAACAGCAAGAGATTATGAATTTCATGATGATCCATATGGGATAAGCAAAGAATGGCTTGGTAAAAATGGTATAGAATATGATAAATTAGTTGTAAATGCTAGAAGTAAGGCTAAGGCTTGTTTAGAAGAAAAAGTAGATATTTTTATAGATGATAAATTATCTAATTGTATAGATGTTTCAAATGCAGGTATATTGACAATTAGAATTACTAATTATGAAGATGAACATCAAAATATAGTGAACAAGAAAAATTGGAAAGATATATATGAGTATATAAAAGAAATAAAAATAAATTAGAAGTGTTAAAATAAGGAAAGTCATGTGATTTTCCTTATTTTAGAATTATAATATTTTATTCATAATAATAGCATCATCATCATTGTAGTAATTTTTTCTAACACTAATTTGCTCAAAACCATATTTTTTATACAAAAGAATTGCAGGAGTATTTTTTTCATTGACTTCTAGCATAATAGAAAGAATATTATTTTTTTTAGCATATTTAAGTAAATTATCTAAAAGTAAAGAACCAATGTGTTGGTTTCTTGCACTTTTTTTAACAACAATATTCATTAAATCTGCTTCATCAAAAATAATTTTAATTCCAGCAAAACCGATAATTTCATTTTCATATTTAGCAACGAGAAAATAAGAATTTTTACTTTCAATTTCTTGTTTTAATGTATCAGGATTCCAAAAATCATCAAAATCAGAAAGCAGATTGTCAGATATTGTATAAAAATCATTTATAGTCATTTTATTGAATTGTAAATCCATAAACTATGCATTTCCTTTCTCTTCTAATTGTCTTTCTGCTTGAGATTTTTTTAAGTATAAAGGTAAAATTTCTTCACCGTGGAAATTATTTCTAGTAAATTTTTTTAGAGCTGCAAGATTTAAATTTTCAACAGATAAATGGTTAAATAAAGATTTACTAGAAAATGCATCTCCAACAAATTTTATCTCTTTATTTGAATATTTAGAATCTAATAAATCAGTTACTTCTTGTTTTGTTTTTGCAGAAGGTGCTTCTAAAATTATATATTCATTATTTCTTAATTCATATAAAGCAAAATAACAATTATCATTTTTGCAGTCTATTGCACTACAAACAATTGATGGTTCTTTAATTTGATAAGCTAAAATTTCTAAACTATCAATACCAACGCAAGGGATTGTTAAACTATCAGAAAAAGCTTTAGCTGTTGCAACACCTATTCGTATACCTGTAAAAGAACCAGGTCCAATATCGACAGCAATTAAATCAAAATCTTTTAATACAAGAGAATTTTTTTCTAAAATCTGTTTTAAAATAGGCATCAATGTTTCAGAATGAGTTAGCCCATTATTCAATTCTATTTTATCAATTAATTTTTCGTTTTCAAAAATTCCAACACCACATAATTTACTAGAGGTATCAATACATAAAATCTTCAAAATAACACTTCCTTTATTATTAATTAAAATTTTCTATTAATTTGTCAAATTTTGAGCCATGAGATGTAAGGTTTAAAATTCGACTATTTTCATTTCTATTTTCAATATTTTTCGAAAAAGTAATTTCTAAATAATCTTTTGGAAGAGCATCTTTTATTAATTCTCCCCATTCAATAATAGAAATTCCAGAATTAAAATATTCATCTCCACCAATTGCATAAAATTCATCAACATCTTCAAGACGATAAACATCAAAATGGAAGATTGAAATATCTTCATTCTTATACTCGTTTACTATAGTAAATGTAGGGCTTGAAATTTCTTTATCAAGGTTAAAATAACTTAAAAAGCCTTCTGTAAATTTTGTTTTTCCAGAACCTAATTCTCCTGTAAGAACAATTATATCACCTATATTCAATTTACTTGCTATTTGTACAGCAAGTTTTTTTGTTTCATTTTCATTATGTGAAATATATCTAATACTTTTCATTTTTCTATCCTTTCAATAGCTATATTTTACAATAATTTATGAAATTTGTAAAGAAGTAACAAATATTGAAAAAGAAAATCATAATATCCAAGAATTGAATAAAAAAATTCACCATTGCCAATAATAGTAATAAAAAGCGCAAGGAGTGGATTTTCTGTGAAAAAATATAAAAATTTGAAGATAGAAGGGGCAATCCTAAATGAAAAGCAATTAGAAGAATATTTAAAAAAGATATCATTACAACATAATATTGGAAAAAAATCAGATAAATTAACATATCCAATACCTCAACTATTGGAAAATTATAATATTATCAAAATAGTATATAATTTATTAAATGAACATATAAAGCTTGGAATAACAATTAATCCAGCAGGAGAATGGATTCTAGATAATTTCTATATTATAGAAGAAGTTATACAACAAATTGAAAAAGAAC
>ENA-OURV01001540-OURV01001540.1-human-gut-metagenome-genome-assembly--contig:-NODE-1540-length-17934-cov-16.786733_pt1 | contig 17934 bp, 15 predicted proteins | sample MGYA00242141_ERZ509072 | MGnify/ENA primary metagenome ERZ509072 (study PRJEB26280, sample SAMEA2338763) | human gut metagenome | biome: human gut; feature: human-associated habitat; material: faeces... | reverse complement strand
CTGTAATTCAATTATTTCAAAGAACTATTTGCGATTTTTAGTGGACAGTAATGATGCAAAATAATAAATTAAAAGTTGTAATGTTATGAAGCATATTTTTTTACCAGTAATCATATTTTTTTCTATAGGCTTGCTTACATCCTGCGGAGGAAGTAATAAGCAAACATCAGAAACTGAACAAAGCCGTTATGGCATCAACTATTCTGACACTTCGACCATTAAGAAAGACCATAAGAACGTATTAGTAATATCTTCCAGTCCACGGCGTGAAGGAAATACAGATCTGCTCTGCGATGAATTTGTCCGTGGAGCAAAAGAAGCTGGAGCACGTGTTGAAAAGATTTTCTTGGGAGACTATGATATAAAGTTCTTTCAGGAGGCAGACGAGCAACACGTAGGCGACAGTGCGGACGTGGCTAGGGATGATGCACCGATGATTGTCCGTAAAATGCTAGAAGCCGACATTATCGTCCTGGCAAGCCCTGTTTATTTTATGAATATCAACGGGCAATTGAAAACACTCATAGATCGTACCTACTCGCATTTTATGGATTTGAAGAACAAGGAGTTTTATTACATCACCGCCTGCGCGGACAATGCCGAGAGCACTGCTGACTTTGCAATCACAGGCTTCCGTGGCTTTGTGATGTGCCTGCCCAACCCCACGGAACGAGGTATGATAAAGGCTATCGGATTGGGTCGGAAAGGCAGCGTGAAAGGGACGAAGTTTATGCAGCAGGCGTATAAAATGGGAAAAGGGGTATAACGCTTTTTTTGATTTGATAAAAAATTAAATAAAATATTATCTGCTTAAATGATATAACGTGATGAAAAAGAATTTTGGAAAAAAAACTATACTGGCTCCGTTGCCAGTACTGATTGTGGCTACTTATGATGAAAACGGTACGCCCGATGCCATGAATGCCGCATGGGGCGGTCAATGCTCTGCTCACCATGTAGCTTTGAACCTGTCCATCGGTCATAAGACTACAAAAAATTTGTTACAGAAAAGAGCCTTTACCCTGAGCATTGCCAATCTTGACAATTTGATGCTGTCGGACTATTTCGGTCTTGTGTCGGGACATAAAGCAAATAAAATAGAAGTGGCAAGCGTACACGTTTCAAAGAGTACCTTTGTCGATGCGCCTGTTATCGAAGAATATCCCTTGACATTGGAATGTAAAGTGATTAGCATGGAAGAACGCTTCGGTGAAATGTATGTGGTAGGCGAAGTTCTAAACATGCAGGCCGACGAATCCATATTGGACGATATGGGCAGAGTAGATTTTGATAAATTGAAACCATTATCCTTCGACTCATCAGCACGTACTTACCGTGTATTGGGCGAAACAGTTGGAACGGCCTTCAAGGACGGAGAAAAACTATTATAAAGGAGATTCAAATATGAAATACAGAAACCTGGGGAACAGAGGACTTCGTGTTTCTGCCATAGGTTTGGGTTGTATGGGTATGAGCCATGCTTATGGTGCACCAGACGACCATCGGGAAATGACGGAGCTGTTGGCAAAAGCTGTGGATATGGGTTATGACTTCTTCGATACAGCTGAAATCTATGGTACGCCTGACAATACTCACGACAATGAGGAGTTGCTGGGTAATGCCTTGAAAGCTTATCGTAATAAGATTATCATTGCCACGAAGTTTGGTCTGCGCTTTGATATGGAAAGCGGACGTGTCCCTTACCCATTAATATCGGATTCACGTCCCACAACGATTAGAAAAGCAGTAGAGGGTTCACTCCGCCGTTTACAGACGGACTATATCGATCTCTACTACCAGCACCGTCCCGACCCGCAGATTCCAATTGAAGAAGTAGCAGGAACTATGCAGGATCTGATTAAAGAAGGCAAAGTGCTTTATTGGGGATTGTCGGAGGCGCCAGAAGCAGACATCCGTCGTGCAAATGCCGTCTGCCCTCTTACTGCCGTTCAAAACCGCTATTCGATGATGGCTCGCTGGCACGAAACCATGTTCCCAATATTGGAGGAATTGGGCATTGGTTTGGTGGCTTTTTCACCACTAGCTAACGGACTGCTCAGCGATCGCTATGACGCGGCCTCACATTTCGACGAACGCACGGACTACCGGGCAGGAATGCCGCAATTTCAGCCTGAAAGCTATAAAAAAAATTACGAACTGCTGCAGTTCATACGTCGCATCGCAAGTGAAAGACATGTGACCCCTGCACAAATATCCCTTGCGTGGGTGCTCTGCAAAAAGCCATGGATAGTACCCATTCCTGGCACACGCAAGTCCGATCGGTTGAAAGAGAATGCAGGTGCAGTAAATGTCCTTTTGTCGGAAGAGGAAGTGAAACAGATAGACCATGCGCTGGACACAATGTCAATGTCCGATGTGTACGGTGGAACAAAACTAACAGTAAAATGAATATGAAACATATCAATTACATCATTCTGTCCGCAGTGTTAACCCTGTGTGCTGCTTGCGGACAATCGTCTTCCATACAAAGTGAAGTACAAACAAATGACAGCATTATTGCCATTCGTGAACAAGGTAGTTTCCTTATTGGCGGGACAGTGAAAACCGCACAAGGTACATACGACACGAATCAGCCACTGGAAGAGAACGGTCAGACCTTGCACGGTGACCATGCCTATGTGTCTTATCAAATTCCGGCAAACACACGAAGGTATCCGCTCGTATTCCTTCACGGAGCCGGTCAGTCTGCCAAAACATGGGAAAGTACTCCCGATGGACGGGAAGGGTTCGCTACACTTTTCCTGCGACGTGGTTTCAGTACGTACCTGATAGACCAACCACGCCGCGGGCGAGCCGGACGCAGCACAGTTGATGAAAATATCAAGGCTACTCCCGATGACCAGTTCTGGTTTGAGAATTTCCGTATGGGAATATGGCCCAATTATTATGAAAACAGCCAGTTCCCACAAAGTGAAGAATCCCTGGATCAGTTTTTCCGCCAAATCACACCCAACACGGGTGCCTATGATGCACAACTGATTGCAACCGATGTTGCAGCTCTTATGAATAAAATTGGTGGCGGTATTCTCATTACACACTCACAAGGAGGTGAACCGGGATGGCATACCGCTATCAAGACCGACAAGGTACGTGCTATCGTTTCCTATGAGCCCGGTAGCGGTTTCGTTTTTCCTGAAGGTGAAGTGCCGGAACCCTTACAGACTATCAGTCCGTTCGGTGCACTGGGGGCAACATCCATTCCTTTGGCAGATTTTGAAAAACTGACCCGTTTCCCCATCATTATTTATTATGGTGATTATATTCCTGATAAGCCAAGCGACAATTGGGCTATGGATAGCTGGAGGGTACGTCTGCAAATGGCACGGTTGTTTGCAGAGTGTATCAATCGTCACGGTGGCGATGCCACGGTGGTACATCTGCCAGAACAGGGAATCAAGGGCAATTCGCATTTCCTTTTTGCTGAGAAAAATAATGTGCAACTTGCCGATATGTTATTTGATTGGATAAAAGAAAAAAGATTGAATTAATAAGTTCTTCTTAGTCACATAATATATAGACTCAAGCATCCTCGAAATGAAAATCTTTGGGGGTGCTTTTTTTGAATATAAACAGGGGGCAATGCGTAAGAAAATACATTCGTTGATATTGGTGTTTCTATCTGTAATCTGTGTATGGACAGGCTACGAACTGCACTGTAACTTTGTGACAAAATAATTAAGACAGAAAACATTATGAGAACAACGATTCTATTTATTGTAATTATTATGTTAAGCTTTTATCAATCTGCGCAAGCGCAGCAGACGGATACGCTGAGTATTCGCCAGCAAGATATCGTATTTATCGCTTCGACAACGGCACAAGGTGAGTTGGATAGCCTGAAAATATCCCTTGCCCGTGGCTTGGACAATGGAATGACGGTAAATGAAATCAAGGAGGTTTTGGTACACGCCTATGCTTATTGTGGATTTCCCCGCAGCCTGCGTGCCCTGCAAACTTTTATGGAAGTGTTGAATGAACGCAAGGCACAGGGTATTATTGATACTATAGGACGTGACGCATCTCCCGTTACAGGCTCTCAGGATAAATACACCCGAGGTGCGGAACTTCTTGAAAAGTTAAGTGGTGCGCCCAAAGATGCCCCCAAGACAGGGTATGCCGCTTTTGCTCCAGTTATTGAGCAATACCTGAAAGAACATTTATTCTGCGACATTTTTGAACGCAATCTTTTGACATGGCAGGAACGCGAGCTGGCTACCGTATCCATTCTTTCAGCTATGGGAAAGGGTGTGGAACCGATGTTAAAGTCGCATTCAGCTATTTGCCTGCGTCAGGGTATTACCGAAAGCCAGCTTCAGCAAATGGCGGCTATCGTGAACGGTCTGAGAAAAGGTGACGACCCGTTCGCACTCGGTACGCTGATGCCAGACAATCCGAACTTTACGGACAAGGCTTGGTTGCAAGGCTATGTCGCACCACAAGATGGTTTTGGATGTACTATAGCCAACGTGACATTTGCTCCCGGATGCCGAAACAGCTGGCACAGCCATAAAGGCGGACAAATCCTGCTCTGCACTTCCGGCAAAGGATATTATCAGGAAAAAGGGAAACCTATCCAACTGCTGCTGCCTGGAAACGTAGTGAAGATTGCCCCCGATGTCATCCATTGGCACGGCGCGGCTCCTGACAGTGAGTTTACACACATCGCCATAGGTACCCAACTGGACAAAGGGGGCGTAACGTGGCTGGAACCTGTGACAGATGAGGAATACAACAGTTATGAAGAAAAATAATCCATAAAAACATAGAAACAATGAAAAAGTATTTAGTTTACCTGATGATGGCACTTGCCGCTTTCACTTTCAACGCTTGCGGGGATGATGACCCCATGACGGAAGAACCAGGAACAGAACAACCCGAAACACCTGGTGATTCTACAGATAATCCAGACAATCCAAATAATCCAGATACACCTGCTGGAAACAGCAACATTCTTGTGGCATATTTTAGTTGGGGAGGTACTACAAAGCGAATGGCGCAACAAATAGTGTCTCACACTGGAACGGATTTGTTTCGTATAAAACCTGTCACACCTTACCCGGAAGATTACACTGAATGTACGGAAGTAGCATTGGCAGAACGTGACAGTAATGCTCGTCCAGCCATAAATTCTATCATTGAAGACGAAGCGTGGGCTGAATATGATACAATTTTTATCGGCTGTCCCGTATGGTGGTGGACAACACCTATGATTATATGCACTTTTTCTGAAAGTTATGATTTTACAGGTAAAACCGTCATCCCGTTCTGTACCTACGCATCCACATATCGCGATGAAACATTGGCAAGAATCGTTGAATTGACATCTGGAGCTAAAGCACATCTTGAAGGATTAGGTTTGACTAGTGGAAGCTTGAGCAATGAATCGAATGTGGAAAACTGGCTTCGTGAGATAGGAATCATTGAATAATAATTAAACTAAAACGATAAAGAAGATGAAAGCAAAGATTATCACCCTTATAACTCTTATTCTAATGGGTGGAATGAATTTATACGCACAAAATAGGAGGACATTAATTGCTTATTTCAGTTGGAGTGGAAACACGCAGCATGTGGCAGAGTATATTGCCGGACAGACCGGCGGCACACTCTTCCGTATCGATCCGGTAAAGCCATATCCTACAGACTATAAACCTTGTACAGAGGTAGCAAAGAAAGAAAAGGAACAGAATGCCCGCCCTGCTATCAAGAACAAGGTGGAAGATTGGGACAGTTATGATACAATCTTTATCGGTTGTCCTGTATGGTGGTGGACTGCACCAATGATTATCAATACTTTTACCGAAAGTTATAATTTTAAGGGCAAGACGGTCATTCCTTTCTGTACCTACGCATCTACCTACCGTGACGAGACCCTTGCCAAGATTGCAGAACTCACACCTGATGCCAAACACTTGAAAGGATTCGGTGCCGTTAGCAGAAATACGGACGGTATCACAGAATGGTTAAAAGAAATTAGAGTTATCAAATAATGGAGGATAAAAAATGAGAATATATACATATTTCGCATTGTTCTGCGTATCGTTAATACTTGCTTCGTGCAGTGACAACGAAGATAACAATATCAGTTCCCCGACTGAAGAAGTGGTGCCTGGAACAAATCATCATATACTTATCGCTTATTTTTCTGAACCCCTACCGGATGGGGTGGATGCCAATACTTCCGCTAGCCGTGTGATTGTAAACGGAGATTCGTATGGAAGTGTAGAATATGTGGCTACCGTGATAGGTGAAGCTACTGGAGCTGATATGGTAAGAATACAGACAGCAACACCTTATCCGGGTAATTTCGATGATTTGGCTTCACAAGCCGACAATGAGCGGCAGAATAATATACATCCAGCTCTTGCTACCGACATAGAAAACTTTGATGATTATGATGTCATCTTTGTGGGCTATCCCATTTGGTGGTATCAGATGCCTATGGCTATGTATTCATTCTTTGACGAATACGATTTTGCAGGTAAAACAATTATTCCTTTTTCCTCACATGGAGGTAGTGGCTGGTCAGGAACAGTGGATGACATTGCTGGAATGGAACCTAATGCCACAATGGTAAATGGATATAGCATTTCACGTAGCAGTGTGGCCGGCTCGAAAGAAGGCATCCTCCAATGGCTGGAACGGATAGGAATGTTGGAACAACAAAATTAAAGAGGAATTATGAAAACAATAGGTTATTTGTTGGTAAGCCTTTTTTTGCTTTGTTCCTGTGTTCAGGAACAAAGCAAAGTGGTCAGCTTGACAAGTGGTCAGGCACAAGGTGTATATGCGGACAGCATCTACAGCTTCAAAGGCATTCCATACGCCAAAGCTGCACGCTTTATGCCACCTGAACAGCTCGATATTTGGGATACGGTACGGATATTTAATACATATGGAGAGATATGTCCGCAGGCTCCCATACCACAAGGAAACGACTTCATCGCCATGCGTGAGCACCCTGCTGAGGGAGAGGATTGCCTGAACCTGAACGTATGGACTCCAGGCATCAACGACGGCAAGAAACGTCCGGTAATGGTGTGGTTGCACGGAGGTGGGTTTCAGACTGGTTCTGCCATCGAGCAACTGGTTTATGATGGAGCAAACCTGAGTCGCAAAGGAGATGTTGTGGTAGTGTCGGTTAACCATCGGCTGAATATGCTCGGTTTTCTTGATTTGTCCGCTTACAGTGAAAAATATAAATACTCCGGTAATGTCGGTACGATGGATATGGTAGCAGCCCTGCAATGGATACAGAAGAACATTGCTGTCTTTGGAGGTGATCCAAACAATGTCACTCTATTCGGGCAATCAGGTGGAGGTGCCAAAGTACTGGTACTGATGACAGTTCCGGCTGCACAGGGGCTGTTCCATAAGGCCATCGTTCAGAGCGGAGCTGTAGAAGCTTGTGGAATGACCAATGTTACGCAAAAGACAGCACACCGGGTAGCAGAACTGATGCTTGACTCATTAGGAATCTCACCGCAAAATGCCGACAAGCTACAAACCATTCCCTACAGCCAATTGATGGCAGCAGGAAATAAGGCAATGGCTCAAACCGCTCAAGAGGAAAGCAGCATAGACAGTTGGGGTAATCCTGGACTGCTATGGACTCCCGTGGTAGACGGTGACTATCTGCCATATCAGCCGGTCATAGATTCCATTGCTTCACAGGCAAAGGATATTCCGTTGCTTATCGGTTCGTGTATGACCGAATGGACTACAATGCCGATGTTGGGAAATCCGGATAAATTTGCCCATGACAATATGCACACATGGAATAAGGAAGAGACAATGAAAAAGTTGCAAGCACGATTCGGAAACCGTACAGACTCGGTTGTTGCTGCCTTCACATCTGCCTATCCCGGTCGTTCCATCAGCGAAGCACTTTACATAGATACAATGTTGAGACTGCCTGCCTTGAAGACAGCCCGCTTGAAAGCCGACCAACATGGGGCTCCTGTATATAATTATTTGTTTGCCTGGAACACACCTATTCACGGAGGTTTTGCCATGTCATACCATTGTTCGGAAATACCGTTTGTATTCAGCAACACCAGTCTGTCACCTGCAGCCTCTGCCGGAGGCTCGGAAGTCAAGGAGTTGGAAGAGCGCATCAGCAAAGCATGGATAAATTTCGCCCGTACCGGCAATCCCAATCACGAAGGACTTCCTTCATGGCCTGCTTTTACCCGTGAAAACGGAAACACGATGATATTTGGAAACAAATGTGAGGTAAGGAAAGATTTCGACTATAAGCTGTTGTCACTGTTACGACCCAACTATAAATTTTAAACAAAATGACACACAAAATAATATCATTCCTTAGCATCCTGCTGCTTTCCCTACCGCTTGTGGCTTGTAGTACAGATGACTCTGATGTTGAAACACCGATTAATCCAGACAACGGAGAAGAAAATTCTTCGTCTGATGACGTGGCAATGATCAGCTTCACACATGCTGTACCAGACGGTTATGAGCAGGAAGCCGAAAAAAGAGGCAGCATAGTCCGCATCGATTATGCCACACGGGACTATGCAGAAGGCACTGGTGCGAAACGTACCAATACGGCATACGTCTATCTGCCTTATGGATATAATGAAAGCCAACGGTACAATATCCTCTATTTTGTACACGGTCATTACAGTACGGCGGCATCCACCTTTGAAGATGAAAATGGTGTGGTACGCAAACTGCTCGACCAAATGATAGCTCACGGTGATATTGACCCGATGATTGTGGTCACACCCAGCTACAACTACGGACAGCCTACACCAGACTATGCGGATGCAGACCCTTACTGCAGGGCTTTGCCCATAGAATTGGTAAACGACCTGATTCCAGCTGTAGAAGGCCGTTACCACACGTATGCGGAAACAACCGACAGGGAAGGTATTGAAGTATCACGCAGTCACCGTGCCATTGGAGGTTTTTCAATGGGAGCAGTCACCACCTGGTATGCCTTTGATGAAACATTGAACGCATTCCGATACTTTATGCCAGTCAGTGGCGATTGCTGGTCTTTGGGACGGTTTGCCGGGATGAATCGTCCTGACGATACAGCAGCTTATTTGGCAGAAAGGGTACAACAGTCACCTTATGTCGGAACAGGTTTCTATATCTGGGCGGCAAGTGGGACAAACGACTCCGCTTATAGAGAGATACTTCTTCAAATAGAAGGTATGGCACGTTTGAACAACATGTTCAATACGGCTAATATGACCTTTCATCAGAAAGAAGGGGCACGGCATGAGTTCCGTCCTATTCCGGAATATCTGTACAATGCTTTGCCGTTCTTCTTTCCGAAAAGTGATGAATAAACAGAAAAAACAAAGACATTTATGAATAGTTTTACTTATCGATACCCTGTCCGTCAACATTTTGGCAAAGGGTGCGCAGAGAACGCAATCAAGGAAGAATTAGACCGTATAGGACAGAATGTGCTGCTGGCATATGGCGGCAGCTCGCTGAAACGCACAGGGCTGTATGACAAAATTATAAGCTGGCTGCACGAACGTGGCAAGAACGTGGTGGACTTCGGAGGCATTATGCCCAATCCTACTTACGACAAGGTACAGGAAGGTGCACGACTAGTGCATGAATACAACATAGACTTCATCCTTGCCGTGGGCGGCGGATCGGTTATCGACTGCTGCAAGGTAGTATCAGCACAAGTAAAATTAGACGAGGATATTTGGGAGATGCAGTACACGAAGCACCAGTATCCTACTGAATTTGTGCCTATGGGCGCTATCGTAACAGCATCAGGAACGGGTGCCGAGCAGAACAACGGGGCGGTTATCACCCACACCAAAAAGAAACTGAAACAGCCGTTGACAGGCGCTTACTACAGTTTTGCTATACTGGACAGCGACTTGACACGGACTCTTCCGATGGGGCAAGTCGTCAGCGGTGCATTCGACACGTTGAGTCATTGTATGGAAATCTATATGGGCAAACCTCAAACGGACAATCTCTCCGATGAAATCAATGAAGCGGTCATGCGTAACGTCATCAAAAACCTCCGTGAACTGATAGTTGATCCGGACAATGATTTTGCCCGTGGAGAACTGATGTGGGATTCTGCCCTTGCGGAAAACAGTCTGCTAAAACTCGGCAAGCAGACCGATTTTCAATGCCATATGCTGGAACATGCCGTAGGAGCCTATACCGACTGCAACCACGGAAAGGCGTTGGCGGTTATCCATCCGGTTCTCTATCGCCATTTGCTGAATGAGGGCAAAGAAAAACTGGCTCGTATGGCGGAACGGGTATGGAATGTAAAGGGTGATACGGTAGAACAGACTGCTATACTTGGTATCGAAGCGTTGGAGGCTTTTATAAAGGAAATCGGCTTACCATCGCATTGGAGCGAAATGGGCATTAAGGACGAAAGTATCCTCCGTGCCGCTGCAGATACCTGTTTACTGATGCCGGGATGCTGCAAGCAGTTTTCCCGTGATGAACTGTTTGAGATATTGAAAGAATGCATGTAACAAACTTCTAAAAGAAAAAAATTATGAATACCTTATTAAAGACAATGTTGTGCGGTGTTACTGCACTTTTGTTCGCCGGAGCTTCAGCCGCTCAAAACAAACAACCATTTATTTCAGAGGATTTCTCTGCTATCCAAAGTCCTAACGACAATCCTTTCGGACTGGTTTATCGGGGAGCTATCACCAAGAATGAAACGGGCAAAGTTAATATCCATCGCATTACTTACGACTTGAATGGCTTGAAGATTGTCGCCAACGTTTATACTCCAGCCGGATATGAAGTTTCAAGAAGCTATCCCGCTCTTGTCGTTGCACATCCAAACGGTGGATGTAAGGAACAGGTGGCAGGATTGTACAGCCAGCGGATGGCGGAACAGGGTTACATTTGTCTGGCATTTGATGCCGCCTATCAAGGTGGGAGCGAGGGTGAACCGCGCAATGTAGACAAGCCGGCCAGCCGTATCGAAGATATCCATCGTGCAGCCGATATACTGGCACAATATCCCGGAGTGGATGCAAATCGTATCGGTATACTCGGTATATGTGGCGGAGGTGGCTATACGCTTAAAGCTGCACAGACAGACAAACGTTTCAAGGCAGTTGCCACACTCAGTATGTTCAACTCCGGACTGGTACGTCGTAATGGCTTCCTTGATTCACAGATCGGCGATGTGCAACAACGACTTGCAGACGCCTGTGCTGCACGTCAGAAAGAAGTCAACGGAGAAGCTCCTGAGTATGTAGGTGATATGAGTGGAATGACGCCGGAACAGGCCAAACAGCTTCCGTTCGATCTCTATCGTGACGGTTATGAGTATTACCTTCAATCTCACGCGCATCCGGGTTCTACCTTCCGTTATACAAAGAGCAGTCTGATCGATCTGATGGCATTTGATGCCAGTGAGGGAATGTATCTCATCAACCAACCGTTGTTAATGATGGCGGGTAGTCTTGCCGACACGTTCTATATGACCGAACAATGTTTCAGCAAAGCTACTGGAACGAATGATAAGGAATTGTATCTAATCCCTGGTGCAAGACACATCCAGACGTATTGGGTACCGGAATATGTAGATAAGGCTGTAAACAAACTAACTGATTTCTTTGGTAAACATTTGTAATGAATCCATCTCATCCAATACTTGAGATGCTTTCATTGGAGCTCATACCGTTTTCGTTGATTTTGGTGTTTCAATCCGTAATCTGTGTATAGACGCACCACGACGGAAACGGTATTTTTGTATCAGCACATAAAAACAAATAATAGTAATGAACGATATACAGTCACTCACTATAGACGAGTTCAATAAACAGATGCGTCAACCGACATTACATCCTCAAGTAGCGGTCATTGATCCGGGACAACTCGAAGATGATACTACGTTGTGTTTTACAGGTAACTTCTATGCAGTCCGTTTTGTAAGGACACGGTGTGGAGAAGTACGCTATGGCAGGCAATGTGTCGATTTTCAATACGGCACGCTTACATTCACAAAACCGGGAGATACAATCTGTATCAGTCACGAAGATGCGATGGACGGTAGTATATCGGGGCTCCTGTTACGTCCGGAACTGTTTAGTACCAAGAGCCTTGTATTCAAGAAAGCGGACTATACTTTCTTTGATTATCGGGAGAATGAATCACTGCATCTTTCCCTGCAGGAGAAGCATATCGTACAAGACCGTTTGAATCATATCCATGAAGAACTGCAGCGGGATATAGACCCTTACAGTCTACGATTGGTATCTGTGGGTGTAGAATTATTGTTGGACTATTGTCTCCGCTTTTATGAACGTCAGTTTGCCTGCCGTTCCGACATTTGTCAAGAATATCTTGCAACAGTAGACAGGACACTCTCCCGCTATTTTTCCCTATGTGGACAAAAATCTCTGGAAGATGGAATCTGCCGGGTCGAATCTACGCTTTCCACTCTTTCGACAGCTTATCTGAACGAAGTAGTACGGGTAGAAACAGGAAAGACGCTTGCTGAGTATATCCGCCTAAAGATGATGGAATACATTAAGAAACGTGTTCGCAAAGATGGTTGCTCATTAGAGCAGGTGGCTGGAGAGTTCGGCTTTTATCAACCGCGCATATTAGCCTTATTGTATCGGCAACTCATCGGTCATCAGTCCGAATATTCTATTTTGACGTCCGATTATAAACTAAATTGATAACACTATGTATCCACAAATCATTTGTCATGTAATGGGCTCCGTAGATGGCCGCCTGTTGACCGACCATTGGACGGAACCATTCAATGGAAAGAAGAACGAACTAATTGGTATATACGCAGCAATTGGTCGTAAACTGAAGACCGATGCTTGGATGTTCGGAAAGCATACATTATGTGAAGGTTATTTCCCAAAAACCTTTCATACAGGGGATAGCACACCACTTGCTCATCCTGTACCTTATATTGCCGGAAGTACTTCTGAACGCCTTTTTGTGATAGCCGATCCGGACGCAAATATTCTCTATGAATCTTCCACTGTAAGAGGGGACAGCATTGTAGTCATCCTGCCTGAAACAGCTCCGGCATTTTATTTAGAATACCTTCAGAAGAAGGGTATTTCCTACCTGTTTGCCGGAACAAAAGGTGATAACCTCAACATTGCCATGCAGACATTGGCGGAAACATTTGGTGTGGAATCTCTTTCTTTACAGGGTGGCGGCATCATTGACGGAGCATTTCTGCAAGCCGGACTGATAGATGAACTAAGCCTTGTTATTTATCCCGGTATTGACGGCTCGGCTAATTCAACATCTATTTTCCATTATATCGGTAAAGGAAATCCCTCACAAGGGCAATCGCTTGAATTATTGTCTGTACAAACAATGGAGAACGGAGTGATTTGGTTAAGGTATAAATTTCATAAAAACAGTTAAGTAGTATGCTACGTAAAATCAGATTGACACTTGCCGTTCTGTGTTTCGCTACCGTGACGTTGCTGTTCCTCGACTTCACTGGGACGCTGCACACTTGGTTGGGCTGGACGGCCAAAATACAGTTCCTTCCTGCGCTCCTGGCGTTAAATGTGGGTATTGTGGGGTTCTTCGTGTTGGTGACACTTGTCTTCGGACGGGTGTACTGTTCGGTCATCTGTCCGCTGGGCGTGATGCAGGACATCATCGCTTGGATGGGCAAAAAACAGAAGAAGAACCGTTACTGCTATTCTCCGGCCAAGTCATGGCTGCGGTATGGGGTGTTGGCAGTTTTCGTTGTAGCGATGATAGCTGGAATAGGTTCACTGGTGGCATGTGGCAAGACATATTACTTTCTCTTACTCATTGAAAACAAGGGACTTACAAAGATTGTCAGCTTGACAGGTAACGACTTGGAAACCAGCAGGCTTCTATATTCTGCTATGTTCTGCACTAATCATAAGAACGCTTTTCTCATTTGCAAAAGTAGTGTTTTTCTTCCTTATTGCCAAAGTTATTCCTCTGAAAAATAGAGTAAATCAAACATCTTGTCATTATTGTACATTTGTTGCACATCTTGCTGATGAAAATCAGTAGCACTGTCCTACTTTTAATTCAATACCGTTTCCACATTGTATTTGAGCCTAATCGTTTGCGAATAGCCTGCCTGCACGCTTGTCTGTGTGCCGGCAGGCAGGCACGCAGGCAGACCGGTCGGCAGGCAAGCAGGATGGCTGGCAGGTCGGAGTGCGGGCAGGCTTGCAGGCTAGTGTGTGTATGTCCGCACGTGTTTGCATTCACGAGAACCCACACGCAGTCTGGCTTGCAAGCATTCATGCGGATATAACCACTCTCTTATGCCCTCTTATACCCTCATTTCCTTTCTTCTTTTGGGCAGCTTGGGCATCGGGAAACGATGCTTTGAAATCCGAAATAACAGCACTAATTCAAATCCGTTTGCTGACGGATTTCTTGTGCTCTCAAAAGCACAGCAAGGTGTCCTTCGAGTTACCCGAAGGCTTTTCGGTTACTGCCGAAAAGTGGCAGCAGCAAGGTATGTTTCGAGTTACTCGAAACCTTTCGGGTTACTCCGAAAGCCTTGCCGCCGGGTTGCCTCTCCGAAGTCGGGCAACCTGTTCTAACCTTGTGGTGTTCTTGGTCTATTCCTTGTACTTTATGCCGTATAATCTTATCTTGTTGTACAGCGTGGTACGTCCGATGCCGAGCAATGCCGCAGCCAATTTGCGGTTGCCTTTCGCCTGTTCCAGCGCACGGATAATCTGTTTCTTTTCCATATCGTCCATTTCCAGTGAAGCGTCAGACGTCAGCGGCATTTCATCGAATTCCAACGTGTCCGCCGTGACCGTATCGCCCTCGGTATGCAGCACCGCCAAATGCACGACCCGTTTCAGCTCTCTCACGTTGCCGCCCCACGTATAGGCAAGCAGTCGTTTTCTTGCCTCCGCGTCAAAGCCTTTTACTTGCTTTTCAAATTCCTCGTTGGCAAGTTGTAGGAAGAACTCCGCAAGCGGTATGATGTCCTCCTTGCACTCGCGCAGCGGCGTTATGTGCAGGGTGTATTCTTTCAGCCGTTGGTAGAGGTCAGCCCGGAAACGCTTTTCAGTTATGGCAACCTGCAAATTTTCGTTGGTGGCGGCGATGATGCGCACATCAGCCCGCTTGTCCTTGCTGCCGCCCGTGGGTCTGTACATTTTGGATTCCAACGCACGGAGCAGCATCTGCTGCACTTCTATGGGCAGGTTGCCTATCTCGTCAAGGAACAACGTGCCTCCGGCGGCTTCCTCCCAGAAACCTTGTTTCTTGCTTTCGGCTCCCGTGAACGCCCCTTTCTCATGTCCGAACAGGGCGGAGGCGGCAAGCTCCTTTGAAAGCAGGCCGCAGTCCACCGCCACGAATGGCTTGCCTGCCCGTTTGCTCCTCGCGTGTATCTTCCCGGCAATGTGTTCCTTTCCTGTTCCGCTTTCGCCTAATATCAATACGTTCATGTTGGTCGGGGCGACCAGCCTTATCCTGCGGTCTATCTCACGGAAAGCCGCGCTCAGCCGCTCGTAAATCGGTGTGTCGTGCCGCTCCGTCCTTTTCTGCAAGGTTTTCAGGAGCGGGAAAAGGTTGGCTTCAATCAGCGGCTTCGGGATGTAATCTTCCGCGCCTGACTTCATCGACCGGACGGCCGTGGGCACTTCGTCGTAGTCGGTCATGACGATGTAGGGATTGTTCATGCCCTGTCTCCGCAGTTCTTCCAGCAGGGCGATGCCGTCTCCGTCGGGCAGGCGCAGGTCGGCAAGCACGATGTCGTCCTCCCGCACCTTGGAAAACAGTTTCCTTGCCCCGTTGCAGGTGGAGGTGCTGACGCTTTGGAATCCCTTGCTCTCCAGCAGTCCGCACACATAACCGGCGAATACGGGATTGTCCTCTATCACGATTATCCGTCCCATCGTTCCGCCTCCTTCCTCGCCAAATCTACAATCAGTTTGCCTTGTGCCAGTACGGCGTCAACGGCTGCCTTTACTTCGTTATCTGATATTTTTCCCTTGTGGATTGTGTCATACAATACCGCCAACGGCTGTTCCGCCTTTATCAGCATCCACGAGCTTCTGAGGTGGTGTATCCAGCTGTCCAACGCCTCCATGTCCCCGGCTTCCGCAGCCTTGCGCACTTCATCCATGTCGGATTGTGTCGTGGTCGCCAGCTTTTCCAACGTGCGCCGCTTGTCGCCGAAAACGAGCAGGGGCGACAGGTCTATATTGCTTGTGCCCTTTGGCTTGATGCAGCGTTCCGTGACTGCAAGCAGTTCGTCTATGGAATAAGGCTTGTACAGCACGGCGGCAAATCCTTTTTCTGTCAGTTCCTTTTCTTCCACATAGCCTGCGGCGGTGGCTGCAACAACGGGTATAGTCTGCGAGTTGCCGATCTCCGACGTGCGCAGCAGTTCCAGCACCTCATAACCATTCACCTCCGGCATCTTCAGGTCGGTTACCAGCAGGTCGTAGTCCTTTGTTCGCATACGGTCCGTCAGTTCGTCCACGCTTTGGCAGGTGTCGCACTTTACGCCGCTTTGCCTGTACATTTCCTTCATCATGTCCAGCAGCATCCCGTTGTTGTCTATCGCCAGCACGGAGTATCCGGAAAGCGTGGAATGCTTAACAGTTGTCTTTTCGGTGGCCATTGTTTCCTCCGCTTTGGGCAGTGGCAGGCTTACGGTGAAGCGGCTTCCTTTGCCCGGTTTGCTTTTCACTGTGATGCTTCCATTCAGCAGTTTCACCGTGTCGCTGACGATGGCAAGCCCTAATCCGAAGCCGTCCTCCGTCACGGAGTTGCCCAGCCGCTCGAACGAGACGAATATCCGCAGTTGCTGTTCCTTTGTCATGCCCGTGCCTGTGTCTGACACTGACAAGGTAAATATGCCGCTGGTATATTCGGTTGTCAATGTGACACTTCCGTTTTTGGTAAATTTGATGGCGTTGGATAGCAGGTTGCTCCCGATACTCAGGATGCGGTTTTTGTCACCACCCACTATCTCGTCCGCATGGTTTTTCACTGTGAAGGCAAGATGTTTGCTTGCTGCTAATGGCCCGAACTCCGTTTCCAATGTTCCGGCAATGGAGCATAGTTTGAACGGCTTTATGACGGGTGTTTCCTTGCCGCGGTCCAGACGGAAATACACCAGCAGGCTGTTTATCATCCCTGCCATGCGCCCGGCGGCATCATGGATGGTCTGTGCGTGGCGGATGCGGCTGTCAGCCTCCGTGTCGTCCAGCAGCAGTTCGGCGTTGCCGCCGATGGCGGTCAGCGGGGTGCGCAGTTCGTGGGTGACGTTTTGGATGAGGTTGCGCCGCAACTTGATTAGCTTTTCATTTGCGTTATTGCTCTCCTGCAACTTTCTGATGAGTTGCTCACGCTGTTTCCGTTCGTGGTCGTTACGCCTGATTTCCCGGTGGATGGCAAGACCGGAGAGGAACAGCAGTACGATGGCGGCGGAGATGGTGGCGGTCAGCAGCCTGACGGACAGTGCCTGCGCCTCCGATATGTCCTGTTCTCGTGCGTCGAATGCGGCCTGTGCCTGCGTGTCGAGGTCGCGTATCAGCCGCCCCAGTTCCCTGTTCAGCGTCCGGTTGCGGATGCGCAGGCTGTCGGCGTATGCTTCCATCTCCGCCGCCTGTTTCCTTTGCAGGGCGGTCAGGCTGTCGCTGAAGGCGTGGAGTTCCCCGGCGGATGGCAGCACCTGTACGGTCTTCTTGCCGCCGAAGAAGCCTGCCAGCCCGCTTTTCTTCTTCCTCACGGTGCGGACACGTGTAGCCCGTCGGGCTACTTCGGGCAGGTGGTTCACCAGCAGGCTGTTTGCCTCGTCCTGCCGCTCCATCACCTCCATGATGTGCCGCAGATGGGTTTCCTTGTCCGTCAGGAGGGAGCGGAGCGTGTCTATCTGTGCCGGGCGCACGTATTCGCGGCAGAGCGGTTTCATGGCTTGCA
>ENA-OURV01001526-OURV01001526.1-human-gut-metagenome-genome-assembly--contig:-NODE-1526-length-18044-cov-5.268720_pt1 | contig 18044 bp, 22 predicted proteins | sample MGYA00242141_ERZ509072 | MGnify/ENA primary metagenome ERZ509072 (study PRJEB26280, sample SAMEA2338763) | human gut metagenome | biome: human gut; feature: human-associated habitat; material: faeces... | reverse complement strand
AGGCTCGTTTGCCCAAGGGTCGCGCTGCTGCGGGCGGTGAACGCCTCGCCGTTTTCGCGCGCCTGCTGAAATTCTTCGCGCCCGGCGTGGCTCTCCAAGCGGGACGCATCCACTTCGCTGTCATACAGCACCGTGCCGTCCGTATCCAGATACGTTACGCGCTGGGTGAATACGCTCCCTTGCAGCAGGGAAACCGGGTCATCCGACGCCTCAAGGTAGGAGGACAACTGCGCCGCCTGCTGCCGGAGCTGCTCCCGGTTGTCGGCGGTCGTCTGGAAGTACATGCCCGCGAATACCAGCACGCACATCAGCAGAAGGGTCAGCAGGGTTACGCCCGACAGCGTCAGGCGCAGACGGGAAGAAAGGCGGTTTTTCATCAGCTTTCACCTGCTTCCGGATGTTCGTCCATGCGGTAGCCGACGTTGCGGATGGTGGCAATCAGCCGCCCGCTGTCGCCGAGCTTCTGCCGCAGGGTGCGGACGTGAACGTCAATCGTGCGCGTGTCGCCGGAGTAGGCGATGCCCCACACGTCGTCCAGCAGCACTTCGCGTGTGACAGCTTTGCCCGCGTGCGCCATCAGGAACGCCAGCAGCTCAAATTCCATGTGCGTCAGGGCGATTTCCTGTCCGCCCGCGGTGACACGGTGGCTTTCGCGGTCAAGCGTCACGTCGCCCAGCGTCATGACGGCGGAGGGCGTTTCCTCCTGCGTCCGCCGCAGCAGCGCACGCACGCGCGCCAGCAGTTCCATCACACCGAACGGCTTCGTCAGGTAATCGTCCGCCCCGGCATCCAGCGCCCCGATTTTATCGGAATCCTCTGTCCTGGCGCTGATTACAATGATCGGCATATTCGACCACGAACGGATCTTTTGGATGATCTCCACGCCATCCATATCTGGAAGTCCCAGATCAAGCAGCACAATATCTGGATTGTGAGACAGCGCCTCCATCACGGCGCTTGCGCCGTTTTGCGCCGAAAGATACCTGTATTCGTGAGTTTTCAGCGTCGTAGTGATCAGATTGCGCACAGGGGTATCATCTTCTACAACAAGGACAAGTGGCTTATTCATTTAAGTTCACCTCACTAAGTGGTAATGTAAAGGAAAAGATGCAGCCATGCGGCGAATTGTTTTTCAGCGTTATTTCGCCATGATGTGCATGAATGATGGCTTGACAGAGCGTGAGCCCAAGTCCGAGGCTTCGGCGGCTGTCGCCAATCGGATTTCCCCCGGCAAAGAACATTTCAAAAACACGCTCCTTTAGTTCGTCCGGGATACCGGGGCCGTTATCGCTGACACAGATCTCAACCGCTTTTTTTTGCTGGATTGCTGTGATGCAGATGTTAGAGCCAGCCGTAGTATATTTGACTGCATTGTTCACCAGATTGATAAGCACCTGCACGATGAGTCCTGCATCCACCCGTATCAGCAGCGGCACGTCTCCGCAATCCACCGTGATGTGATGTTCTGTCGATCTTCGGTCGATATGCCGTAGCGCTTCCGACACAATATCGTCCACAACCTGATCGGAAAGACGCAGCTTGACGCTGCCGTCAGCAATTTTCGTAATGGAGAGCAAATTCTCAACCAGCTCGGTCAGCCACTGTGCATCGTCATGAATGTCCGTAAAAATCTGTTTCCGTGTTTGCTCATCCAGCATGTCATAGCTGTGCAGCAGTGTGTCGGCGTTGCCGGAAATAGAGGTCAGCGGTGTCCTGAGATCATGAGAAATTGAACGCAGAAGATTAGCGCGAAGCTGTTCGTTCTTTGCAAGAACGGCAGCTTCTTCCTTTTCTCTGGCATTTCGCAGGTTATCCAGCGCCAGAGCGCACTCACCGAGAAGGGAGAACAGAACGCTGGATGTAAATGCGTCAGGCTGCGTTTGCTTTTCCATCGGAATCCCGACAACGCCGTAAATTTGCTGCTCAGTACGAATGGCAAGATACAGTCGTTTTGCTTTGGGAAAGTTTTGTGTCGTTGCTCCGGCACGTTTCCGGTTTTGCCAGACCCAGTCGATCACATCCTGTTCCGGGTCTGTGTCCGGGGCACTATATGGGCTGCTTGCGTCAGCAGGGTAAAGGATCCCTTTGGACAGCGCGCCTTCCTGTGCCGGATAAATCAGGATGTTCCGCTGCATGAGCTTTTGTATCTGCGTTGCGGTCATCCGGTAAACTTCCTCAGATGTTTCCGCCTTTTGAAGCTGCCTGTTCATATCAAAAAGCAGCTTTGTGCGATAAGCGTCCCGTGCGGATAGCTGCGCGTGGGCTTTGAGCTTGGCTGCAAGTGTACCGGTCAAAAGCGCAGCCATGAACATGACGGCAAAGGTTATGGGATATATGCTTCCATAGGCGACCAAAGACAGCCTGGGTTCTGTCAGAAAATAATTGAACAAGATGACACTCAAAAAGGCGGACAGCACGCCGCAGGTATATCCGCTGGTAAAAGCGGAGGTCAGAAGTACACCCAGCAGATAAACCATGATGATATTGGCATCTGCAAAGCCAAGCCGCAGAAACAACCATCCGATGATCGTAGCGGCTGTCAGAATCCCGACAGTCAGAAACAGTTCCCGGGCGGTTGGAAGCGCCGGGCGAACGGCGAAAAGTGGTTTCCTGGGATAGCTTTTATAGACCTCCGCATCCGGAATGATGTGAATGTCCATCTCCGGCGCAAGCGTAATGAGCTGTTCTGTCAGCGTCGGTTCGCTCCAGAAATGCCGTCGCTGCACGCCGCTGCGCCCAATTACGATTTTGGTCACATCGGAGAGCCGCGCATATTCTGCAATCTGCGTTGGTACATCTTCTCCATGTGTTGTGATGATCTCTGCACCAAGCTGCTGCGCAAGACGTATATTCGCCTGCAGTCGAGCGATATCTTCTGCGTTCATGCCAGAGTATCCGGGGGTCTGCACATAGAGCGCGGTAAGGCTTCCGCAAAATGCCTGTGCCATTTTCCCTGCCATTCGTACAATACGTTCATTGGATGGGGACGAGGACAGGCACACCAGAATATGCTCTTTTGATAGATTGTTTTCATTGTTCTGCACAGTTTCACCACCTCTTTTGATGGTATTATAGCACCAAAATGCGGCGGTTTCTATTGTGTCCAATCGGATTCGTTTCTGATTTTCGTACAGAAAGCGATCCAGCTGCTTCGTCAGAAACCATCCGAACAGGAACGTTAGAGCCATCCCAACGATCAAAATGACATCTTTCACATTGTTTCACCGTCCGTTCAAATCCGGAAACACTTTTGCAGCGCCTTATATTCACCCAGCGCTAAAATTGTTATTTCTCCTGACAGCACCGTATCAGGCGTAATTGAAACGTCGGTTTTTCCGGAATGTTTGATGCCAAGAATGTTAATGCCATACTTCCTGCGAATATTCAGTTCACCAACGCTTTTGCCAATCCACTCGCGTGGAACTTCTACTTCAAAAATGGCGTGCTGCTCGTCGATCTCCATGTAGTCGAAAATATGATCGGCAGTATATCGAATCGCTGCCCATTCTGCTACCTGCTTTTCCGGGTAGATCACATGGTCGGCTCCGTTGCGAAGCAGAAACTTTGCATGTACATCCCGCTCGGCACGCGACACTACACACTTCGCGCCAAGCTCCTTCAGAAGCGACGTCGTTTCCAGCGAATTCTGAAAGCTGCCGCCAATGGTCACGATGCAGACATCGAAATTTCCGATGCCAAGGGAGCGAAGAAACTCCGCGTTTGTACTGTCTCCAATTTGCGCGTTGGTGACGAGGTGAAGTACATCATTGATCCGTTCTTCGTCTATATCGACTGCCATGATCTGATGCTCCAGCTGAGATAATTGCATAGCGATATGCCGTCCGAAGCGGCCTGCGCCAATCAATAAAATGTTTTTCATGTGTAAAGACTCCTTATCCAATCATTATTTTTTCCTGCGGCAGCTTTGCGCCGTTTATTTTTTTACCGGAAAACGCTGCATAAATGAGCGTAAGACCGCCGACTCTGCCCAGATACATGAGCATGATCAGCACTATTTGGGAAGGGAGATGCAGCTGAGGCGTGATACCCAGCGTCAATCCCACTGTTCCGACTGCCGAAGCCGTTTCATACAGGCATGCGGAAAGCGTCAAATCTTCATACACGCTGATAAAAACAGCGCCGCCAAAGAACAGTGTAAGGTACATTGTCAGAATGGTTGCGGCGGTCTTGACAGCGCTGAAATCAATCCTACGTCCGAAAAACTGAGCATTCTCCCGCTGACGAAAGGTTGCGGCAGTATTGGCAAGCAAGACCGCCAGTGTCGTTGTTTTTATTCCGCCTGCCGTAGAACCCGGAGAACCGCCAATGAGCATCAGAAGGATCATTATGCCCTGCGACGCACCGGACATTGCAGATAGCGTTACTGTGTTATAGCCCGCGGTCCTCGGCGTAACGGACTGAAAAAAAGATGCCAGCAGCCGCTTTCCGGTAGAAAGCGTGGAAAAGTCGGTGAAAAAGAAAAACGCGGCGGGCAAAAGAATTAAAAGACCTGTCGTGACAAGGATCACCTTACTCTGCATCCGGTAGCGATGAAGCCGCCACTTGTTTTCACAGACATCGTCCCATGTCAAAAAACCAATGCCGCCAACTACGATCAGCAGCATGATCGTGATATTGATTGTCGGACTGCCGGCATAGCCGGTAAGGGATGGATAGAGATTACTTTCTGTTCCAAGAATGTCAAATCCGGCGTTGCAGAATGCGGATATGGAATGAAACACTGCCATCCAGATGCCGCGCCATCCATAGTCATGGCAAAACACCGGCAGCATGGCCAGTGCGCCCAGCAGTTCGATCAAAAACGTTCCTCGCAAGATGAACCGTGTCAGACGGACGATTCCGCCGACCTTTGGCGCAGAAATTGCATCTTGCATGGTGCTGCGCTGCATCAGGGAGATTTTTCGCCCGGACAACAGCGCAAACGATGCTGCTACGGTTATGACGCCAAGTCCTCCGATCTGGATCAGTACCAGAATGATCATCTGTCCGAAGCCGGACCAATAGCTTCCGGTATCTTGAACAACAAGTCCTGTGACGCAGACGGCAGAGGTCGCGGTAAACAGCGTTTCATTGAATGGCGTTACACATCCGGCTGTTGTGGAGATCGGAAGCATCAGCAGCAGTGCTCCGAGCAAAATGACCCCGGCAAACCCTAATGTGATAGTTTGAAAAGACGAAAGACGGTGCTTTCGACGGATGATTTTCTTTGGCATAAAGGCAGCTCCTTATTTCTGTGATAATTATATTTTATACGGCCAGAGATTTTAAGATCGGATAAGGGACGGGGACGTCGCATTAAGGTTGGATAAAGATGGCAGAGCGCGCATTCTATTGGATACCAGAAAAAACCTCTCCGCAGTCGGGAAACCGGCGGGAGAGGTTTTCTTTTTCGAAATTTATGGTATGTTTTTACACATTGCAGGCGCATGCAGCGTCCCGCGTCAGAATCCGAACCTTACAGTCTCTGCTGTACGTTGCGGATGTATGCTTCCTGCAGCTCGGGGCTCTTTGCAGGATCGATATCGTCCGGGAACTCGGCGTCGATGGTGGACACCTCCGGTCTGTAGTTTAAGCGAAGCGCGTGTTTCTCGATGTAATCCGTCGCTTTGTTATAAACCTCCTCCGTTACTCCGTTTAAGGTAATAGTATATAATTTTGACATCTGTGTATCCTCCGTTTCGTTGAAATTCAGCACCTCTGCTGATAGCTTCAGTATATACCTATCTGGCAGATTTTAAAAGAGAAAAGGCTCATATTACCCGTAGAAATAATAATGATAATTATTACTAATATTGTACAAAATAGACAAATATAACAGAAATTTGTTGGATTTCATTTTATAAGATGGTAAAATAGCTTCAAAACGATGGGAAAATCCCGGTGGCGAGGACCGCAGAAATCAGGGGTCAGACCCCGGTCAAAACCGGAGATTCTTTACCTGAAAAATCGAAATTGTGAAGGAGATAAGTTTGAAATGAAGATTCGCAAGGCGGAGAAAAAGGATATTCCAAGAATTCTTGAACTGTTGGGACAGGTATTACAGATCCATGCAGAGATCCGCCCGGATATTTTTATACCAGGTACCACCAAATATACCCTTTGCGAGTTGACGGAATTATTGAGGCAGGAGGATAAACCGGTCTATGTTGCCGCAGATGAGGACGATTTGTGCATGGGCTATGCCTTTTGTCAGCTCAGGGAACAGCCCTTTTCCACCAACATGGTGTCCTTTAAATCATTGTTTATTGATGACCTGTGCGTTGACAAGCAGGCACGAGGGCAGCACATTGGGGAAAGTCTGTTTGAATATGTGAAGCAACAGGCAAAGGAACTGGGCTGCTACGAAGTAACCCTGAACGTCTGGACAGGAAACACGTCGGCAGAGCACTTCTACGAAAAAATGGGCATGAAAACAAAGGAACGGCAGATGGAATATATCCTGTGAGCCGGTTGGGGCAGGCCCTGGTCAAAACCGGACACGACCTACGCTTTGTTTCGGGACGGTCAGTTTCTGACACAGAGTATCCAGTCAGATAAAAATCAGGAAGTTGTGGAGGATATAGGATCATGTCAAAAGAGGAGTATTTGATTACCGATACGCCGCTGAAAGCGCTGACGGTTTTTGCAATGCCGATGATTCTGGGAAGCTTTTTTCAGCAGGTATACAATATGGCTGACTCCATTATCGTCGGTCAGTTTGTGGGTTCCTCTGCGCTGGCGGCGGTTGGTGCCTGTGCAGCGCTGACCAATGTTTTTATTTGCGTGGCACTGGGGGCTGGTGTTGGTGCAGGTGTGCTTGTGAGCCGCTATTTCGGTGCCAGGGAGTATGGCAAAATGAAAACCATTGTGTCTACATCTCTGATCAGCTTTTTGGTTCTGAGTATCCTCCTGGGTGTCTTTGGCTTTTGGTTTTCCCATGGGATGATGAGAGGCTTACAGACTCCTGCCGATATTTTGAAGGAAGCAGTGCTGTACCTGCGGGTCTATTTTGTGGGCTTTCCGTTTTTGTTCATGTACAATATTCTCTCTACCATGTTCACCGCCATCGGTGAATCAAAAATTCCGCTGGGGCTGCTGATCTTTTCCTCCATCCTGAATATTGGGATGGATCTTTGGATGGTAGCAGGTCTGGGGCTCGGCGTGTTCGGTGCCGCCCTTGCAACTTTGATCGCACAGGGCATTTCGGCTGTGCTTTCCTTTTTGATTTTTTTTAATCGGATGCGGCGGTATCAGAGTACCTTTTCCTGGTTTGACGGGCGGGAGCTGTGTTCCATGCTTCAAATTGCTGTTCCATCGGTTCTCCAGCAGTCTACCGTGTCTATCGGTATGATGATTGTACAGGCGGTGGTAAATCCCTTCGGCACGCAGGCACTGGCAGGATATGCGGCAACAATGCGGGTGGAGAATGTTTTTTCCCTGATTTTCGTGTCCATCGGGAATGCGGTTTCGCCGTATGTTTCCCAGAACCTTGGCGCAAACAAAACCCAGCGCATCAAAAAAGGCTACCATGCAGCATTGGTATTGGATGTGTGCTTCGCGGCGCTTGCTTTCCTTGTTATTGAAACGCTGCACACACAGATTTCCTCGCTATTCCTTGGAAAAGACGGAACAGCCCTGGCCTATCAGGTGTCCGGGGATTATATGAGATGGCTTGGTTACTTCTTTCTCTTTATGGGAATCAAAATGGCGACCGATGGAGTTCTTCGCGGACTCGGGATCATGCGGCCATTCCTTATTGCCAACATGGTCAACCTTGCGATTCGCCTGTCCGTGGCTTTGATCTGTGCACCGCGTTTTGGCATTGATTTCGTTTGGCTTGCTGTGCCGGCAGGCTGGCTTGCAAACTTCCTGGTTTCCTATGCGGCACTCAGAAAATGCTGGCCGACTGAGAAGGTGGAGCTATCTTGATAAATTTGGAGGTCAGCACGGATTATTTTCTGGTGGTCAAGTTTATTTGCTCTTTCTGACGGTGTATTTGTAGGAAGGGTGCAAAAGAGAAGAAATGGAGGACGCGATGCAGATAGTTCACTACGGAAATCTCTCCGCTTCCACAGTTCTGATTCAGCCGGTAGGCGATCATGATCTGGAGGAGATGGAAACGGAATTAAACGAGATCAGAAAACAGGGAAAGGCAGACTTTCAGTTGATTGCGGTGAAAGTGGACAATTGGAATCAGGATCTTTCGCCCTGGGAGGCGTCTGCAGTCTTTGGCAGAGAGGGCTTCGGAGACGGTGCGGGGGAGCTGCTGCAATTTCTTTTAGGTCAATGTGCGGATCGCAGAAAAGCGTATTATATCGGTGGATATTCGCTGGCGGGATTATTCTCCCTTTGGGCGGCATATCAGACGGATATCTTTGCAGGTGTTGCAGCAGTATCTCCGTCTGTCTGGTTTCCGGGATTTCTGCAATATATGAAAGAACACGATATGAGAGCAAAGTCGGTGTATCTGAGCTTGGGAAACCGTGAAGAAAGAACCAGAAATCCGCTGATGGCAACCGTTGGGGACTGTATCCGGGAAGGGTATAATCTGTTAAAGATGCAGAAAATCCGAACGATTTTGGAATGGAATCCGGGAAATCACTTCAAAGATGCCGGAATCCGGACAGCGAAAGGGTTTGCGTGGCTCATAAGGAATCAGGGGGCCGAGTAATCATGGGTCAGACCGCAATATGCTTTTTCAGGAGCCTATTTTACAGTGGCTTCTGCAGAACAGAAAGAAAACCTGCTCACTTCGGAAATGACGCTCCGTTCGGCGCTGCAGTTTTTGAATGTTCCGGGAGAAGTGATCCGAAAAGCCGATGAAATACTTTCGGAGATTCCGAACTGAAAATAATAATGATAATTATTACTATTGTTATGCAAAATAGACAAATCTAACAGTAATTCGTTGGATTTCATTTTATGAGATGGTAAAATAGCTTCAGAACGATGGGAAAATCCGTCGTAGAGGATCCGTCAATTATAGATATACAAACATGTGGCAGCAGGAGAAGGAGGAGCGATGGACAGTATTTTTCACAGAATCAGTGTTCGCAGGTATGAAGACAAACAGGTGGAAAAAGAAAAGTTGATGCAGATTTTGCGGGCGGGTATGCAGGCACCCAGCGCGTGTAACCAGCAGCCGTGGGAATTTTATGTGGTGACGAATCCGGAAAAGATTAAAGCGCTTTCCAAAGCGACACCCTATGCGGGATGTGCAGCAAACGCACCGGTCGTAATCGTGCCTGTATATCGGAAGGAAGGACTGATTGCTCCGGATTTTGCGCAGATTGACCTTTCGATTGCACAGGAAAACATGTGGCTTGAAACGGATGCACAGGGGCTTGGCGGTGTGTGGATCGGAATCGCTCCGATGGAAGAACAGATGGAGGAAGTTCATAAGCTGTTGGAGCTGCCAAAAGAGGTGGCGGTATTTTCCCTGTTTGCGCTCGGATATCCGGCGGAAAGCCGCGCGCAGGAAGATCGCTTCCATCCGGAGCGGATTCATTTTCTGGAGTGAAACAGAGTTCGAGTGCGGACGTGAGCCGTGTCAGGAGCCTATGATGAAAACATTCAAAAACGGAGAACAACATGATAACAGTATTATGCTATAAAAAATGCACCACCTGTCAGAAAGCATTCAAATGGCTGGATGCAAACGGCGTGGAGTACAAAGAGCGCGCGATCAAAGAAGAGAATCCAACCTATGAGGAACTCAAAACGTGGTATGAAAAGAGCGGACTGCCGCTGAAAAAATTCTTCAACACGAGCGGAATGCTCTATAAGGAGCTGGGATTAAAGGATAAGCTGCTGGAAATGTCCGAAGAAGAGCAGCTAAAGCTTCTTTCGACGGATGGAATGCTCGTGAAGCGTCCGCTCGTAGTCGGAGAGAAAACGGTGCTGACCGGATTTTCTGAAAAAACCTGGACAGAGCAGCTTTTAGGAAAAAACAGCTTAGGCTGAGAAACAGCGGAAAGGAGCTTAGGTATGAAACTGTTATTTCGGCAGAGATTTTTTTCATGGTTTGACAGTTATGATATTTACGATGAAGACGGCAATACGGTGTATGTGGTAAAAGGGCAGCTTTCCTGGGGACACTGCCTGAAAGTATTCGATGCGTCAGGACAGGAGCTGGGGACGGTCAAAGAAAAAATCCTGACCTGGCTGCCGAAGTTCGAACTGTATGAGGGCAGCAGCTACGTTGGATGTATCAGCAAGGAGTTGTCCTTTTTCAAACCCCGCTATGATATCGACTGCTGTGGCTGGCATGTGGAGGGCAGCTTTCTGGAATGGGATTATTCCATTACCGGGGCAGCAGGAGAGCAGGTAGCGGTGATTTCAAAAGAAATATTCCATATGACGGACACCTATGTTCTTGATATTATCAATCCGGTGAACGCACTGCGGGTGCTGATGTTCGTGCTGGCGATCGACGCGGAAAAATGCTCCCGGAGTTCAAACTGAGTGCGCGGAAAAATCCCGGGAGGGGTCAGACCCTGATCAAAGCCGTTTGGGTCAGAGCCCGGTCAAAGTCTCGAACGTGATGATGAAGTGAACAAACAATTGCTGTTTCTTGGCTTGACTGTAATTAGATTCTGGGGCAAGGATATTAGAAAAAATGTGGATGAATGTTGTTGAAGAGGCAATTTGGGGTAAAGTTGAAAGAATTATTGTAAAGAGGTGAAATTATGGAACTAGAAACAGCACGTCTCATTTTAAGAAAATTTACTGAGGCAGATTATGATGATTTATATGAGTTCTTGTCACAGTTAAGAGACAGCGAATTTGAAGGCTATCCGGGAATTAATTATGAAAATGGAAGGGAGCACTTAAAGTACAGAGTTGATTCTGATGAATTTTATGCAATAGAGTTGAAGGAAACAGGTAAAGTTATCGGAAATATATATTTTGGTAAACGTGATTTTGAAGCAAGAGAAATTGGCTACATTGTGAATCAGGATTTTCAGCGGCAAGGATATGCATTGGAGGCAATCACTGCTTTAATAGAAATGGCTTTTTCAGAGGGGATACATAGGGTGTTTGCAGAGTGTGATCCAAGAAACGAATGTTCATGGCGGTTGTTAGAAAAAGCAGGATTGGTCAGAGAAGCTCATTTTAGAAAAAATGTTTTCTTTCATAGGGATGAATATGGACAGCCAAAATGGAAGGATACATATGTGTATGCCAGAATTGCTGTTTGAGGATGTTGGTACCTGCCCGCGGTCAAAGGGGGCAGACCCCGGTCAAAGCCAGTCAGGGGTGATAAGAATCAGTGGAACGCACAATTTGACTGGATCATTGATGTTATGCTTAAGATGAAGAAGTCATTTAAAAAGTATCTGTAAGTGAAGGAGTGAACCGCTATGAGTATCGCGATGTGCCAAAAAGAACTTTTCGACAAGTTACGGCAGTTGGATCCTTCAATTATTGTGGATGGTGTTCCTGATGAGGCGCAATATATATCAGCACCATATCGAATTATGTATGTACTGAAGGAAGTAAACGGCGGTTCAGGGTGGAGCTTATGTGACCATCTGCAAAGTGGCGGTCGAGGCTGTGAACATGATCCGACATGGGACAACATAGCGAGGTGGACGGAAGGCATTTTTAATCTTCAAAAAGAATTGCCATGGTCAGAAGTGGAAAAAGACTGTTGGACCAGACGTGAAAAGATGCTTCCTAAAATCTGTGCTATTAATGTGAAGAAAACATCTGGCAGCTATGTGTCAAAAAATAAAGAAGTCTACACGGCGGCATTAAACAATGCGAATATTCTGCGGCGACAGTTTGAGCTATATGCTCCTGATATTGTGATTTGCTGTGGTACTGAGCAGGCATTTGTGAATGCTTGTTTGCGTGAAAAACAAATAGATTGGAAGATGACCACTCGTGGAGTTTGGCACTTCAAAGATGGAAATAAAATTGTTATCACTTTCTCTCATCCTGCGGCGCGTGTGAAGGATTGCTATCTGTACTACGCATTATTGGATGCTGTGAGAGAAATATTGAATGTAGAGGTGAAGTAAATGCTGTTTGGAAGAAAAAAGAACTAGGTCCGGGGGGGCAGATCCCGGTCAAACTCCGAACGATTGGGAGGGTGTATGATTTTTCGAAATACGGGGAGAAGCCAGGTAGTGTACCAGAGTGTCTGGGGAAGAAAAGAGTTTCTGCAAGTGAAGATTGAGCCTAATGCTGAAAAAAACCGACTTCATATCGGTTTACAGGAGATTCTGAGAAAGCTTGCGAAATTATCAAGTCTGTTTATAAAATTGAAAACGAGTCGTTATTTGACCGGCAATACAAACGGGCGATCAGCGGCGATGGAGATGAAAAAAAGAAAATATTAATGCTACATTCTTCGTCGCGGCTTGCCCTGCTGACATTTTACAATATCAGTGATGAAAACACATTGGTTCTTAATATCCATGGAAATGACGTTGAGTTTAACTATTCTACGTTTGAATTCAAAAATCCGGTGATTGGATATCCGTCAAACATGGATATTGTACTCGTAAGCAAGGACCGAAAGACGGCTTTGTTTCTCGAGTCCAAGTTTTCAGAGTATTATGTGAGTGCTGGAAATAAAAGCACACCGATCAGTGTACAGTATGCGACCAATCGCTACAGCAGCTTCTTTTACGAAAAGCAGTGGCTGGAGTCAATTGGAATAGATACGGATTATGATTCCGATGAATTGTATAAGCAACTTGCCAAAAAGATGAATCAGAAGATTACGGATGACGGACTGGCGAATAGATTTGTAGTGCTTGGAGAAGAACTGAAGTACTCAGATCTGCTGAAAAGAGCGAATATAGAACCGCTGTCAGCAGATTTTTACGAGGTCTGAGGTCACGAGGTCAGGGGTCAAACCCCCGGTCAAAGCCTTCTTGGAAAGGCTGAATGATGAGCAATAGGAAGATTTATGGTGAAACAGAATACGACAATCATTTATGAGAATACAGTTGCAGGGACATTCGTCCGCAGAATGAATCGATTCACGGCAGAGGTGCTGATTGACGGAGCACCGCAGATTGTTCATGTGAAAAATACAGGGCGTTTGCAGGAGCTTCTGATGCCGGAAGCAAAGGTAACACTACAGAAGACATTGAACCCAAATCGAAAAACGGCATATGATCTGATTTCTGTATACAAACCAAAGCTAAAATGGGTGAATATCGACAGTCTGGCACCGAACGCTTTGATGAAGCAGCAGTTAATGAGTTTGAACTACGAGCTGGTGAAGCCAGAATATACCTATGGGGAATCCAGAATTGATTTTTATATGGAAAGAGACGGGGAAAGATTCCTGACGGAAGTAAAGGGCTGCACGCTGGCAGATGATTTGCATCTGGGAACCGGATTATTTCCGGATGCACCAACGGAGCGAGGCGTGAAGCACTTGCATGAACTGGCAAAAGCAGCAAAGGAAGGCTATCATTGCTCAATTGCCTTTGTGATTCAGATGAATGGAATTCATCGGGTAATGCCAAACGAAGCGGCACAGCCGGAGTTTAAGGAAGCACTTGTGAAGGCTGCCAAGGAGGGGGTCCAGATCGTCTGCTACAGCTGCCATGTAGAGGCTGACAGCATAAAAATTACAGGCGTAGTGGAAGATACTTCAAGATTTGTGGAGGCACAGAGGAGGAAGTCGGAATGACTGGAGAAATGATGTGGGAGGAATATTGCCGTACAACGAATACGAATTGCAATACACGGCACGATATATGGAAGTTTTGCGGCGGCGGTGCGGCTGCTGACGAACTTGCGAATCTTGTACTCGCCGGAATAAAGACTGCAACTGCAAGCACAAAACTCGCCTATGAACTGGATGGTGAAAACTTGCCGGAAGTCGGGACATACAGTGTGATTCTTTTTGACAATGAGGAGGCGGCGTGTATCATCCGTGATACAAAAGTATCTGTTGTTCCGTTCAATCAAGTCAGCGCAGACCACGCTTTCAAAGAGGGCGAAGATAACCGCAGCTTGAAAAAATGGCGCGAAGTGCATCGGAGAGCTTTTACTCCAGACTATAAGGCCGTTGGTCTGGATTTCGATGAAAAGGGAGATTGCGTCTTGGAAGAATTTGAAGTGGTATATCGGTAAAGCAAAATTCAGGTGAACGAAATCGCTGCACGATGGCCCGTCAAGGCTGTGGTGCAGTTTTCTCTTTAACCTAAAAAGAGGTCAGGGGTCAAACCCCCCGGTCAAAACCGGTGGCACTGGCATTGAGAGAAGATGCAGATTATCAGAAACGATATTACAAAAATGAGCGTTGACGCAATCGTCAATGCTGCCAATACTTCTCTTTTGGGCGGTGGTGTGGACGGCTGCCTTCATCGTGCATCCGTGGTCAAAGGGACAGACCGTGCGTCAAACTCAAAAATCGGAAGTTGTCGTTTTATTAATTTACATATATGCCTTTTACATAAAAAAGTGTTATTTAAGTTCCGCAACCGTTCGCAACCAAAGAAATATCGTGATAGTTGGTGGTAGCAACCATGAAATTTCGCTATCATGAAGTCACGAAAAGAGGTGATTAAGTGAAATATGATTTTTTAGGAGTTATTGTTTTTGGTAATGTACTGCTAATCGGGGTGGCGGTGATAGCGGTATTTATCACTGTGGGAATTTTCCTCATAAGAGCATTGAGTAGATATGTCAAATCAGGCAATGTCAGAAAAGAAAAGTCCAGCATCAAGAAATCTCTCGGTGAGGTTTTGAAGCAGCATCGTGAAGAGTGTAAGATGACGCAGGAGTTTGTTGCAGAATCTATCGGCGTAAGCAGGCAGGCTGTCTCTAAATGGGAGACCGGAGCATCTGACCCAAGCACTTCCAATCTGCTTACACTTGCAAAATTGTTCAACACTACGGCAGAAGAACTATTACGTGAAGTACAATAAGCGTGGAAAACGGATGTAAGACAACTGATTCATTATAAAGGGCTATCAGATATGAAGAATAAAAAGACAAGAAGATTTAAGATAAGATATATCGTTTTTGGATTATTAGGTGTTATGGCTTTAGCGGCACTTGTATTTATGCGTTTTGGAGGTTTTGGCACAGGAGAAAATGTGAATCCAGAAGAGTTTTTAGCTTATGCTGAACCCGTGGAAAATATAACTGTGCCTGAAAGAGCAAAAATAATTGCATTGGGAGAAGCTACTCACGGAAATGCAGAATTTCAGCAGTTGAAGCTGGAAGTGTTCAAGCTGATGGTAAAAAATAATGGTGTTAGGGCGTTTGCCCTTGAAGGTGACTACGGCGGCTGCGAGCAGGTAAACCGATATATACACGGCGGTGAGGGGACAGCACAGGAAGCAGCCGCAGCGATTGGATTTTCCATTTATAGAACGGAAGAGATGGCAGAACTTATCTCCTATATGCGCCAGTACAATGAAAGTGCATTGGAAGGCGAAGACCTTCGCTTTTACGGTTTTGATATGCAGAGGCTTTCTTACAGCATGAGGTTTTTGAAAGAATCCTGCAAAGAACTGGAAGTGGACACAACAAACTTGCAGAAACTTGTGGAAGGTGAAAACTGGAGCAGTGAATGAGATTTATCTACTCGAATTGAAACCCTTACACAAGTGAAGAAAGAATTGGAAAGCAAGAACGGTTCGGAAAATACAATTCACTTTGTAGATATTTTAATGCAGCATTCCAAGCTTCAAACTCTGACAAATGCTGAAGGTGCTACATTAAGAGATCAATTTATGGCAGAAAATGTACAGTGGATTTTACAGCAGGAGCAGCGAAATGGGCATGAAAACATCTTTGTGACAGGTCACAACAGCCATGTCGCAAAATGGGGCAGTTCTGACTCTATGGGTAAACTTCTTTCCAAGGACGCAGCAAACGGTTACTATGTCATTGGTACCGATTTTTATAAAACCCATTGCAATATGCCGACCCGTTCGCCTGAAAAGCGTACAATTCAGGTGTTTTATTCCCATGACCCTTTAGCAAAGGCGGCAAAACTGGCGGGATTTGATATTTGTTGGTTGGATTTTACTAAAGTCCCGGAAAATTCTGAACTGGGTAGGCAGGCTTCTGAATACACCTATATGGGAACACTTGGAGAAAGCTACTCAATCATTATGCGACTTCTTCCTCCAAGTTATCGAATGTTTCAACCTCCTGCGGAGCTTTATGATAGTATGATATTTGTAACGGATGCGAACCCTACAAAAATATTAGAGAATAACGTATGCAAAACTTCCTGTTTTTGAAACTGGAAAATCGGAAGCTGAGGAGATAGACTATTGAGAACATATGAGAATAAAGACGAACTTAAAAACGAGATAAATAAAAGCTTTGCAAAATATATTTCAGAATTTAATGATATTCCGGAGCATTTAAAAGATAAGAGAATTGATGAGATCGATCGAACTCCGGCAGAAAATCTTGCTTATCAGGTTGGCTGGACAACTCTTGTTATTAAATGGGAATCAGACGAAAGAAAGGGTATTCCTGTCAAAACTCCTTCGGATAATTTTAAGTGGAATCAGCTTGGCGAATTATATCAATGGTTCACAGATACATATGCTCAGCTGTCACTGCAAGAATTGAAAGACAGATTGAATGAGAATATCAACTCTATTTATGCAATGATTGATTCTCTGAGTGATGAAGAATTATTTAAACCACATATGAGAAAATGGGCTGACGAAGCAACTAAAACAGCTGTCTGGGAAGTATACAAATTCATACATGTTAATACAGTTGCTCCGTTCGGAACCTTTAGAACCAAGATTAGAAAATGGAAAAAGATTGCACTATAACTTCCAGGTTGTAATGATAAACAATAATATAACACAGCATCAGTCACCTAGTTGGCTGGTGCTTTTTTCGTGGGGAAATGGAGGTGGCGGGATGTATCCTGTGTCGGATGCTTTTCTGAGGGCAGTCAGGAGTAATACAAGAAAATATTACTGGACGGGTACAATCGTTACCAAGGGCGGAATGACGTATGAGTTCGGGGCGAAGGAGATTGTGAAGGGCTCCGGGTATATTTCCAGGCAATGCTGCGGAAGTACCGAGATTGAGCTGGGGACGGTGTATGCGGCGGAGATGGGGATCACGCTTCTGAGTGATATTGACAGGTACACGCTGGAGGATGCTCAGGTGACGCTGGTGTTTCATCTGGTGCTGGCGGATGATTCGGTGGAAGATGTGCCGATGGGAGTCTTTGAGGTCAGTGAGGCAAACCGTCTGGCGAAGTGCCTGGAACTGAAGGCTTATGATTTTATGCTGCGGTTTGATAAGAGTTTCAACGGATTTGAGACTGTGGGGACTGCTTATGATTTTATTGCTTTGTGCTGTAAGCGGTGTAAAGTGGAGTTTGCGAATAAGAGGGCGGAGATTGATGCCATGCCGAATGGCGGGGTGACGCTTTCTGTTTATACTGAAAATGATATTGAGACCTGCCGGGACGTGCTGTTTTATGTGGCACAGGTTCTGGGAGGTTTCTTTATTATCAACAGGGAGGGAAAACTGGAACTGAGAAAGTACGGGAAGGATCCTGTGATGAAGGTGGAGCAGAGACACCGTTTTTTTTCCAGTTTTTCGGATTTTATCACCAGGTACACGGCGGTGAGTTCCACGAATAAGCAGACGCAGATTGCGGAGTATTATGCGCTGGATCCGGATAACGGGCTGACCATGAATCTGGGAGTGAATCCGCTTCTGCAGTTTGGGTTAAAGGAGACCAGAGAGATGCTGTGCAGGAATATCCTGACAGATCTGTCCGTGATCCGGTATGTGCCGTTTGATTCGGATACCATCGGGAACCCTGCCCTGGATCCGGGGGATGTGCTGACGTTTGCAGGAGGACAGGCGGATGAGGGACAGATCACCTGTATCACTTCCATCAGGCAGAAGATCGGGGGAAAGCAGAGCCTGAAATGTGTGGGGAAGAACCCAAGGCTGGCTCAGGCGAAGTCAAGGAACGACAAGAATATTTCGGGGCTGCTGAACCAGATTGAAGACAACGCGAAGACTGGGAAGATCGGGATCCACACGTTTACCAATGCTTCCGTACATGA
>ENA-OURV01001524-OURV01001524.1-human-gut-metagenome-genome-assembly--contig:-NODE-1524-length-18061-cov-3.941519_pt1 | contig 18061 bp, 12 predicted proteins | sample MGYA00242141_ERZ509072 | MGnify/ENA primary metagenome ERZ509072 (study PRJEB26280, sample SAMEA2338763) | human gut metagenome | biome: human gut; feature: human-associated habitat; material: faeces... | reverse complement strand
AAGCCTGCCGCTAGCGTTCATCCTGAGCCAGGATCAAACTCTTCATTGTATATATTTTTAAATGACTAGCTTGTATCCGACTGTTGATAAACTTTTATCAGTTAAAAGTAATTGACGAGATTTATATAAAACCTCTACCTCTTCACTTAATTGTCATTAATGCTATCAAAGAACTCATTTTTGCGTTTCTCTGTAAAGAATTATCCCTTACCGAAACGGACTGCAAAGATATGGTCTTAATTTTTAAACACCAAATTTTTTTAACAAAATTTTCCGAAAAAATTATCAATATATAAAATACCCTATCACCCCACCAAAAACTATTGCCAACATAGGATTAAGTTTAAGCCATTGTGTAGCAACAAATGCCGCCCCAAAAAGCACCCACGATGTCCAATCAATAAAGTTTTCATCTGTGACAAGAATACCTGCAGCTGCCGCAATCATACCAATAACAATAGGTCTCAATGCCTTTAGTATCTCCTCAAAAATCTTGCTCTTGCTAAACTTGCTGTACAACTTGCATATAATAAGGACAAGGATAAATGACGGCAACGATACCGCAACCGTAGCAACTATGGAGCCCAAGACTCCGTCTGTAACCGTATACCCTATATATGTTGCACTGTTTATCCCTATTGGTCCCGGAGTCATCTGAGATATGGCCACCATATCTGTAAACTGCTCTGCCGTAACCCATGCATGTTTCACAACAACCTCATTCTGTATAAGCGACAGCATGGCATACCCGCCGCCAAAGGTGAATGCACCTATAATAAAAAATGTATAGAAAAGCTCCCAATAGATCATCTCTTCCCCTCCTTACCATCTTTTACCGCCTTTATCTTACCTGCAATCTTGTATGCAGCAAAAACCGCCCCCGCCAAAAGCAGAATATACACCGGCGATACCTTTAAGAATATAATTGCCACCGCTGTCGCAACCGCAAGCAACCCTGTAGCCCAATTAAGCTTGCTCTTCTTTGCCATATTTATCACAGGAACAGCTATAAGAGCCACAACAACCGGCCTTATACCTTTAAACACCTTTATCACCCCCGGATAATCTTGATACCCGGCAAAAAACATAGCAATAAGAAGGATCATAAGAAAAGATGGTAAAGTACTGCCTAACGTAGCCACAATACTACCTTTCACGCCCCTTAACCTGTATCCCAAAAAGATGGAAATATTTACGGCAAGCAACCCCGGTGCGCTCTGCGAAATGGCAAGTACATCCAAAAAATCCCTCTCCTCAATCCACTTTTTCTTATCTACCACACTTGCCTGAATGATAGGAATCATGGCATAACCTCCGCCTATGGTAAAGGCCCCTATCTTGGCAAAAGTCCAAAAAATTTGCAGGTATATATTCATAGCGCTGCAAAAATAGACAAAACTACTCTTTCAAACCAAGTTTTTTAAGCTCTTTGTTCACCCTTGCGTTTGCGGCTATTTCAGATATTCCGTAAGCAACCATCACCAGCCCAAAGAATATTGTAATCCCTTTTGTTGCATCCGACGGCAGAAAGAACATTATCAAACCGCACAATATTACAATTACAGGGGTAAGATAGTACGACCAGTCTGTTATTTTGCTTCCCGACAAAGCAAAGACTTGGGACGCCCCTACCAAAATAAGCACTACGCCAAACAGGAATGACAGCAGGTTAAGAAAGAATACCGGAAAGATAAAGATCAGCAGCCCGAGCACTATGCTTGCTATCATGGCTACAAAGTTGAGAGAGACCATATACCCCTGTTTCTCCGCCTTTAGAAAGCCTATCATCATAAAAATGCCAACACACAGCAGAAAACCTGCAATTATCTTTACAATAAGAGCCGACGTATACACAGGCCAAAACGCCAGACACAATCCCAAAACCAATGAGACAGCGCCCTTGAATACAGAAGAATTATTAAACATAGTTACTTTTGATTATGTAACCCTCAAAAAATAACCTGCATCATCTTAAGGAATCTTTTCGGTCTATATCTCTTTTCTCATCAGTCATGTGCCACCGGCACAATCCTTCTTCGAAAATAGATCTATCCCCTAAAATATTCTCTTAATCCGGGGCAACTTATTTTTTTCATGTTACTATTTAATTTCCCACAGTCATAAACATTCCATGCGGATAAAAGTTTTGTCGGGACAAAAATAAAAATAAGACAGATAAAAGAAAAGAGGACAACCTAAAATATTGGTCATCCTCTCTAAAGGGTGAAAGATGGGGCTCGAACCCACGACCTCTGGTGCCACAAACCAGCGCTCTAACCAACTGAGCTACATTCACCATTTGTTCTTTAGGACTGCAAAGATACAAATAATTTCAGACTATCAAAATTTTTAATTTCAAAATGATAATTAAAAATTTGAGAAAGTCTTATAGCCGTTCTCTCTCACAATGAAAATCTTTGATATCTTACCTTGGATAAATTAATTTCAAAGACCTTCTTGTTCAGTTTTATAATTCAAATCTTTGGCCCAAAAAAAATTGATTAACATCCCGTTAAATGACTCCCATTAAAAAAGCTCAACTCCTACGGCATGTTAAGTAAAATTTTCAGACTGTAAATATATGCAAATTTTTCTTACAATTAACATTTTAGGATGGATTTTTTTTCTTAGTTTTGTAGTCCTTAGACAGAATTAGACAAATTTTTAAAATAACCTTTAATAAATTAACAAAATGGCACGTGAAATAAAATTCTCCCTTGTTTACAGAGACATGTGGCAATCTTCCGGCAAATATGTACCAAAAGTTGACATGCTAAAGAAAATTGCCCCTGTTATCATAGATATGGGTTGCTTCGACCGTGTTGAGACCAACGGTGGAGCATTCGAACAGGTAAACCTCCTATTTGGAGAGAATCCTAACAAAGCTGTAAGAGAGTGGACAGCTCCTTTTAACAAAGTAGGTATACAGACTCACATGCTCGAGCGTGGACTTAACGCCCTTAGGATGAACCCTGTTCCGGAGGATGTACGTAAACTAATGTATAAGGTAAAGGCCAAACAGGGAACTAACATATCACGTTCATTCTGCGGCCTTAACGATCACAGAAACCTCAAAGGTTCTGTCATCGGGGCCAAAGAGGGTGGCATGATCTCTCAGGTTGCTTTGAGTATCACCTACTCGCCTGTTCACACTGTAGAGTACTACATGGGCGTTGTTGAGAAAGTTGTTGAGTATGGAGCTGATGAGATCTGTCTTAAGGATATGGCAGGTATCGGACGTCCCGCATTTTTGGGCGAATTAACAAAGGCGATCAAGACAAAATTCCCTCATATAAAGGTTCAGTACCACGGACACTCAGGTCCCGGTTTCTCTGTAGCATCTATGCTTGAGGTTGCGCGTGCAGGTGCAGACTACATTGACGTTGCAATGGAGCCGCTTTCATGGGGCAAGATACATCCGGATGTTATCACCATTCAGGCTATGTTGAAGGATGCCGGTTTCCTTGTTAAAGACATTAACATGGATGCCTATATGGAGGCACGTACCCTTACTCAGAGCTTTATAGATGATTATCTTGGATACTTCATTGAGCCAACCAACTACGTATCTTCATCTCTACTTGTAGGTTGCGGTCTTCCAGGTGGTATGATGGGATCTATGATGGCAGACCTTAAAGGTTTCCATAACGCAATTAATCTTTCGTTGCGTAACCAAGGCAAGAAGGAGCTTTCAATAAACGACCTTGTTGTAATGTTGTTCCAGGAGGTAGAGTACGTATGGCCTCGTTTGGGTTATCCACCATTGGTAACACCATTCAGCCAATATGTAAAGAATACCGCTCTTATGAACTTGATGAGCACTCTAAAGGGAGAGCCAAGATGGAAGAACATAGACAAAGATACAATGAACATGATTTTGGGCAAGACAGGTACTCTTCCGGGAAAACTTGCTCCTGAGATTGTTCAGATAGTTAAGGATAAAGGTCTTGAGTTCTACACAGGCAATCCACAGGATGCATTCCCTAACGAACTTCCTAAGTTCATCCAGATGATGAAAGACGAGGGTTGGGACAGAGGTCAGGATGACGAAGAGTTGTTTGAGTTTGCAATGCACGAGAGACAGTACAGAGACTACAAGAGCGGTGCTGCCAAGAAACGTTTTGAGGCAGAACTCGAGCAGGCTAAGGAGAAAGCTCACGCACCTATCATCATCACCCGCCCTGTTGTTGAGATGCCTAAGTTCGACATCGATGCACTTGTTGCAAAATTCCCTAACGCAACTCCTGTTCAGGCACCAGTTAAAGGCCAGGTTATCTGGCAGTATGACGTTGCCGACAACTCTACTGCTCCTAATATTGGAACAGCATTCGAGGAGGGCAAACCATTCTGCTTTGTTGAGGCATTCTACGGTCCTGAGGAGGTTAAGGCTCCTAAAACAGGTAAAGTTGTTGCCGTTTGCGCAAAACAGGGTGACAAAGTTGCCAAAGGTGAAATCCTTGCCTTTATTGAATAATCAATCTTTAAAGAATCAAATAAAAAAGAGGAGGGTGTGTCAAAAAACAGATACACCCTCTTTTTGTACTCCCGAACGGAATCGAACCGTTACCCTGAGAACCGGAATCTCATATTCTATCCTTTAAACTACGGGAGCAACTATCTTCCATGATGGCGCAAATTTAAAAATTTTGTGAGAAAATTTAAACAGCTTCTTATCTTTGCACCAAATTTAATACTTTTTTTGATATGAAAGCTTATGTATTTCCGGGCCAAGGTGCACAATTCACCGGTATGGGAAGAGATCTTTACGATAATAACCCATTGGCTAAGCAGATGTTTGAAGAGGCAAATGAGATTTTAGGATTCCGCATTACAGACATAATGTTTACAGGTTCTGCAGACGATCTTAAACAGACAAAGGTAACGCAACCGGCAATATTCATCCACTCTGTAATTCTGTCTAAATGCATAGAGGATTTTAAGCCGGATATGGTTGCAGGACACTCTCTTGGAGAGTTCAGTGCGTTGGTAGCCGCCGGAGCAATGAGCTTTAAAGACGGGCTTGTTCTTGTATCAAAAAGGGCTATGGCAATGCAGAAGGCATGTGAGGCAAAACCATCATCCATGGCAGCCATTTTGGGTCTCGACAACAAAACCATAGAGGATGTTTGCGAGGAGGTTAGAAACAGCGGAGCAGGTGTTGTTGTTGCTGCAAATTATAACTGCAACGGACAGGTTGTAATATCCGGAGAAACAGCAGCTGTGGAGACAGCCTGCGCCAAACTGAAAGAGGCAAAAGCAAAAAGGGCTCTTGTACTGCCGGTTGGAGGGGCGTTCCACTCACCACTCATGGAACCCGCTCGCGCAGAGCTTGCAGAGGCAATAGAATCTACTGTTATAAATAAACCTGTATGCCCTGTGTATCAGAATGTAGACGCACTTCCACACACAGATCCTGCAGAGATAAAGAAAAACCTTCTAATCCAACTCACCGCCCCCGTCAAATGGACACAGATAGTTGAGAAGATGACAGAAGACGGTGCAACGGAGTTTGTTGAATTAGGTCCGGGCAAGGTGCTTCAAGGACTCATTGGCAAAATCTCACCTGCAGCAGCAGTAAGCGGCAGACAATAGCGCTTTTAAGAAGTTTTAGCTTCCCGACAAATTATGGTTTTTGTCGGGAGGTTTGTTATATTATAAGACAAAACTATTGGAATATGGCGGTTTTTATTTAATTTTGGGTGGATAATAGGGCTTGTATTGCGTTGAGTAACTTACAATTATTAAGCGCAGTGCCCATTTTTATATGAATTTAATAACAAATAACGGTTATTTAGACTAATTGTACCTAAATAGTCGCTATGTTTTTATAAATACTAAAACAACAAAAATATTTTTAACAATAAGATATGGCTAAAGAGAAAACATTTATTACCTGTGATGGTAACTATGCTGCAGCACATGTTGCTTATATGTTCTCGGAACTTGCAGCTATTTATCCTATCACACCATCATCAACCATGGCCGAACTTGTTGATGAGTGGGCAGCCTACGGCAAAACTAACATTTTTGGAGAAAAGGTAAAAGTTGTAGAGATGCAGAGTGAAGGTGGCGCCGCAGGTGCTGTTCATGGATCTTTGCAGGCCGGTGTGCTTACAACCACATTTACCGCATCTCAGGGATTGCTATTGATGATTCCTAATATGTACAAGATTGCAGGTGAGCTTCTTCCTGCAGTGTTCCATGTTTCTGCAAGAGCACTTGCATCTCATGCACTCTCCATTTTCGGAGACCATCAGGATGTTATGGCAACCCGTCAGACAGGTTTTGCAATGCTTGCATCTGCCAGCGTACAGGAGGCTTTGGATCTTGCAGCTGTCGCACACCTTGCTACATTAAAATCATCTGTTCCTTTTGTTCACTTCTTTGACGGATTTAGAACTTCGCACGAAATTCAGAAAATAGAGGATATAGATCAGGACGAACTCAAGAAACTTGTAAGCACCAAATCACTTGCCAAATTCCGTGCAAGAGGATTGAATCCTAACGACCCTGTTACAAAGGGTACTGCACAGAATGCAGATGTCTATTTCCAGAACAGAGAGGCTTGCAATACCTACTACGAGGCCGTTCCGGATATTGTTGCAAGATATATGGGTGAAGTTGGAGAGATTACAGGACGTAAATATCTTCCTTTCGATTACTACGGAGCAGCAGATGCCGAGAATGTAATTGTAGCCATGGGTTCTGTTACAGAGACTGCAAAAGAGGCTGTTGATTACCTTATGGCTAAAGGGGAGAAAGTTGGAGTTCTTACAGTAAGACTTTACAGACCTTTCTCATCTAAATATTTCATGAGAGTATTGCCTGAGAGCGTTAAAAGAATTGCTGTCTTAGATAGGACAAAAGAGCCTGGTGCAGTTGGAGAACCTCTATATTTGGATGTAAAAAGTGTCCTTGCAGAGGCAGGTTCAAAGATAAAGGTTGTTGGAGGCCGTTACGGTCTGTCTTCTAAAGATACCTCTCCTGCACAAGTACTTGCTGTATACGAGAACCTTAAGGCAAAAGAGCCTAAGAACGACTTTACAATTGGTATTGTTGACGATGTTACATTCAAGTCTCTCAACGTAGAGGAGGAGATCTCTCTTGCCAAACCGGGTACATATGAGTGTAAGTTCTTTGGACTTGGTTCAGACGGTACTGTTGGTGCTAACAAGAACACCATTAAGATCATAGGTAACAACACCCCTAAGTATTGTCAGGCATACTTCGACTACGATTCAAAGAAATCTGGCGGATTTACCTGCTCTCATCTTAGATTTGGAGACCTTCCTATCACCTCTCCATATTTGGTATCTACACCGGACTTTGTCGCATGCCATGTTACATCTTACCTAAGCAAATACGATGTTCTCAGAGGCATAAAGAAGAACGGCACCATGTTGTTGAACAGTTTGTGGAGCGTTGAGGAGACACTTGAAAGAATACCGGATCATGTTAAGGCCATTATAGCTAAAAAGAATGTTACTCTTTACATTATAAACGCAACAAAGATCGCAGAGGAGATTGGACTTGGAAACAGAACCAACACAATACTTCAGTCTGCATTCTTTAAAATCACCAATATCATCCCTTACGACCTTGCAGTTGCACAGATGAAGAAAGCCATAGACAAGAGCTACGGCAAGAAGGGTGAGAATATTGTCAATATGAACTACGCAGCTGTAGACAGAGGCGGCGAGTATGTTAAAGTAGAGATCCCTACAGAGTGGAAGAATATAAACATCTCTAAATTTGAACCAGAGACAGTTAAGCGTCTTGCTCCGGAGTGGGTTAAGAATGTTGCAGATGTAGTTAACGCACAATGCGGAATAGACCTTCCTGTAAGTGCCTTTAAAGACCATGCAGATGGAACAATTCCTGCTGGAACAGCGGCATTTGAAAAACGTGGCATTGCAACACATATTCCCGCATGGATTCCTGAAAACTGTATTCAGTGTAACCAGTGTTCGTTTGTATGCCCTCACGCAGCAATCCGTCCTTTCCTTACTACAGAAGAGGAGGCTGCCAAAGCACCTGCAGCACTTAAGAAGGCTGCTGCAAACGGCCCGGCATTCAAGGGGTTGTCATTTACAATGCAGGTAGATCCGCTTGACTGTACAGGTTGCGGCAACTGCGCAGATGTTTGTCCTGCAAAGAACAAGGCTTTGGTTATGGAGCCTGCAGATACACAGCTTGCAGAACAGGCTAACTTTGATTATCTGAATACACATGTAGGTTATAAAGATGATATAGCCCCTAAGGCTCAGAATGTTAAGAACTCTCAGTTCTCTCAGCCATTGTTCGAGTTCTCCGGCGCTTGCGCAGGTTGCGGCGAAACACCATATATTAAAGCAATTACCCAGCTATTCGGAGACAGAATGATAGTTGCCAACGCTACAGGATGTAGTTCAATCTACAGTGGCTCATTCCCTGCATCTCCATACTGCAAGGACAAGAACGGCAGAGGTCCGGCATGGGCAAACTCACTGTTTGAGGACAACGCCGAGTTTGGACTTGGTCTAAGATTAGGTTCACAGAGACTAAGAGAGACTGTTGCAAAACTAATGGCAGATGGTCTTGAGTGCAACTGCTGCTCTGCAGAGCTTAAGGCACTGTTTGCAGAGTGGTTGAGCAACAAAGAGAATGTAGAGAAGACCAAAGAGATTGCAGAGAAGATTGTCCCTATGATGAAGGAGTGCAACTGCGATATATGCCAGCAGCTTCTTGAGTACAAGGATCTTCTTGTACCACGCAGTCAGTGGATAATTGGTGGTGACGGTTGGGCTTACGATATTGGATACGGCGGATTGGATCATGTGCTTGCTTCCGGAGAGAATGTAAATGTACTTGTTCTTGATACCGAGGTTTACTCAAATACCGGTGGACAGTCATCTAAATCTACCCCTGCCGGTGCAGTAGCCAAATTTGCGACATCAGGTAAGAAGATACGTAAGAAAGATCTTGGAATGATGGCAATGAGCTACGGTTATGTATATGTAGCACAGGTTGCAATGGGCGCAAGCCAGGCACAGTTCCTTAACGCAATCAAAGAGGCAGAGGCTCACAACGGCCCATCTTTGATCATTGCATACGCTCCATGTATCAACCATGGTCTTAAAGCAGGAATGGGACACAGCCAGAAAGAGGAGAAGAATGCTGTTGAATGTGGTTACTGGCATCTTTACAGATTCAATCCGGATCTTGAAGCTGAGGGCAAGAACCCATTCACATTGGATAGCAAAGAGCCTGATTGGAGTAAATTCCAGGATTACCTAAAAGGTGAGGTAAGATTTGCTTCTTTGAGCAAGACTTTCCCTAATGAGGCTGCAGAGTTATTCAAGCTCACAGAGGAGTTTGCAAAACTTCGTTTAGACTCATACAAGAGACTTGCAAAATAGTCTGCACTTATAGTTAAATAAAAAAATGGATGGCTCGTTGAGAACCATCCATTTTTTTTTGATATCTATGTAAATTTTACTGGAGACGTTTTAATAAAGCCTCAGGCTCCGGATCCCTTCCGCGGAAGTTCCTGTATAGCACATCGGCATCCTCAAGATTACCTTTAGATAATATATTTTCGCGAAAACTGTCTGCTACCTCCTTATTAAAGACGCCCTTCTCTTTAAACAGTTCAAAAGCATCTGCTTCGAGAACCTCTGCCCATTTGTATGAGTAATATCCTGCCGAATAACCGCCGGCAAAGATATGGCTGAATGAAGGGGCTATTGCAGTACCCTCTATATACGGCATTATCTGAGTTTTAGCAGTGGCTTTCTTCTCAAAATCTATTACAGACTCAGAAGGGACCTCTGTTAATGAATGCCATGCCATATCGCCAATACCAAATGAAAGCTGGCGCACGCTCGCATAGCCGTTATTATAGTTCTTGGCAGCAACAATCTTATCTACCAATTCGTCGGGAATAACCTCACCTGTCTTATAATTCTTAGCGAATGAGGCAAGATACTCTTTCTCTGTTGCCCAGTTCTCCATAATCTGAGATGGAAGCTCAACAAAATCTCTTGCCACATTGGTTCCTGTTATTGTGGAGTATTTTCCCTCGGCCAAAATACCGTGAAGAGCATGACCAAACTCATGAAGGAATGTTGTCACCTCATCAAATGTTAGCAAAGATGGTTCTGTTTCGGTTGGCTTTGTAAAGTTTGTCACAATGGAGATAAACGGTCTCTCCTCTGTCTTGCCATCTTTTGTAAATCCCTGCTCGCGGAAAGATGTCATCCATGCACCACCTCTTTTGCTCTCGCGTGGGAAGAAGTCTGCATAGAAAAGTGCCATGTGGCGTCCGTTTGCATCCTTAACATCGTACACTTTAACATCTTTGTGATATACGGGAACACCCTCTATTGGTTGGAACTTAAGTCCGTAAAGTGTATCTGCCAAATGGAAAACAGCATCTATTACATTCTCCAATTTGAAGTATGGTTTGAGAAGTTCATCATTGATGGAGTACTTCTCATGCTTTAATTTTTCTGAATAATAGCTGAAATCCCAAGGCATCAGTTTGCCCTCAAAACCGTTCTCGTTTGCATATTTCTGAATCGCCTCAACATCCCTCTTTGCGTATGGAAGAGATTTATCCAAAAGATCTGCAAGGAATGAGTTTACAGTCTCTGCATTCTTCGCCATTCTGTCTCTAAGGGCCATATCTGCGTATGTTGGGAATCCCATAATATTTGCAGCCTTTATTCTAAGCCCTATTATCTCCTTTACTACAGACTGATTGTCAAATTCGCCGCCAATTGCTCTTGTATTGTATGCTCTCCATACCTTCTCCTTTAAAGTTCTGTTTTCTGAGTACTGCATGAATGGGCCCATGCTTGGGTATTGCAGGGTAATGGCCCACCCCTCAAGACCTCTGTTTTTTGCCTCGAGTGCAGCTCCGTCTATAACAAATTGGGGGAGACCTGCAAGATCTGTTGAATCTGTGATGTTCAATATAAAGGCATTTGTTGCAGCAAGCACATTTTCACTGAATTTAAGGCTTGCAAGAGAAAGTTTCTGAAGTACCTGCTTGTACTCCTCCTTTTTGTCTGCAGGAAGATTTGCACCATTCTCTGCAAATGATTTATAGATCTTCTCCAACAATCTCGCATCCTCTTTGTCCAAGTTTAAGGAGTCTCTCATATCGTAGACAGTTTTCACACGCATGAACAATGAATCGTTCATGACAATTGATGTTGAGAACTCTGTAAGCAAAGGGGAGACCTCCTTTGCGATCTGTTGCATCTTATCTGAGGTATTTGCCTCATTGATATTAAAGAAGAGACCCTGTACCTTACCAAGATTCTCTCCTGCGTATGCCAGCTCCTTGATAGTGTTATTAAAATTAGGGGCATCTGTATTTCTTACAATAGCATTGATATCTGCCTTTGCCTCCTCCAACGCTATTTTAAAAGCCGGAAGATAGTCATCCTCCGTAATTTTGTCAAAAGCAGGAGCTCCGTAAGGATTTCCGGACTCCGCAAGAATTGGATTGCTCATCTCTTTGTCTTTACATGAATTAAATAATGCAGCAACTATGACTGCAATTAGAAGTAACTTTTTGTTCATAAGTTTTTATGGTTAATTAATCTGAATTACAAGATATTTCGTCTGTTCCCAAAATTCATCGGGATCTGAGATTGTAAGCAGCACCTCATCTCCAACCTTCTCCATAGAGTATGTCCCTTTTGGATGAACAGACAATACCTTTGCTTTAGGCGCATTGGTGTTTATTGTATTTATCTCTCTGTAATCTATCTTCACAAAAGCGTCTTTTTCCGCTTGATAGGAGACTTTGGAAGATTTGAACAACCCACCTTTGGTTAGAACTCCGGCAGTAATAAGTTCCTGTTTTGAACCCACAATATAGAAGACGCTGTAAAGCTCCCTCTCCTGGCTCTTTACCTTCTCTTTGAGGGCGCTGCTCTCTACATTCAGATCTGCGACATTGGATTTAAGGTCACTCACAATCTTATCCAAATCGTTAATCTGTTCGGATTTCACCATAATAATCTTCTCCTTCTCCTCCAATTGCCTCTGCAAATCCGTAATCAAAGACATCTTTTCATTAAGTTCTCTCTGCATTGCAGACAGGCGCTTTTTAAACTCTGCGGATTTAATCTTGCTATTCTCTTTAAGTCTCTGTATCTCATCTTGATACTGTCTTATAGCTCCGCCTATGGCAGAAATATCATCCTGAATCTTTCTTCTACTATCCTCCGGGACTTCCAAACCCTGCCGCGATTTTATTGCAAGAATATTCTCACTCTCTCTAATATTCTTCAATCCGTTTTCTATCTCATTAAGAGCCGCAAAGGCCTCATCTAAATCTTGAGTCTGAATACCGGAAATATGTTGGAGCGAATCGCATTTAGCCTGTAAGGATCTATATTTTTGAGAATTTTCAACAAAAGAACCGCAACTGCATACAACAGCGGCAACTACGGATAAAAAAACTGTTCTAACAGATTTGCCAATTGTACAAAACATAGTATATACGCTTTATATATAAATATCAATATAACATTTATCAATGTAAATAACCTTCAAATATAGAATTTTTTCAATTATAAGGTATATATATTTACAATTCTTAACATAATTTTATCATAAATAGCAAACATCCCGCAGCAGACCATGTTTTATACGTACACAACCGTAAAATATCCGAATCACAAATTTACTTTACATTTTACGTTACCATAAAGCGGATATTTGCAGCAAAAAAATCAAACATAAAGGAGGGTAAGATGAACAAAGTGGTTTTGAAGGGGAATGTTGGAATTGATCCAAAGCCCATATTAACAGAAGCAGGCACAAAAGGGGTAAGATTTACCATGGCAACAACAGAACTTATAAGGAAAAGAGACTCAGAGATAAAAGAGGAGGTTACATGGCACAATATAGTTGCTTGGAATTCAAAGATTCTGTTTCCCGACAGAATAAAAAAGGGAGCCTACATAGAGGTTACAGGCAAGCTGCGGTACAGCAAGTTCAGAGGTCAGGACGGAACAGACCGCTACTTTACGGAGATTGTAGCCCAAAACATTACAATACCACAATTTCCTGCACCCGTTACGGATAGCAGTGTCAAAAGTGACGGCGGAGATGTGGATACTCAATTAAATTTATAAAAGTCAAGAAGAAACGGCTGCCGTTTTGGCAGCCGTTTCTTACCTATTTGTGCAATCTTTACTATTACATCCACTACAACCGCTACATCCGCCACATCCCCTCTTTTTGGAGAAAGCCCTGCGGAGAGCAGCTAACAGTGCTATTCCAACAAGCACTCCAACTAAAATTTCCTGCCACATAATAATCTTAAATAAACAGTAATGCAATCCTATATACTATAAATGCCATTACCCACGCAAATGCAGTATTATACAAAGCAGATGCCACAGCCCATTTCCAACTGCCTGTCTCATTTGCTATAGCTCCCAATGTAGCGATACAAGGAAAATAGAGGAGCACAAATACCATAAATGCAAGAGCAGAGGCACTGTTAAAGTCTCCGGATGCACTAAGTTGTGCCGCCAAAGACCTGTCTGCCGTCTCATCCTGCGCTGCATTTTCATCTGCACCGCCACTGTAAAGTACACCCATTGTACTCACGACAATCTCTTTTGCAGCAGTTCCTGTAAGCAAGGCAACGGTACCCTTCCATTGAATACCAACAGGTTCCATCACAGGAGCAACAGACTTGCCTATTTTGCCAAGATATGAGTTTTCCATGGCATTTTCCTGCTCTGCTACATTGGCATTATCTTTCTCAGACCTTGGGAAATAGCTCAATGCCCATATTATTATGGATGCTATAAGAATAACACCTCCTATCTTTCTAAGATACTGCTCTGTCTTTCCCCACATCTGCCTTAAAATAGAGATAGCCGTAGGCATTCTGTACGGTGGAAGCTCCATTACAAACGGAGTTTCATCTTTCTTGAACAGAGTATGCCTAAGCAACCGGGCTGTGATCACCGCTGCCAATATACCTGTAAAGTACATTCCCACAAGCACCAAAGCACCATGTGTCGGGAAGAATATTCCGGCCATCAACAGGTACAAAGGCAACCTGGCGCTGCAAGACATAAACGGATTAATAAGAATTGTTATTATCCTGCTGCTGTAACTTTCAATTGTACGCCCTGCCATAACTGCCGGCACATTGCAGCCAAAGCCCATAATAAGAGGGATAAAAGATTTTCCGTGCAACCCTATCTTGTGCATTATCTTATCCATTATAAATGCAGCACGCGCCATATAACCCGAATCCTCCATTAGCGATATAAAGAGATAGAGTATAACTATATTGGGTAGAAAGACCAATACGGCACCAACGCCACCTATTATTCCATCAACAAGGAGATCCTTTAAAGGACCCTCTGAAAGAGTATTCTGCATTACACCGGAGAGCCAATCAACCCCCATCTGTATCCAATCTTGCGGATAGGCACCCAAAACAAATGTGCATGTGAACATAAGCCACATAAGAAAGAAAAAAATAGGAAAGCCCAACCATTTATTTGTCACGAGCTTATCTATAAACTTTGTTCTTTGGTTTGGCTCATGTTCTCCCGGGGTGTATGTCTCCTTTAGCGCACCGTCTATAAATCCATATTTTTCGTTGCTTATTACGGTCTCTACAATATCCCCGGTTTGGCGTTCAATCCTTTTTGCCCCTGCCTCTGCCAATTTTTCCCATTTCTCAAAAGAGGGACAATGTTTTAATTTTTCATCTATATCTGCATCACCCTCCAACATCTTTATAGACCAGTAACGCGGTGGAAACTGCAACGGGAGTTCTCCTGTCTTTTTCATCTCACCGGACAAAGCCTTTATCTCATTCTCCACAGCCTCTCTGTAAAGAATGTGAACGTGCCTTACACTATCCTCTTCGTTAAGGTAAACCCTCAGAACCGTACGTAACAGATTATCTATTCCCCGCCCCGATTTTGCCACAACAGGAACCATAGGCATACCAACCATCTTTCCAAGAAGCTCAAAATCCAATTCCGCACCGCTTTTTTCCAACTCATCATACATGTTAAGTGCAACAACAACCTGCTGGCTCATATCAATAAGCTCCGTGGTTATGTAGAGATTTCTCTCCAAATTAGAGGCAACAACGGCATTGATTATAACATCAGGCATCTCGTTATACAGAAATGCCCTAACATATTTCTCCTCAGGAGAATATGCAGACAAGGAGTAAGTACCGGGCAAATCAACCACCTTGAACTTATACCCCTCAAATTCAAGATAGCCCATTTTGGCATCTACGGTAACGCCACTGTAATTCCCAACATGCTCCTTTCCACCGGTTAGGGCATTAAACAGGGATGTCTTGCCACTGTTGGGATTGCCCACAAGGGCAACAGTTATCTCTTTTTTCTTTGAATCTATAAAATGCTTTGCTCTCTCTAAAGGGGAATTAGAGGAGACCACCCCATATTCGGCAAGATGGCTCAAAAGATGCGTACTCGAAGCCTCTGACTCAGAAACTGTCTCTATCATCTCGGCCTCCGAATGCCTTAGAGACACATCATAACCCATTACATTATACTTAACAGGGTCTTTAAGCGGAGAGTTTAAAACCGAAGTAACAATCTGGCCGGGAACAAACCCCATCTCCAATAATCGTTTTCTAAAGGCACCATGTCCAAAAACTCTTACGATTACAGCAGATTCACCGGTCCTTAAATCTGATAATCTCATATATGTTATATTCTTTTAATTTGTCTATAGCCTGCTAACAGGCTATACCTGTCTGCAGGCTATCTTAAACAGTGAATATTGCAATACCAAAATACTAAAATGTATCACAAAAAAGAGTGTGCAGCCAAATAAGCTGTAGTTGTCTTTTTATTTGACTTTCAGTAACTCTACATCAAACACAAGTGCAGAATAAGGCGGGATCTGCTCACCTGCACCATGCTCACCGTACGCAAGATTATATGGAATATAGAGTTGCCATTTATCCCCCTCTTTCATAAGTTGGAGAGCCTCAACCCATCCCGGAATAACCTGAGTAACGCCAAAAACGGCAGGCACACCTCTATCGTACGAACTATCAAACTTCTGTCCGTCTACCAACCTGCCCTCATAATGCACTTCAACCTGGTCCTGAGCCTTTGGGGACTTTCCGTTACCGCTCTTTACCACCTTATACTGCAAACCACTTGGAAGTGTAACAACCCCCTCTTTAGAACTGTTTTCCTCCAAGAACTTTTCACCCTTAGCCTTCTGCGCCTTAACGTTCTCTGCATGGAGATTTGTAAAATACTCATTCAGCACCTCCTGAGCCTCTTCGTTACTCATATCAAGAGGTTGGTCGTTCATTACAGCTGTAAACGCCTCAACAAACGCCTCAACATTAAGATGTCTCACTCCTGACGATAAAATATTATGAGCCAAGCTCATCCCCAAAGCATAACTTTCCTTTTTCATTGTAAGTATCTTATTTTAGTAAATTATTTATATTCTTCCCGACAGCTACTCTAAGCCTCTCGTAAGACTCCGCAAGAAGTTCGAGAGAGCAACCCACATTAAGTCTCATATACCCAAAGCCACCGGGGCCGAAGGCACTGCCGTCATTAAGAGCCAGACCGGCGTCATTAAGGAAGAGATTAACCAATCTCCTCTGAGTAGCAGCATCCGGTGTCGCCCCCCCTATAGCTTTGCAAAGCTCCCTGCAATCCAACCAAACCAAGAATGAACTCATGGGCCTCACAGGCTTTATCAATGGAATATTCCGCTTAAAATAATCCATTGTAAAATTCACATTATCCTCTATATACTCCAACATCTCCCCTCTCCACTCCAAACCTTTTGTATATGCGGCAATGGTTGCTCCGGTTGCAAAAATTGTTGGAGAATTAAGTTCATTAACATCCATCCAAGTATAGAACTCCTCTCTTATCTTATCATTTGGTACAATAGAGAAAGAACTAACGATTCCTGCCATATTGAATGTTTTTGACGGTGCACCAAAAGTAATGCTGTTCATTGCCGCAGCCTCACTAACAGTTGCGAACGGAATATGTACAGTCCCCGAAAGCGGCATATCTGCATGAATCTCATCTGACACAACCAGTACGTTGTGTCTTAGGCATATATCCGCAACCTTTGTAAGAGACGCTCTGTCCCATGCTATTCCGCAAGGATTATGAGGATTACACAAAATCATAAGTTTAGCATCATCTCTCGAAGCGACAGCCTCTAAATTATCAAAATCCATCCTATAACCGCCATCCTCAACCCTTATTAATGGGTTATATAGAACATTTCTTCCGTTTCCTTTTGGAACATTTGTAAATGGAGGATAAACAGGCGGCTGAATTATAATTCCATCTCCGGGTTTTGTAAAATGATTGATCACATAACCTATCCCCTTTACTATTCCGGGAATAAAACTGCACCACTCCTTCTCTATTTTCCAACCCTGAACATCTCTTACCCACTCTTGGATTGTTTCAAAAAATTTTGGAGGAATAATATTATAACCGTAAACAGCCCCCGAAACTATCTTTTCAAGAGCCTCCCTTACACATAGCGGAGATTCAAAATCCATATCCGCAACCCACAACGGGGTAACATTGTCAACACCAAAATGTTCAAGCAATGAATCGTACTTTACACTTAAAGTACCACGTCTATCTTTAACCTTAAGCATATTTTATATGTAAAACTGCGCAAATATAGCACATATTGTGAACAAAAATACCTACATTTGCCCACGAAAAAATACAACAATAAACTTAGCTCTCTTAACTTACAGATAGATGAGCCATAACATACAACAACAATAGTAATACATTTATAACATTTATGAACAAACTAAATTTATTCGGTAAAGCGGTAACACGCTGCCTTACCGTATTAGCTTTGACGAGTCTCTGCATGGCGAGCTTCTATTCTTGCGGCGATGACTACGATGACACAGAGATTAAGAAAGAGATCCAGGATGTAAAAGACAGGGTTGCCAAATTGGAAGAGTGGCAGAAAAGCGTCAACTCAGACATTACCTCTATTAAGGGTCTTGTGGAGGCACTTCAGC
>ENA-OURV01001514-OURV01001514.1-human-gut-metagenome-genome-assembly--contig:-NODE-1514-length-18153-cov-7.021660_pt1 | contig 18153 bp, 21 predicted proteins | sample MGYA00242141_ERZ509072 | MGnify/ENA primary metagenome ERZ509072 (study PRJEB26280, sample SAMEA2338763) | human gut metagenome | biome: human gut; feature: human-associated habitat; material: faeces... | reverse complement strand
AGTTCCCTTGGGTAGAGGGGATACTCCTCGCTGTCATAGTTTCGGTACGCCTCCTCGATCACGTCATAGAGGTCGGAGAGGACTGGATAATCCCTGGGAGACAGGGGCTGGAAGTCGGTATCGTCGTCCATGCCCCATTTGGCGTACAGCCGCCCCAGCATCAGCTCAATGGTATCAATATGCCGGTCTGAGAACTCCTTATAGGCCCGAAAAAAATCCTTGAGGAACGAGATATGCTGGCTGAGCCGGGTCTTCTGGCGGAACGCGGCGGGAGCATCCGGGTCATCCCCCTCGCTGCCGTCATCCCACAGCTTCGGTTCTAAGGGATTGATCCGGTACTGTCCGCTCATCAGGTCGATGAAGCATCCGCCCAGGTGGGAACAGAGATCAATGAGCTCATGCTCCGGGTCCAAGCAGATGGCGGACTTCCCGGCCTCCAGGATGCTGCACAGCAGGAGTTTCAGGAGATAGCTCTTGCCCTGGCCGGAGTTGCCCAGGATGAGGGCGCTGGCGGTGGTCTTGTCCTCCGCCCGCCGGTCCAGATCCACGATAATGTTGGAGCCGTAGCGGTCCCGCCCAATGTAGAATCCGTGGGGATCGGTCTTGCCGGAGTAGTTGAAGGGGTAGAGATTGGCCACGCTGCTGGCAGGCAGCACCCGTTCGAACTCCCGCCCCAGCGCGTTGTGTCCCACGGTGCTGACGCAGCAAAAGCCCTGCTTCTGCCGCAGGAGCAGCTTGTCCACATTCAGCTTGCAGCGCACCAGCTCTGTCAGCACATCGGTCTGCAATCGCTTCAGCCGTTCCATGCTGTCTGCCGTCATCTCCAGATACACGGCGCAGTGGAGCAGCGGCTCATGCTCCCGATGCATTTTATGCACCAGCTCCGCCACATCCCGCAGGTTGCTCTCGGCCTCCACGGTCTGGCGCAGCTTGTTGGGGTCTGAGCCGTCCAGCTTATTCTTCTTATTGGCGTTGTCGATGATCCGATCCTCCTCGCCGGGAGACACCTGCCGGCAGTAGATCCGCAGGGTCACGCCGCTTTTCTCGCCTAAGTGCCGCAGGATGGCCTGCGCCTCGGTGCTGGCGGGATATTCCCGCAGGGCCCACACGCAGCGATAAGTGCTGCCGAAGATGTAATGATCCACCTCGAACTTCACCACACCCGGCGCGATGCAGTCCAGATAGGTACGCAGGAAGGCTTCCCGCGGGGTGGGTTCTTTTTTCCGAAAAGGGTTTTTCATATGCCCTCCCATCACAGCAAATAGAAGTCTATGCGCGGCTCCAGCTCCGGCTCCTGTCCGGTGAACTGTTCCGGCTCACGGAACAGTTCCGTGTACCGCGCCACCTGCTCGTCCGTCAGGGAGCAGAGACCGCCCTCCAGATCGTCTCCCACCAGAAAGAACGGCCCGCAGATGATGTCATCCTCCAGCCGCCGATTGGGTGCCATGCCGTTGAGCTTCCCCTCATCGTTGCAGCAGAGCAGCACGCCGTCCTCCATATACACCGGCTGGAACAGCCCCTGCACCTCCTGCTGGATGGCTTCCAGTCCGTCCGCCATCTCCTTCACATAGGGTGCTTTCCCCGGTTCAATTTTCAGTATCCGCATTTTATTCCTCCGTTTCCGTTGTCAGCCACCGCGCGCCATCCACAAGGTCAAAGCTCTCATGGGTGGCATCCTGTTCGAAATAGATCGCCAGTAGCTCCAGCAGCTTCTGCCCCTCGGCACGCCGCACGGCGAAGCCGCTGTCCCGGAGCTGCTGCTCCACGGCGGCATAGTGGACAGCACCGTCCGTTTTTCGCTGCCGCAGTACGAAGCAGAACTCCCGCGAGGATGCCATCATGGTCTGCGTGTCATCCAGATGCTGCCGATCCTGTGCCAGCAGCCTGCGGATGGCGGGGTTGCCCTCCTGCTCCAGCCGCTGGCGGTAGAACTGCCGGTTGTCCTGAAAGGACTCCTTGGAGTCCAGTGCCAGCAGTTCTATCTCCGCCATGGCCTTCAGTACGTTCAGCAGCGCCATTACCCGCGACCGGACACCCTGCTCCGGCAGGACATTCAGGTTGGTGGGCTGCACAAGATAGAAGGTCAGCTCACCGCCTGCCGTCAGCACGCTGCTGTCCGTCACGCGCTCAATGCCCACCAGCTGCTGCGTGGACTTCTTCTTTCTCATACTCGTTCCCTCCATTCGTAGTATTGCTGCCCGAAAAAGAAAAACGCCGCGGCGTAGCGCAGGAAATCCAGCATACTGACGCCGTCATGCCGAATGCAGAGAAAGGCCAGCGCCGCCGTGACCACCATGGGGACAATAGCGCCGGTCTGGGCCAGTGCCACTGCCGACAGCAGCAGTCCGATGCCGATAAACGCCACATCCCGCAGCGCCCACAGCCACAGCATGGGCCGAGCCGTCAGATTTTCGGGGTAAATATAAATTGCTCTCACCTCCTATGAGATGCCAAGTGGCCGCAGGTTTTCCTGCGGCCGCTCCTGTTACTTGGTTATTCCGTTTCTGCATTGTCCAGCGCATTCTCAATGAGCTGGATGAGGAATTGCTTCTGCTTGAGGTTGTGTGCTGCCAGATACTCTTTCAGCCTGTCGAAGAGTTCTGCCGGGATCTGTACCGCCAAGGTCCGCTCTGCTTTCATTCCGCCGCCTCCTTCAAAGTGTTCGGTGAAGATGCGCTCCACATATTCTGCCAGCGTTGCCAGCTCCATTTCTTCTTTCTCTGCCATGATTCTTGCGTGAAGCTCCGCCGGGATCATGGCGCAGAGGTTCTTTTTGCCCTCCATTGGCCTGCTCCTTTCCTTGATTTTGCAAGCAAAGCATACCGGAAGAAGTCATGGAAAGCTATTCACCAAACTCAACGAAGAAGTCATGCGAAACGGAAGCAACATCACCAATGCAGCTATACCGCCCGAAGGACTGCGGCGATCCGTCCCATGATGAATTCCACACAGGGGATCGCCACGCTGTTGCCCAGCGCCTTATAGCGGGCGCTGTCAGACGCGCCGGGGATATCCGTCCAGCCGTCCGGAAAACCCTGTAACCGTTCGCACTCCAACGGAGTCAGGCGGCGGATGAGATAGGCGCAGGCTTCTGCCTGCTGGCAGACGAGGTCGGTGGCATCCTTATGCTGTCGGGCGCTCTGGGTGCTGACCACCTCGCAGTCCTTGAATTCATCCACCCGCTGACGGGCATAGACCGCGTGGCGATCTAATCCCGAGGATTGAGTTATCCCGAGATTAGGCGTGGTCTGTTCGCAAATATCTTGGTTTATCAATGCTTTTTGTGTGTTGTTCATAAATAACCTCCAGATAAGAAAAATTATAAAAATACCTCTATAATGGAGTTGGCGGCGAAAGTCGACTAACTGCATTCAGAGGTGTTTTTATGTCCGATGAAATTGTATTTGATGTTCTATGCACAAAAGTGCTGGATGCATTGCGGGCTCTGGGGCTTGGTAAGTTCAGCATACGAAACTACTACTACGAAGGAATGTGGCCAATCATAAAGGTCTACCGTTCCGAGGGGGTGATATTGTATAGTGCTGCCTTTACAAATGAAATTGTGGATCGTTTTCGCTTGGAACACGAAAACGGCTTGGTAGCCGACCGAATCTGGGCGAAAGTCAGAAAGGCTGCAGTTCTCTTTGAGGAGTATGTCCAAACCGGAAAAATCGTTTGGAAACGTGTTAGACCTGCTCCAAAAATCCCCTTGACTCCGTACTATCAAGAACTCCTGTGTAGCTTCTGTCAACATGAAGCGAATACACGAGCCATTGGATTTGAGAGCCTACGGGACGAGGAGAATGTCTGCCGCAAATTCTTTGCATACCTCGATGCCAGCGGTTGCCATACTTGCCAAGATATTAATTTAGTAAATGTCAACGCTTTTCTGCTGTTCATCGCATCTCAACGAAAATCGAGCATGGACAGAGTGTGCAACACATTGAAACATCTGAGCGCATACTTGGTGTCCATACAAAACTGCTGCGATTTCAGCGCCGCATTGACTACTCGTCCCGCGCCCCGAAAGAAACTGCGGCCTGCCTTTTCCGCAAAAGAGGTTCACACCGTCGTGGATGCAGCGGCAAAAAATCCGTCCTTATCGCTCCGCGATACTGCGATGTTTGCTGTTGCCGCCAGTTTGGGACTGAGAGCTGGGGACATTGTTCGCTTAACGCTCTCGGACATTGACTGGATTCATCATGAAATACGCTTCGTACAGAACAAAACCGGAGTGGAACTGCACCTTCCTCTCGAAGCATCGGTAGGAAACGCCATTGCGAACTATATTCTTCACGAGCGGCCCAAAACGCAGTCCCCAGCTCTCTTTGTGCGTTCCCGTATTCCTTTTGACTTCATGACTTCGACTGCTGCGGGAGACCGGCTCAGAAAATATATGAAACTCTCAGATGTTGAGTATACTCCGGGCGATGGAAAAGGCTTTCACAGTTTCAGAAGGTATGTTGCCAGTTCCATGATAAACCAAGAAGTACCGATCGATACAGTGAAAGAAATCTTAGGGCATACGCAGATTGGCTCCATGAAAGCATATATGCGGATCAGCCGGGACAAACTCGCAATGTGTGCACTCGGACTTGACGGTATTGAGGTTGTCCAGGAGGCTTTGTTATGAGATCTGCATTCACCGGGGCATTTGCACCCTATATTTGCGGCTTGATTGAAAAGAAACAAGCCCTCGGCTATGACTACCACGGAAGTGCGTGCATTCTTCGAACTTTTGATGAATTCTGCCGTGAGCAATTTCCGAACGAGACCTGCTTGACTGCGGAGTTAGCCATGAAATGGGCTGAACAGTTCAAGACCGAGAAAAATCTGTCCAGATTGAATAGGGTATCTGTGATTCGGGAGCTCGCTAAATACATGAATAGTGTAGGAGAACAGGCGTATCTTTTACCACTTCAACTCACGAAGAAAAGCGGACGCCATATCCCCTACATTTATTCAAAGGAAGATTTGTCCAAGTTGTTCAAGGAAATAGATTCTCAGCAGCCCAGCCTTAGAGCACCCACAAAGCATCTGGTGGTATCTGTAATATTTCGCTTGATCTACTGTTGCGGTCTCAGACCCGTAGAAGCCAGACGGCTCCGAAGAGAGGATGTCAACCTGTTTGATGGGACGGTGAATATCCTTGAATCGAAAGGACATAAAGACAGAATCGTTGTCTTGTCCGAAGATATGCTTGAACTGTGCAGGAATTATGACCTGCGCGTAGAGAAGATATACCCTCACCGCAAATATTTCTTCCAGAGTCCAAGTGTCCGAGGTGACGGAATGTACTCAATGGAGTGGATTATTCCGACATTCAGAAGGTTCCTTCAGACGGCAGGCATATCCGGATACGGTGAGATCCGGCCCAGACTTTATGACCTGCGGCATACATTTGCAACACATCGGCTGTACCAGTGGGTAAAGGAAGGAAAAGATATAAATGCCTGCCTTGCGTATTTGAGCGAGTATATGGGCCATTCAAATCTCGAGAGCACGGCATATTATATTCATCTTCTTCCAACGCTTTATACCGACTTGCCAGAACTGCGTCTTGATAGTTCCCTTGAAATGGAGGCAGATTTATGCGACTGAAAGACGAGAAATTCTATAAAACGGTAAGGGACTTCCTTGACATCTACTTGATCAAGCATAGAGGCTATAGCTTAAATACTCAGAAATCGTATCGAGAGGCAATAAATCTTCTTCTCCTTTATTTTAAAACGGAACTGGGGCTTGAATATGCCAGTATTGGGTTCGAGGACATCACTTACTCAAATATAACCGGTTTTCTCGAATGGCTCTCAAAATCCAGAGGATGTTCTCCAGCAACGGTAAATCTGCGTTTGATGGCAATTCGTTCTTTCACAAAATATGCAGGGATATTAGATTCCGGCAAAATCTATATGCAGGTCGAAGTCGGCAATATTTCTGTTCGGAAAACTCCGGGAAAAGTCGTGGAGTTTCTGACGGCTCCTGCATTGGAAACTCTTTTTGAGCAGCCCAACCGCTTCAAGACGAATGGATACCGTGACTTCTGCTTTATGCGGTTGATGTACGACACCGCAGCACGTTGCCAGGAACTGGTGGATGCAAAAATTCATGATTTGAGCATTCGAAAGACTCATGCAACAATCTGCCTTACTGGAAAGGGAAATAAACTGCGAATAGTTCCAATCTCCCCCTCTGTGGTTGAATTGCTCAAAACTTATCTGGATAAAGCACATCCGACCGAGCAAAGGCAGAGTGATGACTATCTTTTCTTTACAACGCATCATGGTCGCAAAAGCAGAATGTCCACCGATGCCGTTAATCTCTTTATGAAAAAATATGGTGAAATGGCAAGGCGGGCTTGTCCTGAAGTGCCAGAACGAGTACATCCACACCAACTTAGGCATTCCCGTGCCATGCATCTGTATCGTGCCGGGATGCCGCTTGTCCTCCTCGCGGAGTTCCTTGGGCATGCCGACGTCAACACAACCCGGATCTATGCATGGGCCGATACTGAGATGAAGCGGCAGGCAATTCAAAAGGTATCCAAGGTCACAGAGGGAGATACTATTGAACCAATATGGGCAAACGATGAGGAGTTGATAAAGCGCCTTTATGGTTTGGCTTGATTTTACCACATTTTAATCGTGTTCACAATGCGGCGACCAGATCATAGCTGGTCGCCGCAAATTTATTATCCGGAGGTTTTAACATGAATTACAGCAGCAAAAACACTATCTCGCAACAAAAAGCCGATGGTCAATCTGACTTCCTCGGGATAACTCAATCCTCGGGATTAGATCACTTATCTGGATATCCAGATAAATGATCCATAGCAGTCAGCGTATAGGCAAGCTCTTCCTGACAGCCGAGGCCGTTGCCGCCGTTCTGCGGCTGGCGATCCACGGTATTCCCGGCGATGCAAATAGTATCAGGCTCCTGCTCCACCAGCGGCACATTGTTTCCGCCTGTGCCGTAACGGGCTGACATCGTGGGCGCTACCTTGTGCGGGCCGGTGTAGCGGCTGTCGATGCCGTGATTTTCATATACAAGCGGCTGATGTCCATGCTCCTGCGCCCGCAGCGTACCAGACACATTCTCCGAGCATTCCATGACATTTCCGCCCTGATCGTTGAGACACAGGACAGACGGCATACAGTTCCCGCTTGCCGAGCCTTTCAGCGTAGGAGCCAACTCCTCGCCGTAGCCGATGCTTCCGGCAGACGCTCCGGCACCGGCAGAAAAACCGGCGGCTACAAAAGTCTGCTGCTTCATTCCCGGCTGTGCGCCTAACGCACCCGCCACATCGTGGAGGTCGCGGACTTCGTCCCGCTGATTGGCGGCAAAAGCTGTAATTTCAACCTCATCCGGCTGCGTCACAAAAGTTTGCATTTGCATATTGGTGGTTGCCATCAGCGCGCCGGACACGCCGTGCAGATCAATGCCCTCGTCCCGCTGGTTGATGTGATAAGCATCCAACCCAGTAGGCTGACCATCCGGCCGCATAAGTCCTGCCTGTATCTTCAGTGCACGCGCCAGCTTTTTCGGCAATTCCTTGCCGCGTTCAGATGCTCGGCGCAGGATGCCCATGCAGGCTTTCGGGGACAAATAGTATTTGATCGGCGGATCTGCCTGCAAAATCTGCGACAAGGAAGATCCTTTTGCGTCGCTGGGCGACACCCCAGTATTGAGCGTCGAGGCACCGCCACGCCAAGGAGAAATCATCTCCCAATAGGATTCGCCCAGCAGATTGCCATGACCATGGGTAAGGTCCAGGGACATGAACGGAATCGCACTTAACTCGGACAATTTCTTCGAGGACGATCCGGAAATCTTCGCCCTTGGGCGTTCCGCTGGAAAAGGCTCCGGGTACGTTCTCCCACAATAAGTATCGAGGTCGTACATGGATATCTGCTCTGCCTCGTAATTGGTCTGCATATCTCATCTCCTTTACCAGCCTGACCTGCTCCATAAAAAGGCCGGAGCGTGCGCCGGCTAATCCGGCTCTCGCTCCGGCCACGGACAGGTCCTGGCACGGACTGCCGCCGCAGATGATATCCACAGGCGGCAGTTCCGCGCCGTTCAGTTTCGTAATGTCGCCCACATGGATCATGTAGGGAAATCGCAGCTTTGTGACCTCGATAGGGAAGGCTTCGATCTCCGATGCCCACACCGGCGTAATGCCGCTGCGGATGGCAGCCAAAGGAAACCCGCCGATGCCATCAAATAGGCTCCCCATCGTCAGCACACACTCACTATTCATTTTACCGCCGCCACCACCGTGCGGGTCATATTCACCGCACTTTGGGCGGTATACACGGCAGACATGATGTTGGCTTTTGTGGTGGTGTCCAAGCCAAATGCCCCTGCGATACGGGGGATCTCTCCGGCCGAGAGCATCAAGCCAAGCCCCAGCAGGGCATGATCCTTGAATACCATCAACCCTGCCACAAGGATGGTCGCCTGCAAAAATGCCGTCAGGCATAGGCCGATGACCTGCTTGCACCACTGGATGAAGCCGTCCCCATAGCCTCGCGGTACGCTGAACATATACAGGCTCCCCACGGCGATTTGGATGAGCAGGATGCCGCCGCGCTTGAGATTAGCGAAGAACACCTTGATGACCGCGTAGGCCATAAGTGCAAGGCAGAAGATAACCATCAGTCCGCTGGTCACCGGCCCGAAGCCCCGCAGTGCGATAGACGCGCCTGCCGTCAGGCTCTCCACGGCGTCAAAGTCTACCAGTGCTTCCTTTGCCACATCTCCTATGCTGCGTGCGCCATAGCCGGTGATGCCTGCGGTCAGATCCGCCTGCAGCGACACCGCCAGCGCGTACAGCTTCACCGGCACCTGGGTAAAAAGGGAGACGGCCAGAAAGCCTTTCATGGCGTTCAAAGCCGTCTCTTTTACGTTGCCCCGCCCTGCGGAGTATTCCACGCCGGTCTCAAAACAGGACACCACCAGTCCTACGGCGTACAGCGCCCAGCCCAAATAGGAGAAGAACAGCACCACGCTCTGTACCCAGCTCATGTCAAAGAGCTCCGCGCCCATGCTGCCCATCTCCGCGAAAAAGTTGCCGAGAAAGCCCACGATCTGACCGTAGAACCAGTCCACGATCTGGCCCAGAACCGTTTCGGCTACAAAATCCCAGATAAATATTTTACTTCACCTCCCGCAACTAAAAAAGCACCCTGCCGCAGCAGAGTGCTCTCCAGTGGATATTTAATTGTTATGTTCTCCCTTGATGCCGAAAATATGGTACATATAGTTGGTTCTGGCATCGGCAATATGGTAAATCAATACAGATTCCTCCACAATGCGGTAGATACAGACATACTTCCCAATGAATAATGCCCGAAAGCCATACCGTCCCAGCAGTTGGGTCTCTTTTAAAACGCCTAACTGGGGAAAGGTTTCCAGCTTCCTTACCGAAGACAATATCATTTTGGCAAATTTTTCCGCAGATTGCGTACCGACTGTGTTTTTATGATACAGCAGCAAATCCCTGTATTCCAGTTTCGCTTCATACAGCCATTCAATCCGCATCCAAGACCTCCTGCGTCAGGCGCTCCATATCGTCCATAGAGGAGGTTTTTGCTCCCGCCAATCGGGATTGTTCCCGCTGCAGCAGCATATACAGAAGGTCAAGCTCTTTCTCTCGCTTCTCCCAGAGATCCATCGGGACAAAAACCATCTCGCCGTCGCCGTTCCGTGTCAAATAGATTGGCTCCTGTTTTTCCTTCGCCAGCCGAACCATTTCGTCATACCCGTTGCGCAGGGAAGTTGCCGAACGAATCATCATTTTACTCAGCTCCTCTCATTGCTTAATTATGCCTTTATTATAAACGAATTATTCCTGCACGTCAAGAAGGACTGCTAAACTTGGGGTATCACGCTTTCTTCTTCACATCGTCTGTTCCCACGCTTGGTCGGCCATATCCTGAAACACCTCCAGATAGTCAGACACCGCAGTGGACAGCACCTCATAGTCCTGCCGGGTAGGATGATACACATACCAGTCTACTCTCCCGGAGTCATCCCAGATGTGCGGCTCCACGCCGTTTCGAAAGTTGTGATTGGCGGTCATCTTCAGCCCCAGCAGGTCTGAGAAGCGAAGGCGCAGGGTGTCCACCTGTCCCTCGCTGCGGTTGAGGATCGTGATCTGCAGGGCATTGTACTGACTGCCGATCATGCCTGTGACGAATTGGATCTTTGCCCGGTTCATCTCACCCAGACGCACATAGCAGGCTCTGTCCACATAGGTGGCATCGGGATAGCAGCTCCCAACGATTTTCCGAAGCTCCTGTTCGTAGAAGGTTATCACCTCACACCCCTACAATGTCCCACACATACAGCGGCGCGGTGAGGGTGAATACCAGACAGGCGAACAGGATGGCGGGAGCCGTCCATTCAAACTGTCCTGTTTTCCGATAGTCAAAATAGCTTGTACCCACCTTCACAAAGAAAAACACCGCCAAGATCAGGTCGATGGCAGGGAATACCACGTTGTTCACCACCGTCTTGATCTGCCCGGATGCCGTCTGCCATGTACCCTCCACCGCGCTGGCCACATCGCCGGTGCCGGTGGCATAGGCCGCCACGGAGAACAGCCAGCACAGCAGCGCTGTTACACCCAGCAGCACTGCGGCGCGTTTTACCGTTTTCATCGTCATTCCTCCTTCACATCGTCATTTCCTGTGTCATCTCCGTCTGCTCCTGCCGCAGCTGCGCCAGCTTCTCTGCCGCCCAATCCGGAATGCACTCGTCCCGGATAACGCCTACGAACTCACTGCGATTCCAGCGGGTCGTTTCGCCATCCACGAGACAGGTGCAGAGTACAGACCTCCCACGGGCGTGGGGCAGGCAGCCAAAGCCGCTATGGGCCAGCCAGAGCTGGTTCTCCGGCTGCCAGCAGTCCTCCCGCAGTGTGTCCGGTGACAGCACCAGCACCTTGCCGGTGAAGTCCTGCTCTCCGGTATCTGGCAGGCAATGCTCCGTGCCAAACAGGTGCAGCCGCGCCAGCTCTCCGCGGTAGTCGCTGACAAAGCCGTCCAGCACGGCGGGATGGCTGTTCACCACGAAGGTCAGGCGGTGTCCGCCGTCGGAGGGGATGAATATCCTCCGGCTCCACTGCTTGTTGACCTCGTGATACCGCCCGTCATAGGCATGCTCCTGCAGGGTATTGGCCAGCACGAAGCCCACCCGTTTGTAGCCGTATTGGTCGATAACGCTTTTGGCGCAGCCGTCCTTCAGGTGCATCCCATCAAAATCCCGTCGAATCGCCAGCTCTATGGCCCCGGCGCAGGCGCAGTTGGCGCGGAAATTGGCGCGCCACAGCTCCAGCTCGTCCCGTTCTCGCGCTTCCTTGGCCGTGTAGGGATACATCCCATCATTCAACGGCATAGATCACATCTCCCTCCGCCAGATGGTGCGACAACTGTGCCGGACAGCAGCCGCAGTTCAGCAGCAGAATCAACACATCGTCCGGCACCGCGTCCAAGTCAAAATCCTCGTCATCCCTGTCGCATTCCGTGCTACACGGCGCATGGCACACAGCCGTCAGCACCTCCACAAGTTGCGAGGCCGCTTCGCACAGCCCTGCCAGCGCGTCCACCATCTGCTCCGCCGTCATCTTCTGGGGCATCAGCATGATCAGGCTCCGCGTCATCTGCGCGGACAGGTCTGCGCCGTCCAAGCCGTGCTCTGCCAGTTCTTCTGCGGGGATGGTCAGTCCATGCTGATCCAGTGTCATTTCGTTTTTCATAGTTCCTCCTTATATTCGTGTAAAGGCCGATGGGGGATATGTACCAACCGGCAGGCTTTTCCGTTGCTGTCATAATCGTCAAAGAGCGTCATCTGCGGTGCGAAGCTCCGGGGATCGTAGTTGGTCATGATGTATTCCGCGTAGGTGTCATTTTTCTTCTTGGACTGACTGTTGGGGCGCTCCACCTCGTAGATGAAGAAGTCATCGTACAGCTCGCGGATATATGCGCAGTTGTTATAGGACACCATGGCGAATCCCCTGTGCGCCGCCAGCGCGTCATGGAGCCGCTGGTGGTCACTGCGGGGAAACTCCACCGTGTAGCACTCCGCCTCATAGTAGGGCGGGTCGCAGTAGATCACAGTCTGAGGATCGTTGCGGGCGGCGATGATGCTCTCAAAATCACGGTTTTCCAGCGCCACATCCTTCAATCGGCGGGAACACTCCCAGATCTCGTGGAAAAATCGCCGGATGTCGCAGGATGCCGTGCCATAGCTGCCGCCGCTGCCGTTATAACTGTAACGCTGCAATTTATAGAACGCCGCCGCGCGGCGCACATCTCCCAGCGCCGCGCGCTTCAGCAGCAGCCCCTTGACCTCCGCCGCCTGCGATGCCGGGAGCATGACCTCCGCCAGCTCCAGCTGCTTCTGCATATACTCCGCGGTGAAGTCCTCACCCTGGAGGAACCGCAGCAGCACATCAAACTCATCATGGGCATTGACGGGGAGAAATTCCAATTCCCGCACCAGCTCCAGCGGGCGGTACTTCACGCAGAAAAACAGGTTATACAGGTCGTGGTTCAGGTCGTTGTAGATCTGCAGGCAGCCCTTCGGCACGGCGGTGTTTAGCGTGATGATGCCGCTGCCGCCGAACACATCCACCAGCGTTTGATAGCGGGTGGGCAGCAGCATCTGAATGGCCCACATGAGCTGCGCCTTGCCGCCCACCCATGGGATGAGCTTTTTCGTGCGCTCCTTCATTCCCCGAATTTCTCCAGCGCACGCTCCAAGCCGCTGATGGCGGCGTCCAGTCCCTTGCGCATCTTCTCCAAGGTGCGGATGGTGTCATAGACTTCGGCGGCGATCTCCGCGTAATAGTAGCCCCGCTGGTCTGCCGCGATGGGAACGGTATCCCGGCGCAGGCGATTTACCCGCTTCCGCAGCTCGTTGCCGCTGATGGCCAGCGTCCGTTCCAGCTCCCGGCTGCTAACGGCGTTTTTTCGCCCCTTATATCCGTTCTTCAGATATCTGGCGATGGTTTCGTTTGTCACTGTCATGCTCCTTTCCGGCGGCCGCTCACCGAAAAGGGCGCAAAAAGAGGGATCGCTGTCCCTTTTCGGTAAGCGGTCCCTTTGTTATCGTTGTTTGTCTGTCAGCGGCGGCACTCTCTGCGGCCGCAAGGTCGGGTACGCCTTGCCGCAAAAAATACAGCGGCGGCAATTACTGCCGCGATAATGCAAATCGCTTTTTTCATAGTGTTTTTCTCCTTAATCTTGTAGTCTTTCGCACACCGCCACATACCGTTGCTTTCCGCCGCTGGCGTAGGGATGGCAGGTCAGCAGGGTCAGCAGGTCGCGGTTCGGCTGGATCTTGATCTTCTCCACCTCGTGGGGCTGGATGATCTGAATGTCCGTTACGGTGTAGGTCAGTGTTTCCCACAGGTTGGTGAGCTGCACGGCGTCGCCCACCTGCAGGCGGTCTATATGGCGGAAGTAGTCCGCGCCTTTCCAGCCTCGGTGTCCGGCAATGACGCAGTTGGTGTTGTCGCCGCCGATGGGCGCTGACGTGCTGCCCAGCACCGCCGTGCCGAGGGCAAGATGTTCGCCGGATGCGCCCAAGTAGACCGGCATGGTCAGCTCCATGGCTGGGATCTCCAGCACGCCTATGATCTCATCCCCGACACCATAGGCGGCAAGGTCAACGACAGGCTCCTCGCAGGCTTCCAAGCTGGTCAAATCACGCTGTTTCTCCGCATAAAGCTGGCGGTTGTAGTCCTGTAAGGTTGCCAGCAGTTCAGGATACTGCTGCTCCGGCTTGCGTTCTTCAAGAAAACTCTGCACCGCTTCATCCGTGTCGGCTTGCAGCCTATACCCGGTGAACACCGGCCACAGAAGGACGCAGACGCCCGCCACAGCCAACAGCGCCGCCAGTATCAATGCCCTTTTACGCATGGCGTTTCCTCCGTTTTACGATGAAGTTCCCGCCGCCGACCACCGCCGCTGCGCCGAGACCAACGCCCAATCCCGTCAGATAGTGCCGCGTCCAAGAGGACGCGGCCTTCTGTGTTTCGGCAGCTTCCGCTTCCTGCTCCGGCGTGTACGGCACCCGGTGCCCCCGTACCAGCAGCCGGTGGGTGTTGACGCCAAACGGCGTGCAGGTGACCAACGTTACCAAGTCCTTGACGTCCTCGATTTGCAGCAGGCTGGTATCCGTGGGCAGCACCGTGTTGATGGCGTCCACCCGATATGCCAGCACCTCGCCCAGCACATGGATGTAAAACGTGTCACCCTCCGCAAGCTGATCGATGTCCGAGAACAGCTTAGAGCTTGCCATGCCGCTGTGGGCCGACAGCACCGCATGGGTGCTTGCACCGCCCATTGGCAGGGACGTGCCAACCACATGACCCACGGATCTCTCCAGTGTTTCCGCAGCCGTGCCGTGCTCCACCGGCAGGTACACGCCGATTTTTGGGACGTCCACATAGCACATGACGCCGCCTACCGTAAGCTGCTGGGCATACGGCAAGGGAGGGGCAGATGCCCCTCCCTCTGTAATGGTCGCCGCGCCGGACAGCATGGCGTTGTACTGCTGCGCGGCTTCACGCTGGGCGGTCAGCTCGGCGTCATCGGTGTCCGCGATAACTGCGGTGTAGGTGGTTTCCACATTGGAATGATACTTTTCATTCAAGAGGTCTCCCAACAATGGGTAAAGCATCAGCCCCAACGCCGCAACACCGCAAGCCGCCGCCAGTAGCCAGCGCTTCACTGCTCGTTCTTGTGCTTACGGCTGCGGATCACGATAAACGCCGCCGCGCCCAGCAGAGCCACTCCGCCAATAGTGAACATCCACGTACCATAGCCGCCGGTCTTGGGCAGGTCGAAACCGGGATTGTTGACCACAGTCAGCGGCACGATGGCGTTGCCATCCGTCATGGTGGCATCCTTGCCGTTGACGGTGGCGGAGGCGGTCAGCAGCTTGGCGCCGCACTGCTCGCAAGCGCCGTTTTCCTTAGTGGTGATGACGATCTTGACCGCTTCCTTGAGGAGAATGTAGCCCTTGTCGGTGGCAGTCTCAGTCAGGGAGTAAGTGTCATCCTCCAGCCCCTTCACCACCACATGACCCTGCACGTTGGGGACGAAGGTGGTGGCGTCCGCTTTCTTGGCGGCAAAGCCCTTGGCGTAGTACACGCCATCCTTCAGGTCGGCAATGATGTAACAATCGTCGGTATCGTTGTGCAGCAGGAACTTTACATTCTGTGCGCTGCCCTTGCCATCCGAAAACTGCTTCAGTACATCCACGCCGTAGGTGTAGGCATGGCAGCAGTCCTCCAGCGTGTCAAAGTAGGTGTTATTCGTTCTGCGCCACGTCAGCACGACCTCATTGGGGTTGTCGGTATCTCCCATCTTGGCATCGGCGGTCAGGGTGGCAGCGTAGGTGATACGCATGGTGCAGTCGGAATAACCGCGCTTGACGCTGTCGGTATAAACGGTGGCCGCCTCGTTGATCTCGCTCAGACCAGCCTCGGTCATGCGGATGGTCATAATGTTCTGTGCATCATCATAGGCCACGGTGAACTTGCCGGAATCCTCGCCCCAGGTAGTGATTTTGTCGGTGCAGCCAGCGTCCTTAAAGAACTCGATGACCACATCGTTCTTGTTGTAGCGGATGCCCTTGCTCAGCGTGTCCACATAGGTGTACTCGCTCAGAGAAGAAGCCTTGGAGGTAATCGTGGGCAGGGTGCTAATGATCTGATAATCCACCGTGTCGCCCACGGATGCGGTAGCAGTATGCCCGTAGCCGTCCTTGATGTCGGTCAGGCTGCCGGTGTTCTTGCCGGTGGAGTTTTTACTCTCACGGACGGTCTTTTCGAGGTCAGGATTGCCGGTCTGATTCTTGGGGTAAACGGTCACATCGTAATTCCACGCCGCGCCGTCAATGGTGGTCATGGGCAGAGACACGAAGAAGGGATTGCAGGTGCTGGTGACATTCTCGGGAACGCGGGTCTCCACCACCAGATACAGGCCCTGCTCAAGATTTTCCGCGGAGGTGTGACCATCTGCACCGGTTTCCGTCATAGCCACGCCGCTCTTCACATCCGTTTCCAGCGCATTTTTCACGGTGGTGGCATTGGCGGACAGGGCAGCGGACAGCTTGTTGTTCAGCAGATCGGAAGTGTAGTAGTTTTTGCCGTTTTCGCTCTTGTGGGCATCTGCGGCGGTCACGCCGATGGCGGACAGCACGGCGTCCGCGCCGTCAAAGCCGTACAGCACGCCTACCTGACGCTGGCCGTCCACCACCTCATTATTCATGGCGATGTCGGCCACGCGGAGGTAGGTAAACTCCACGCCCTGCACGGCGTATTTTGCCAGCTTGTCGATAACGGCATCGTCATGCAGGCCGGTGCTGACATAGGATTCCGCGTCCCACGCGCCGTCCTTGCTGGCCATGGTGATGTCGTACTTATAGATGTTCAGGGACGCTTTCTTGCCGGGGTCGATGGTCGGCGCAGAATCTGTTGCGGCGAACGCCGTGGCCATCAGGCCGATGACCATAAGCGCCGACAGCAGCAGCGCCACTACGCGATGGATCTTTTTCATGTTCAGTTGTTCTCCTTCTTGAATTCAGATTTTTTGCAAAAATAAACACCCATGCCCAGCATGAGTGCCGCAAACAGGATGGGTGCAGCGAAGCCACGACCGCCCGTAAACGGCAGCACAAAGTCCGCATTGTTGCAGAGGGTCACGGTAATGTCCGGCGCGTCCGCCGTCAGTGCATCCACCGATACCGGTTCGGGCAGCAGGGTATAGTCTGCGGGTGCTTTGACCTCGGTGACGCGGTACTTCGCCCCAAGCTTGAGATTGTCCCACTTGGCTGCGCCGGTGCTGTCAGTGGTGGACTTGCCGATTTCTGCCCAGCTTTGACCGTCTGTGGACATCTCCAGCAACAACTCCGCCCCGGCAAGCGGCCCGCCTGTGGCGTCGATCTTGCGGATGGTCAGACTGCCCTTGGTAGGCGTGTTCTCACGAGTGACCTTTACATGGAGATTTTCGCTGGTCAGGCTGAATTCGTACTTGGTGTTGTCCAGCAGATAGCCGCTTACGGTGCTGATCTCCTGATAAGCGTACTTTCCGGGCTTCAGGTCGAAGAAGGTCACCTTGCCGTTGCCGTCGGTGGTGCCATCCGCGATCTTGCTGCCGTTGGCGTCGAAGAGCCGGTACACCACACCGGCCAGCGGCTGTCTGGTTTCGGCGTCTACCTTCAGGATCTCGATGCTGCCCTTGGCCAGTGCGTTGGTACGCTGCTCGGTGATGTGCAGCGCCGATGTGGAGATGGTGGCCGTGTATCTGGTGCTGTCCACCACATAGCCCTCCGGCGCGCTGATCTCCTGATAGGAATAGCTGCCCAGCGGCAGGTCGCTGAATACCGCCCTGCCGTCCGCGCCGGTGGTCACGTCGGCCACTTTATTGCCGCTGGCGTCAAACAGCCGGTAGGTGACGCCTGAAAGTGCTGCACCAGTATCGGCGTCCACTTTGTTGATGGTGAGAGAACCCTTCTCCTCCACGATGTTGACCTTAAAATGCACATACGCCCACACGGGGTCGGGCAGGGTGGTCAGCGCGGCGCAGGCCTGATAATTGCTGCCGTTGCTGGGCTCCAGCAACACGGACTCCGTGCCCTCCACGTCCAGCGAGTAGCCGTAATCGCTGCTGACGCAGCCGTTCAGCTGCGCTCCGGCCTCCTTGGTGGCCGTGACCGTCAGCACGTTACGCCGCTGGCTGATGGTCACACCGCTGATGTTGGCGCGAAAACGATACTGCGACAGCACGCCGTTGGTGTCGGTGGCCGTCCCGGTGTACTGGCTGCCGTCCCACGTCAGTTGGATAGCATTGCTGTCCGAAAGCTGATTGCGATACCGCACCGCAAAGCTGGGGATCGTGCCGTGCTGCATGATGCGGTCGATGATGATGTCATACGCCACCGCCACATCGTCGCCGGCATAGTGAAACAGCTCCTTGCAGGTGGTGTCATACAGCGTGTAGGGGTACGTCGTGCCGCGGTAGCCGCAGACGAACTCCCAGATGATGGCCTGCGTCGCAAGCTGCGCACAGTCCGGGTGCATATCGAAGCCGTAGTTGCCGCCATAGCCGTAGGCCATGGCCAGCGTCACGGCGTACC
>ENA-OURV01001511-OURV01001511.1-human-gut-metagenome-genome-assembly--contig:-NODE-1511-length-18191-cov-58.827195_pt1 | contig 18191 bp, 10 predicted proteins | sample MGYA00242141_ERZ509072 | MGnify/ENA primary metagenome ERZ509072 (study PRJEB26280, sample SAMEA2338763) | human gut metagenome | biome: human gut; feature: human-associated habitat; material: faeces... | reverse complement strand
CGAGTAGAGGTTATGCCTTGACGCATTTGATGACCACGTGCCGGTCGCCTTCCAAAGTAGTGGCAAACAGATACACGTCGCCACCTTCCTTCAATTTCCATTTTTTCCGGAGCTCCGCCACCGAGGCCGGAAAATTGCGTACGGTCAAGTTGGCCTTGTCCACTCCTTGCAGCAACTGTTTCAGTTCCTTCTTCCCGAAACCCGACACTTCCAGTACCCGGAAACGGCGTCCCGGAAAGTCGACCAACACTTCCGACGTATAAAGATGACTGTTCACATGCAGTTTCTGGAGACCGAAACGCACTCCCAACAGGCGGTAAGGTCCTGCTTTCAGCAAAGCCGCCCCCGGTTCATAAAGGTAATTCCCGACTTCTTTCGCCAGCGGACACCGAGCTTCCTTCTCCTGTGCATAAGTGAAGACAAACGGTTCCGTCAAAAAGTTATTAACAGCCTGTTCACAACTTATCCACACCTCTTCTGAGGCTTCTGAGGCCGATTTTTCCGTTTTTTGGAGTACTACGAGCAACTCTTTGCACTCGTTATTCACAGCTATCACATGAATCTGACGGATGTATTTCAACTCCCGCAGGGAAGAAAAAATGTCGAGCATGGGCGAAAGTTTCACCACTACCGTGCGTCCTTTCTCTACCAACAACGGCTCCAGTTTCTGCACATCCGGTTCACAGTCGGCAATGGCCACAGTTTTTCCTCCCTGACTGTCGCGACGGGCCGGGTCCAGAAACAGGCAGTCCACCGGTTCCATCTTTTGCAGGTATTCTACGCCATCCGCCTCATGCACCGTGACCTGCGGCAAACCGAGCAAGGGGAAATTGTGGCGGGCCAGCTCACAGAGCACTTCCTGCCGCTCCACATAATCCACTTTCCGGAAGTTTCGTGCCAGGAAAGAACAGTCTACCCCTAGTCCGCCCGTCAAATCGGCCATCGTATTGCCTTTCAGCCACGAAGCCTTGTAGCGGGCCGTGATTTCCGAAGAACACTGTTCCATAGACAGGTGGGCCGGATACCGGATGCCCTCGGTCTGCGCCCAAAGGGGCACTTTCTTCTCGGCAATCTGCCAGCCGGCAATCTGCACCACAGCCGCCGCCATATCCACCTGCGGATATTTACGGGCCTGCAAAGCCAGCGTACGCACATCTTCTGTACGGTGCGCACGGATAAACTGGAGCGTTTCGGGTGAAAGTTCGGCCATTCTTCTGTTCTTTAACTAATCTGTTCAAGCTGCGGTGTTTCCCTTTGTTCAGATAAAGGCATAAAAAAAGGAGTTCCGCTGAACTCCAACCTTTGTTAACCTTAAATCTAATACTATGAAAAACACGATGCAAAGGTACGGACTTTTTGGAATTATGCAAGTATTGTGTGCGTTTACACATGTTTTATAACATAGATTAAGAACTTCAACCTCCGCTTTAAAAGGCATTAAGAAAAACAACAACTCCCAATATGTTTCTTTACCCATAAAATTTGTATTTATAGATAAAGGAACTATCTTTGTAGTCACATCCCTGAAATAATTACATGAAAATATGCGTTTTATCCTCCTACTGCTGACCTTATTCTTGTCCGGGATTTTCCAGGCACAAACCATATCTTATTCGCAATTGACGCAATTACATACCAATACGGATGCTTCTGTAGTCAACGCCATTTGGCAAGATTCGAGCGGCCTTATCTGGATGGGGACCAATTCCGGACTACTCAGCTTTGACGGATATACTTTCCAAACCCATTACATGTACGGTCAGGAAAGCAACGTACGCATATACGACGAGGTGCAAGACGGCCATTTTTTCTATCTGGCTACTGACAACGGCATTTTATGCTATGATTACCAAACGGACCGTTATGCCCCACTTCCCATCCGGTTTCCCAACGATACCCGTTGCTTGCTGCTTACCGGAAGGACCCTGTGGATAGGAACCCTGCATGGTTTATACAGTTTTCATCTAGACCAACATACGCAACAAGCCTATACGCCCGAGACACATGGATTACCTCACGCCGCCATCTACTCTCTGTTACAACTCACAGACGGACGACTTTTGGTAGGTACCTACGATGGTCTCTGCTCTCTATCCAAAGGGGAGAAGTTTTTTCGGCACATCGAGCTTCCACACGACCAGACCCATAAAAACCAGTTCATCAATGCACTTCTGGAAGATACATTGACCCACTGCGTATGGATTGGTATGGAAGGCAATCTCATCCGTTATGACTTAACCAACGAAAAGGGGCGTGCCATTGACACGTTTCAACACAATTCCGTAAAATCACTTAACTTTGATTCCGACCATCATCTTCTTATCGGTACAGACAACGGACTCTTCGTGTACAACTATCCACAATCGCATACCACTCACATTTTGCATGACTCCAGAGACTCTCATTCATTGACCAATAACATTGTATGGTGTATCTTCACCGACAAAAACCACAACGTATGGATTGGCAGTGACAACGGTGTTTCCATCGCCCAAAGCAACAAACTATACAAATTCACGTCGGTATGGCAAATCTGTGACAGCCGGGAGGGCAACCAATTTTATTCTATCCTGAACGATTCAAAAGGCAACCGATGGTTAGGAGGCAGCGACGGACTGATTCTGGTACCTCCCAGCCCCGCTGCAGCCCGGTGGTATAAAATGGGAAAGAAAGATTTCCCCATTTCACACAATCGTATCCGCCACATTTATGAAGACAGAGAACACGACGTATGGATTGCAACAGACGGAAGTATCGAATGCTACAACCCACAGAACCAGCAGTTTATTCATTACCATATCACCGACAGTACACATACCTACAATGCCAACTGGGCTTATTCCATACTGGAAGATGCCAAAGGACAATTATGGATAGGTACCTGCCTGGGAGGTATATTCAGGGTGGACAAGCAAAAACTGATACACAGCAAAGGAGACTTATACCTTGCCGACGAAAACTACACGACCAAAGACGGACTCAAAAGTATGTTCGTCAGCCAGATTGTGCCCGACAGTACAGGGAATATCTGGATATTGCCATACAATCACGAGATACAAAAACTGCACATCAATGACGGACATATCACCTCGTACACCCTTTCTACGGACCAACAGGTGATTCCCAGTTTCATTCTGTGTGACCAAGCCGGATTCATCTGGGCCGGGAGTCACAACATGGTGTACTGCATTGACCCTCGGTTGGAACGACATCAAGCCATCAAGCTCACAGACTCGTCCAATCTGCAGATTCTGTCCATGGCAGAAGCTGAAGGCTATATATGGATTTCCACTACACAAGGAATATGGACGGTAGAAAAATCAACCCACGACATTCATCACTTACAACTTGCTGAACAGCTCTTCACTCACGTGTACTATGACTCACAGCATCACACCATCCTGCTGGGAGGAAATGACGGAATCGGTGAATGTCAGCCTGCCATCATCCATGAAAAAGAACAGCCTGTCCAAATCCTACTGACTCGTATCACCGTCAATGGAAAACCTTTCACCTGTGACCAAAGCGTGCGCTACTGCAAGAAAGCGGAGGTTACGCACACACAAAACAACTTTGTATTCTCCTTTTCCGATTTTCCCTATACCCGGAGCGGACAAACTTCTTTTGTCTACAAACTGGAAGGGGTAGATGAGACATGGCACAACCTGCCCGCTCACAGTAACCAAATTACCTACAACAACCTGGAGCACGGCACTTACCAGCTTTTCATCTGCAAAGCAGAAGATACGAACAATGCACAGCCTTTGTTCACACTGACCATTCTTCCGCCATGGTACTATACCATCTACGCCAAACTCTGTTACCTCATCCTCACGCTTGCCCTTATTCTGTGGATTATCAACTTCTTCCGCGTCAAAAGCCGTTTACGGTTGGAAAAAATGGAAAAGGAACAGATTTTGAAACAGTCGCAGCAGAAGATGAATTTCCTGTCCAACATTTCACACGACCTGAAAACGCCTGTCAGCATGATTGTTTCTCCTCTGAGCAAACTGCGGATAGATACACACGAAGGCCCCCAAAAGTCCATGATAGACATCGCCTACCGGAATGCCCTTCTACTGAACGAGATGATTCACAAGTTGCTTGAGTTCAACCGAATAGACAACGCACAGAACACTCTCTTCATCTTGTCACGAGTGGAACTGGTATCCTTGCTGCGCAAAATCTATTCTTACTTTCAGGAAGCAGACCTGGTGGCACATGCCCATCAATGGGAATTCCACAGCAATACCGAATCGTTGTATATGGATGTAGACGCCATAAAGATGGATTCCATTTTTCGGAATTTACTGTCCAACGCAGTCAAATATACGCCAGAAGGAGGAAAAATCCAGCTCGATCTTACTTATTCCTCCTCTACGAAAGAGGTATGCATCACTTTCGAAGATACAGGTATCGGTATTCCCTCGAATGAATTACCCTACATTTTCCAACGTTTTTTCCAGTCTCCACGTACCCAAAAGACACACGAAGGAACCGGCATCGGACTTTACCTCGTAAAAAACTATACGGAGGTACACCATGGCACCATCAATGTGACCTCACAAGAAGGAAAAGGTACCCGGTTTGTCCTCACTTTCCCGATAGATGAGGATTTGCAGCATGAAACACACATACAAAATGTACCATCCTCTCCGAGTTCCGTCACTCCAGGAACAGACCACCCGCTTATCCTTGTGGTAGACGACAACCAAGACATGCACGAACTGATTCCGCAGATACTAGGAGAAAGCTACCGTTTCCTGACCGCTTCAAACGGGAAGGAAGGTTTGAATCTGGCCGAAAAATACAGTCCCAGCCTGATTATCTCTGACTACATGATGCCCGTAATGGACGGTATGGAGATGAGTCGGCTCTTAAAGAAACAAGCGTCTACTTTTGCCATTCCCATCCTGATGCTTACCGCAAAAGACGACCCGCAAACCAAGAACCGCAGCCTGAAATCGAACATCGACGCTTTTATCTCCAAACCGTTTGAAGCGGAATTGCTGCGCAACAAGGTCGCCCAAATGCTACGCAGCAAGACGTTCTATGAGAGCCAGGCCCGAATCAGCCACATCACCACTCCTAAAGAAGAAGAGAATCTGGTGTCACAGGACGAGAAGTTCCTGATGACCATCACCCAACTAATAGAAGACCATATTTCAGATTCAGACTTAAATGTCAATACCCTATGCAACCTGTCGGGCAGTGGCAGCAAACAAATCTACCGAAAAGTAAAACAGCTTACCGGTATGAGCCCTGTAGAATATATCAAGTCCATCCGGATGAAAAAGGCCGCCATGTTGCTTAAACAAAAGAAATTTACCATTGCTGAAGTCATGTATATGGTGGGGTATTCCAACCCATCTTACTTCTCCAAATGTTTCCAAGCAACCTTTGGATGTACTCCAAAGCAATATGATTAAGTGCTATAAATCAACATCTTACAGCGCCTGTCCAAATTTTGTCCTGATATGTCCAATATGTTTCCCTGCCCTCAGGGAACCTTATGTACATTTGCAGCAAACAAATCTTTAAAGAATACTTTTATGAAAGACAAAATCTTAAATCTATTGAAAGTATTCCTCATATTGCTGTGTATCACATGCATCGGGAATACAAGTCCTGTGCTCGCCTGGCAAGGCGGAAGCAAAATTGTAACCGGACAGGTAATTGATGAAAACAAGGAACCACTTATTGGTGTCAATGTGGTGGTGACGGGAACAACCATCGGAACCATCACCGATTTCGACGGAAATTATTCACTGGAAGTACCCTCCGGAAAAAACCAACTACAATTTTCTTATATCGGCTATTTGTCACAAACCCTGACCATCCACGGAAAGACATTGAACGTACAACTTCAATCGGATACGCAGATGCTGAGTGACGTCGTGGTCATCGGATACGGAACGCAACGGAAAAGCGATTTAACCGGCTCGGTGACGAATGTGTCCAGCGAAGACTTCAACACCGGTCTGGTCAGTTCTCCTGAACAATTAATCAATGGTAAGATTTCAGGTGTGCAGATTATGTCCAACAGTGGTTCTCCTACGGCTGGAAGCACCATTCGTGTCCGTGGAGGTGCCTCACTAAACGCCAGCAACGACCCGCTTATCGTATTGGATGGAGTGCCCTTGGAACAAGGAGGAATCAGTGGAAACAGTGGAAACTTCCTAAGCCTCATCAACCCGAACGATATTGAAAGCATGACCATCCTGAAGGATGCTTCCTCTACTGCCATCTATGGTTCACGTGCCTCCAATGGCGTCATCATCATTACAACCAAGAAAGGAAACTCTGACAAACTGAAATTTACCTTCAGTACGACCAACTCCATACAGACCCACACAAGACTGGCCGACATGCTGGATTGTGACCAGTTTATCCAAGTGGTAAATACACAAGGAAGTGACGCACAAAAAGCATTACTGGGAACTACACGCACCAACTGGAACGACTATATCTACCACAATGCCTTCGGAACCGACAACAACCTGAGCATGTCTGGGAAAATTGCCAAGAACTGGCCTTTGCGTGTATCTTTGGGTTATTACAACCAGGACGGTTTGTTGAAAACCGATAATGCAGAACGTTTTACAGGGAGCGTGTCACTGTCTCCCTCTTTACTGGATGACCACTTGAAACTGACATTGAACCTGAAAGGTTCTCTGAACAAAAACCAGTTTGCCAACACCAGCGCCATCTGGGGAGGAGCTACCATGAATCCGACCATTCCGGTCTACTCCGGCAGCGATGCATTCGGCGGATATACCGAAGCTATCGGCAGCGACGGTAACCCCGTTACCGGCGGCGTATTAAACCCACTGGGATTGCTGGAACAAAAAGATGCACACAGCAAGGTGACGCGTTTCATCGGAAACTTCGACGTAGATTATCGTCTGCATTTCTTCCCAGATTTGAAGATACATGCCACATTCGGTTATGACTATGCAGAAGGAAAAGGTTCTGAATATGTCAGCCCGGAAGCCGCAGAATATTACACAACCGGAGGATATTACTATCCCTACGGTCCACAGAAAAACGAGAACCGCCTACTGACCCTGTATGCCAACTACAATAAAATGGTGGAAAGTCTGAACAGCAATTTCGATGTGACAGTAGGATATGACTACCAATATTGGAAATCGACTACCCCGGAAACTTATTCACGCAATGCAGCAGGAGAGACTCAAACGGTATTCAAGGCTTCTGATGAACGCCATACATTACTCTCTTATTATGGACGTTTAAATTATTCCTACGGTTCACGTTACATGCTGACCGCAACTGTACGCCGGGATGCAACATCCCGCTTTGCAGCCAACCAGCGATGGGGAACCTTCCCTTCTATTGCATTGGGATGGCGTTTGACCGAAGAAGGATTCATGAAAAACCAGAAGGTGCTCAGCAACCTCAAGCTGAGAGCAAGCTACGGAGTTACCGGACAGCAGGATGGAATTGGCAACTATAATTATCTACCGGTCTATACACTGAGCCAGGATGGCGCACAAGGTATAGTAGGAGGCACTCCTATCTACACGTATCGCCCGGAAGCTTATGTGTCTGACTTGAAATGGGAAACTACCACCTCTTGGAACTTTGGTTTCGATTTCGGCTTTTTAAAAGACCGTCTGACCGGTAGTCTGGATTATTATACCCGTAAAACAAAAGATTTGATTGCCACCGTTCCGGCCGCTGCAGGTTCTACTTTCGATAAGAACATCACCACCAACGTGGGCAATGTAGACAGTAAAGGTATTGAGTTCTCACTCAACGCCACACCGATTCAAACCAAGGATTTTAACTGGGACATCAGCTTCAACATGACCTGGCAATCCATGAAAGTCAAGAACTTGTCCATCGTGCCGGGAAGTGAAGCCACCAACATGCCTGTGGGCCCCTCTATTGACGGCTATCAGTTCCAGACCTTGACCGAAGGATATGAACCATATATGTTCTATGTCTACAAACAATTGTATGACGAGAAAACCGGCAAGCCGATAGAAGGAGCCTATGCCGATTTGAACCACGACGGAGTCATTGATTCGGGTGACCTTTACCGCTACCACTCCCCTGCTCCAGATTATATCATGGGATTGAGCACTTCGCTCCGCTGGAAACAATGGACCCTGGGAATGAGTTTCCGTGCCAACATCGGCAACTATGTGTACAATGGAATGGCCATGAATACCGGCGCCATGGAAACCATGAGCTACAACGCCTTCCAATTGAACAACCTATCGACCAGCTACCTGGAAACAGGTTTCCAGCAACGCCAGTATCTGTCGGATTACTATGTGGAAAATGCCTCTTTCCTGAAAATGGACAACCTGAATTTGGGATACAACTTCGGCGAAATTTTCAAAGGTTGCAGCCTGAATGCCAGCATTATGGTACAAAACGTATTCTGCATCACCAAATACAGTGGAGTAGATCCGGAGGTCCCCAATGGAATGGATAATTCATTCTATCCACGCCCGCGTACTTATTCACTGAATCTTGGACTCAATTTCTAACTCTAACCGCATACTATCATGAAGAAAATACTATATGCAGCTTTATTCTGCTGCACCTCATTACTTACTCCTTCCTGTGTGGATGACCTGAATCAATATCCACATTTGGAAACCACTTCCGAAAATGTCTATACATCGGCGGAGAATTATTATAAAGTACTTGCCAAAATCTACACCGCCATGGTCACCTCCGGACAGGAGAAAGGAGGAGGCAATGCCGACCTCTCCAGCAACAACGGCCAAGACTACATGCGGTGTTACTTCAACCTGCAGGAAATTGGAACAGATGAAGTGGCCTACACCTGGCTGAGCGGAGAAAACCTGACGGATATCAGCAACCTGTCATGGGATGCCAACAATTCTTGGGTATCGGATATGTACTACCGCATTTATTACAACATCGCGCTTTGCAATGAATTCCTGCGGAACGCTTCGGACGAAAAAATCAGCGGTTTCAGTGAGAACGAGCAAACTGCAATCCGTCAGTATCGTGCAGAAGCACGTTTCATGCGGGCCTTGTTCTACTATCATGCCATGGACTTGTTTCACGACATTCCTTTCGTGACGGAGAACGACCCGGTAGGAAGTTTCATCCCGCCCCGTTATACGGCAGAACAAATTTTCAATTTTATTGAAAGCGAGCTCAAAGAACTGACCGGAGAAGACAGTGACTTGCTCGACAAGAATTCTTGCCCGTACGGAAGAGCTTCCAAAGGAGCCGCCTATACGTTGCTTGCCAAAATGTACCTAAATGCCGCAACCTACATCGGCACCACCAAATACGATGAATGTATTCAGGCATGTGAAGCCGTTATCGAAGAAGGCTACACCCTCGAACCCGAGTACAAGAAACTGTTTAATGCCGACAACGACAAGCGTACCAATGAAATTATCTTTACCCTGCCGGTAGATGCCAACACCACTGTATCATGGGGAAGCTCTACATATATGGTATGCGGAGCTATCAGCCAGACCTCAGAATACCAAGTCCCTGCAGATTATGGAGCAACCAAAGGATGGGGCTCCATGCGAATCCGCCAAGCAGCCTCTTCCCTGTTCCAGCAGAGTGATATACGAGCTGGCTTTTTTACAGAGGGACAGACACAGGAAGTCACATCCATGGACGATCAAAGTACGGGTTACCTAGTTACCAAATGGACGAACCTGACAGACGACGGACAGCAAGCATCTAACACCGACCTCAACGGAGTAAGCACAGATTATCCATTGTTCCGACTGGCCGATGTATACCTGATGTATGCAGAAGCTACTGCACGAGGTGGGAAGGGAGACATGAACCGGGCTTTAGGATACGTCAACGCATTGCGGGAAAGAGCTTTTGGCAACTCCTCTTTCAACGTTCCCATGAATGAGCTGACCAAAGACAACTGCATCTTCTTCCTGGACGAACGCCTGCGGGAATTGTACTGGGAATGCAGCCGTCGCACCGACCTGATACGCTTCAATTGCTTTACCACCGCCGACAAACTGTGGGAATGGAAAGGAGGCAGTCAAGCAGGTACTTCTGTAGACAGCAAGTACAACATCTATCCGATTCCTGCAACCGAACTGTCGGCTAACCCGAATCTATATAACGAGAACTATTAATCTTCATAAACCTAAGACAATCATGAAATTCATTACCTATACTTTTATCATTCTTTTTTCACTGCTGTCGTTCACCGCATGTGAAAAGGATGGAGATAAAATCTACCTGAAAAGCCTGGAGGGAAATGAGCTGATAGCCTCTACCCAGGAAATCGTTCTTTCTTCAGCGCAGTCTCAGGAAATTGTACTTTCCTTTGCCTGGACCGAACAGACCCTCACATCCAGTGTACCCGATGCCGGCGCAGCCGTTTCAGTCAGCACGTATCTGGAAGCGGCACTGACAGAAGACTTCAGCGGTACGATTTCCCGCACAGAAACCTCTTCATTGTCCAAAGCCTTCACAGGGGCTGAATTAAATACAATTGCTGTCAATCTAGGTGCCCAAGTAGGCACTGCCAGCACGTTATATTTCCGTCTGGCAAGTGCCGCAGGTACCAATATTCCTGCAGCCTATAGCAACGTCATCCGTATCCAGGTCACCCCTTATGAGATTGACATGCACACGGGAATCGTCGTAGAATCAGACAACAGTAACCAAGTCATCGGCGATACGGACATGACACTTTATTCTCCGGACGCAGACGGCGTCTACAAAGGATTCGTATCCATTCCATACGGATGGTATCATATTTTCCTGAAAGAAGCAAACGGCAACCTGTGGGGGACAGCAGGCGATGAAGGAGCCTTCCATTTGACCAACGATGCAACCAACAACCGCCAGAACATGTGGTTCCCTGAAAATGACGGATGCTATTATGTAATTGTGAATACCATATCAACAGAATGGAGTGCGCTGCACATCTCCACCTTGTCGGTAGAAGGACTAGGCAGTTCACCGATTTCACTGACATTCGACAGAGAAAACAAATGCTGGGTAGGTACCTTTAACGCAGAGCAAACCGGAAATACGACTGTCACACTGAGTGGTAACGGAGAGCAATGGAATGTGTCTACCGGTACAAACTCCGGAGCCGGTATCAGTACTCCGATTTACTTCCGGAGCAATGGTGAAAACATCGAATTGTCTGATGCACAGACACCGGAAGAAATCACCGTTTCCATTCCACAGACAGGTACATGTACAGTGACGGTTTCACTGGATGACCCACAAAAGCCAGCCAGCATTTCCATCACAGCCGGAGGAAGCAGTCTGCCAACGGTTTATCCCGACCAACTGGAAGTAGTACATTATAATGATGATGGATCAGAAGTAACGATGACTACTCTCACTCTAATTGACCGTGAGAAAGGTATCTACAGCGGACAATATACCGGCGATAACTACAACTTCCAGATTATCGACCAGACTAATCAGAAATGGTATGGCTGCGACCCGAACGACAACAGCAAACTTTCAACTGCAGGCGATAAATGGAACTTATGGTTTGACGGAGGAAATACGGTAAATGTCACTATTACCGTCAACTTAAGTGAATTAACTTGGCAATACAGCAATGCCGATGAATACCCGACTTCCATGAGCATGTATATCTTTGATAAAAATAATTGGACGTTAGGAGAGAAAGTTTTAGACCTCGAGAAGAAAAGTGAAGGTATTTATCAAGGAATCTTTGAAGGCATATACAATTATGATTTCAAATTTGTTGACAACAACTCTGTTACCTACGGCACCAACTGGAGCGAAGAGAATACAAGCGGATTCCAATTAAGCAAAGACTCTTCGGCTGGTACACTCTGGCTGGAAGGCTATAGCTGGAGCGAGGAAACTGTGCTAAAACTACAAATCATCGTTGATTTAACTACCATGACCTGGAGCTTTGAACCAATCAATTAATTACTATCAACCCTAAAAGAATAAACCTTTATGAAAACAATAAAAAACTGGTGGATTGGCCTGATGCTGTTCGTAGGAACTTCCTTTGTTTCCTGCACAGACAATGATACCCCCACCTTCCCTGACACAGAGGAACAGACAGAGACCTATGATATGACTGGATTTGCCCGTGGAGCAGATGTAAGCTGGCTTACCGAGATGGAAAGTTTCGGGCACAAGTTTTACGATGCAAACGGAAAATCACACGAATGCATGGAATTACTCCGCACACTTGGTATGAATGCCATTCGCCTGCGTGTATGGGTAAATCCTACCGACGGCTGGTGCAATAAAGACGATGTATTGATAAAAGCCTGGCGTGCCAAAAACCTGGGCTACCGACTGATGATTGACTTCCATTACAGTGACACCTGGGCAGACCCAGCCCATCAAGAAAAGCCTGCCGCATGGGCTGGATACGACTTTGAAGAATTGAAAGAAGCAGTAGCAAGCCATACAACAGAAGTGCTCAGTGCCCTCAAGGCGATGGACATCAACGTCGAATGGGTACAAATAGGCAATGAAACGCGTACCGGCATGCTGTGGGATGACGGAAAAGCTTCCAGCGGAAACACTCGCAATTTTGCAGAACTCATCAATGCCGGATATGAGGCAACCAAAAGTGTCTATCCCGACGCATTGACCATCATCCATATTGATGAAGGCAACAATCCCAACCGGTATATCTGGTTGTTCGACGGGTTGCAGAATGATGGAGCCAAATGGGACGTAATCGGAATGTCATTGTATCCGGAACCGGATGGAGACGACGATAGCAAAAAAGACTGGAGAACCATGAACAACGACTGCATTGCCAACATGAAGGACTTGGTGGAACGTTATCACAAAAAAGTCATGATGTGCGAAATCGGTATCAACTGGAACTATGCAGAAGCCGAAGCGTTCTACACAGACTTCATCACCAAAGCCAAAGAAGTGGAAGGATGCCTGGGCGTCTTTGCCTGGGAACCTGAATGCTATGGAGGATGGGAAGGTTACCACAAAGGTATGTTCACCGATGAGGGTCGTCCCACCAGTTCATTCAATGCATTCAAAAGAGATTGATTCACAAAACTATAAATATAAGTATGAAGAACAGTTTATTATCTTTCAGCTTATGCTTCCTGACGTTCCTGTCGGCTTACGGACAACGTAACGAACAAACGTTGGAAAAGAACTGGAAGTTTATGAAAGGAGATGTAGCCGATGCACAATCGGCTACATTCAACGATACCCAATGGGAGAAAGTCAGAGTTCCTCATGACTGGGCTATTTACGGACCGTTCGACCGAAACAATGACCTGCAGCGCGTAGCTGTCACACAAAACCTAGAGACGGAAGCTTCCGTAAAAACCGGACGTACCGGAGGGCTGCCTTATGTGGGAACCGGCTGGTATCGGACCACATTCAAGACTCCCCAAGGAAAGCATACCACCTTGGTCTTCGACGGGGCTATGAGTGAAGCACGTGTATATGTCAATGGAAAAGAAGTCTGCTTCTGGCCTTACGGTTACAACTCATTTTACTGTGATGTGACCGATGTGGTCCATGCAGACGGTAAGGAAAACATTCTGGCCGTAAGACTGGAGAACAAGCCTCAGTCTTCACGCTGGTATCCAGGAGCCGGACTGTACCGGAACGTGCACGTCCTATCCACCGACAAGATACATGTGCCTGTCTGGGGTACGCAGATTACGACTCCCCACGTAGGCAAAGATTTTGCCTCTGTATGCCTGCGCACTCAGATTGAAGGTGCCGGTGCAAAAGAACTGACCATAGTTACAGACATTCTTTCTCCGGAAGGGAAAGTGGTTGCATCCAAAGAAAATAAAGGCTACATCAACCACGGGCAGCCTTTCACACAAAATTTCCTTGTATCAAATCCGTCTTTATGGTCGCCTGAATCTCCGGCATTATATCAGGCCGTATCCAAAATCTATTGTGAAGGGAAACTGACGGATACCTATACAACCCGCTTCGGTATCCGTTCTATCGAGTTTGTGGCCGATAAAGGTTTTTACCTGAACGGACAGCGCCGGAAGTTTCAAGGAGTATGCAATCATCATGACCTAGGCCCCTTGGGAGCTACAGTCAACAAATCAGCTCTCCGCCACCAGCTTTCACTCCTGAAGGATATGGGATGCGACGCTATCCGGACTGCCCATAACATGCCTGCTCCGGAACTGGTGGAACTGTGCGATGAAATGGGTTTCATGATGATGATTGAACCTTTTGACGAATGGGATATAGCCAAATGTGAAAACGGCTATCACCGCTATTTCCAAGAATGGGCCGAAAAAGACATGGTCAATATGCTCCGGCACTACCGCAACAATCCCAGCGTAATTATGTGGAGCATCGGTAACGAAGTGCCCACTCAATGTAGCCCTGAAGGCTATCGGGTGGCTAAGTTCCTGCAGGATATATGCCACAGAGAAGATCCTACCCGGCCGGTCACCTGCGGAATGGACCAGGTGAGCTGTGTGCTGGACAACGGATTCGCCTCCATGATTGACATCCCGGGATTGAATTACCGTGCCCATCGCTATCAGGAAGCCTACGACCGTCTTCCGCAGAACCTGATATTGGGTTCCGAAACCTCCTCCACCGTCAGTTCCAGAGGTGTCTACAAATTACCAGCCGTACGCAAGGCCGATGCCCTCTATGAAGACCATCAATCTTCTTCTTACGACTTGGAACATTGTGCATGGTCCAATATTCCCGATATTGACCTGGCACTGGCAGAAGACTACGACTGGACACTGGGACAATTTGTATGGACCGGATTTGATTACCTAGGAGAACCTAGTCCGTATGATACTGACGCATGGCCCAACCACAGTTCCATGTTCGGCATCATCGACCTGGCTTCTATCCCCAAAGACCGCTATTATCTGTATCGCAGTGTATGGAACAAAAAAGCGGAAACCTTACATATTCTGCCCCATTGGAACTGGGAAGGACATGAAGGAACCGAAGTGCCTGTGTTTGTATACACCAGCTATCCTTCTGCCGAGTTATTCATAAACGGAAAAAGTTTCGGCAAACAGACCAAACACGGAGAAACTCCGGAGAACCGTTTCCGTTTGATGTGGCCTCATGCCATCTATGAGCCTGGAGAAGTCAAAGTAATTGCTTACAACGAATCTGGGAAGGCAGTAGCAGAAAAAACAATACATACTGCAGGGAAAGCGCATCACATTGAATTATCCGCTTCCCGGTCTACATTAAACGCGGATGGAAAAGACTTGACTTATATCACACTTCGGGTGGTAGATAAAGAAGGAAACTTATGTCCCAACGACAACCGTCTTCTTCAGTTTAAGGTAAAGGGAGCCGGAAGATTCCTGGCCTCAGCCAATGGAGACCCCACCTGCCTGGATGCTTTTCATCTTCCTCAGATGCATGCCTTTGGAGGAATGTTGACCGTCATTCTGCAATCAGGAGAGCAATCTGGACAAATTGAACTGTCTGCACACGGAAAGGGACTGAAAAATGGAAAAATTGCTATCACAGTACAAAAAAAATGATTAACCATGAAAATAAGACACATACTCATGCTCCTCTTATGGGGAAATATGATTCACCTATACGGACAGACGGACACTTCTACTTTTTACAAAGGAGCCGACATCAGCTGGACGACAGAATTGGAAGCAGAAGGACATCACTTCTACGACTTCCAAGACAATGAACAAGAATGTACTTCACTCATGAAAAAATTGGGGATGAACGCCATTCGGCTACGTGTGTGGGTGAATCCTCAACACAAATGGAGCAGCAAGGAAGATATGCTGGAATTGGCCAAGCGAGTAAAGGCCAACCACATGGAGTTGATGGTAGACTTCCATTACAGCGACTGGTGGGCCGACCCAGGCAAACAAAATGTACCTCAAGCTTGGAAAGGCTTGTCGTATGAAGAAATGAAGAAAGCCTTGGCTGCACATACCAAAGAAGTACTTCAACTGCTGAAAAATCAAGGCATCACTCCCAAATGGGTACAGGTAGGCAATGAAACCAGCGATGGCTTTTTATGGGAAATGGGCCGGGCCAGTACGCAGATGGCCCAATACGCAGGTCTCACCACAGCGGGATACGACGCTGTAAAATCCATTTTTCCAGAAGCTACTGTCATCGTACATCTGGATAACGGTTTCGACAACGACCTGTATAACTATATTTTCGATGGCTTGAAACAATACGGAGGTAAATGGGATATGATTGGCATGTCGCTTTACCCCTACTGGTCTGTCTTATACAAAAAAGTAGCAAACGCAGACGAAGCTATCAACGGATGTATGGAAAACATTCGGCGAGTCGGCAAAAAATATAACTGCGATGTCATGATTGTGGAAACAGGTATGGAATCGGCCCAACCAGAAGAAGGAGAGAAACTGCTCCGGCGCATCCTGTCTGAAGCCCAAAACAATACCCAAGGATATTGCAAAGGAGTATTCTATTGGGAGCCGGAATGCAAACCTTCTACTTATGCACTTGGGGCCTTTAGCGAAGATGGACATCCTACGTGTATTATGAAAGCATTCCAAAAGTAAAGGCATAAAAAAAGGAGTTCCGCTGAACTCCAACCTTTGTTAACCTTAAATCTAATACTATGAAAAACACGATGCAAAGGTACGGACTTTTTGGAATTATGCAAGTATTGTGCACGTTTACACATGTTTTATAACATAGATTAAGAAGTTCCCCGTCTGCTTTAAAAGGCATTAAGAAAAAGTTTCCTTTTCACGCCCCTTCCTTTCCGTATCTTTCATCGCCTTCCCTCGTATCCTTTCTGCGGCAAGTGCCTGTTTTCATGTTAAAAAGACATAGGTTTCACCGATTACTCCCCCGTATTCCAACAAAATGTTATATCTTTGTCCCAATTATAGACTTTGACGTAACATGATAACCCTGAAAGAATTCTTTTCATTCAAACAGAACCGTTTTTTCTGGCTGAACCTGATAGCCATGATTGTGGTTGTTATCGGTGCATGCTGGGGCACCCTGCTCTGGCTCGACCACTATACACACCACGGAGAAGCCTATGTGGTACCCAATGTCAAGAACAAGTCACTGGCAGAAGCCCAACTGGCACTTCATAACCAAAAGTTAGAGGGACTAGTGGTGGATTCCAGCTATGTGAAAGGACTTCCCGACGGCATGATACTGGACCAGAACCCGGCAGGAGGAGCCCGTGTAAAAGAAGGTCGTACGATTTACCTGACCGTCACCACTTCGAAGGTGCCCTTGGTGAAGTTGCCCGACCTGATTGACAACAGTTCCCTCCGACAGGCGGAAGCCAAACTGAAAGCCATGGGCTTCCGGTTGACGGAACCAGAATACGTTTCAGGAGAACAAGACTGGATTTACGGCATCAAATACCGAGGCAGAAGCCTGATGAGCGGCGACAAGGTTCCACACGAGGCCATACTGACCTTGTGCGTGGGCAACACGGCCATCCGAGATTCACTGGCCATGGATTCTACACAAGTAATGATAAGTGAAGGAGCATCTGAAAGCAGCGAGGCTGAGGTGGATGACTCTTGGTTCTAACCTCCCTAATTTAAAGATGGCAGAAGATTTGATTGATTACGAACTGGACGACGAAACGCCAGACGACATTGAGCCGATTGGAGGCGAACCGGAACTGTACGAACATTTCCGTACGGTGGTAGACAAGGGACAGGCTCCTGTCCGCATCGACAAATATTTATTCGAACGCATCGTCAATGCGTCGCGCAACCGTATTCAGACGGCGGCCGACAACGGCTTTGTCATGGCCAACGGGAAACCGGTGAAGAGCAGTTACAAGGTAAAGCCACTGGATGTACTGACCGTGATGATGGACCGTCCACGCTACGATAACGACATCATTCCGGAGGATATTCCCTTGGACATCGTGTATGAAGACGACGACCTGATGGTAGTGAACAAACCGGCAGGATTGGTGGTACATCCGGGCTGCGGCAATTATCACGGTACCCTGGTCAATGCCATTGCCTGGCACCTGCGCGACGTGCCAACTTATAATCCGAACGACCCGCAAGTGGGACTGGTGCACCGCATCGACAAGGATACGTCGGGCTTGCTCGTCATAGCCAAGACACCGGACGCCAAGACCAACCTGGGATTACAGTTCTACCACAAGACCACCAAGCGTGAATACAATGCTTTGGTGTGGGGCATCGTGGAACAGGATGAAGGCACCATCGTGGGCAACATCGGAC
>ENA-OURV01001502-OURV01001502.1-human-gut-metagenome-genome-assembly--contig:-NODE-1502-length-18266-cov-9.212399_pt1 | contig 18266 bp, 15 predicted proteins | sample MGYA00242141_ERZ509072 | MGnify/ENA primary metagenome ERZ509072 (study PRJEB26280, sample SAMEA2338763) | human gut metagenome | biome: human gut; feature: human-associated habitat; material: faeces... | reverse complement strand
ACCGGCGGTCGGCCTGCGGCCTGCAGCTGCGCCCTGCACAAATTCTGCGGGTGTCCGGCAAAGGCACCTGCGCTTTTATCAGGGCAGCGTTTTTCAAATTTGTGCAGAGGTTGCGTTCCCCGTATCCCGACCCCCAAAAGGCGCCCACGCAGCAGCTTTCCCGGACGAGGCCCCAAAATATAAAAGCCCTCCCCTACGCAAAGGGGAGGGATGTGTGAAGGGAGGACCATCAGCGGGTCCTCCCCTCGCGTTCGATCAGGGCACAGACTGCCCCGCTGTACGGTGTGTGCGTTCCCCGGCTTCTCCATAAGAAAGCCGCACCTTGGTGCGGGTTGCTTATGGAGAAAGATAGTGCGAAAGAAAACCGTCAGGGTTGTCTTTCACATTCAATCAGGGCCGGGGCTATCAAATCTGCAAAAAGGGTTGCGCTCCCCGTACCCCGACCAACAAAAAAGACGCCCACGCAGTAGTTTTTGCGGACGAGGCCCCAAAATATAAAAGCCCTCCCCTACGCAAAGGGGAGGGTTGTGTGAAGGGAGGACCATCAGCGGGTCCTCCCTTCGCGTTCGATTAGGGCCGGGGCTATCAAATCTGCAAAAAGGTATGCGCTCCCCGTACCCCGACCAACAAAAAAGACGCCCGAAGGCGTCTTTTTTGTTGGTGCGGATGTTCTTAACCAACCTAAATTTCACACTTAAAATCCGGCTGAAGGCTCACATATTTCCTCGCACATTTGCCGACATTGCGTCTCTTTGTTATGATGATAGCACAAGATTTTAAGGAGGCCAAGATTTTATGGAAAAGTACAAATATGATGAAAGCAATGGACTATGGTATGAGTTACAGGGCGACTATTACTTGCCGTGCCTGCAACTACCTGAGGAAGAACCAGTGCATATCGGTGTATGGGGTCAGCGGCACTTGAATTATCTGCGAGAAAATAAGCGGGTATTGCTCTCCAACTTGCAAATCAGTGGAAAACTGAACATTTATCTCGCCGACATCGACAAGCAGGCAGAAGAAATGTGTTCCCGGCTGGTTAAGCAGATGGCAGATCGTGAAGATATAACAGAACAGCTCAAGGCAGAGAATCAAATGGAATGGGTTCGCCAAATGAATAACATACGAATCAGAGCAAACGAAATCGTATTACGTGAGCTTATATATAATGCATAGATGAACTTGGGGATGGTTTGATTGCCGTCCCCATTGTTATTGCTTATTCTGCGTATATCAATGCAGAAACAATCTATAAATAAAATGCAGTTGCGAGTCCATGTGCTTGCTTTTACTCGTATTTTCGGTTATGTCGGTTTAAAAGGTATCTGAATAGGATTTTTGTCGTTTGGCATCTCTAAAACTATCTTCAAATAACTTGCCCCAAAAACGAGAAAAACCCCGATGAAATCGGAGTTTTTCGGAGGGCATCTTTTTGTTCATAGCGGATTTGATTAAAAAGTATTGAAATACCGGCACGACCACACCTATTTTCTCATATATCCAAACAATAATTATTCCGTACTCATATATGTTGCAAAATTCTTTAAAGGTTTATTTCGGGAAACAGGCTAATTCTCGACAAGCTCGGCATATACCAAATACCTCTGGTAATTGTACGGATACGGATGACAGGTCGATAGGGTCACAAGAGATTTGTTTGCCTGTATATAAATGTTCTTACTGTCATTGGGGTCGATGATCTTGGCTTCTACTACTTTATACACAAGTGTTTCCCAAAAATTAGTTATATAAATTTCATCTCCGATTTCAAGCTCGGTAATCCTTTTAAACATATGGATTCCCTTATACCGCGTATGGGCGGCAATTACACAATTGGTATTGTCTCCTCCGACAGGAAGTGAAGTGTTGGCAAGATATGCCGCTCCCTTAGCCATATTTTCCATGCTTGCGCCGTTATAAATCGGAAGTTTAACATCGATTGAGGGAATTGTAATGTAAGCAAGTATATCACTGTCAATTCCGTAATCGGAGAGTAAAAAATCCGGTTTTTCATACGACAGCTGGTCGATCAGTCTGCTTTGCCCGCTTACATACAGCCTCTCATTATAATCGAACATCGCCTTGCGCAGTTGGGCATACGGAAGGTCGCATTCATCTGTAACCGAATCATCCGTCTGAAATTCGTCTGTTTTAAGCTGTTCTAATTGGTCAATCGCTTGATTCGCCTGCCTATTAAAGACAACCCTCAGGGCAATAGGATAAGCAAAAAAGCCAATGCCGACAATCAACAAGATAACAGCTATTATTCTAATCAGCTTTCTCATGCTTCTTCCTCCGTATCAAGTCTTTAATCGCACTTCCAAGCAGCAACAGAACAAACACCGCCGTAATACCGATGGCCGCAAGCTTTGTATAGTCCTCCCATGTCATTTTCTTTTCGATTTTCGGTTCTTCGATCAGAGCTTCATCCTTTTCCTCAATTCGTCTGCCGTGTACCAGCAAACGATGGGTGTTCTTACCATAGGGAGTGCAGGTGATCAGAGTCACAAGATCCTCGCCCTCCTGTATAAAAAGAGAGGAACTGTCGTCAGGTTCGACTGTCTCGATATCGTAAACCTGATAGGTTAACGTCTCGTCTAGAACGTGAATACGAAAAATACTGTCTTGTTTTAGCAAATGCAGATCTGTGAAAAGACGTGCAGACGGCAAACCGCAGTGCGCCGATAAAACGGCATGTGTAGTTAATCCCCCTGCAGGCAGCGATGTGTTTTCCAAATGCCCTACACCGATCAACAATGTTTCTTCCGCTGTTCCGTGATAAATTGGCAGATACACATTAATCGCGGGAATCTCAATATATGCCATTTCATCATCAAAAGCCAAAAGCTCACTATACTCGCCGTCGGTTAGGGGGTAAGCGTCCGGGTCAAACGGGTCAGTCAGTACCACGGCGTTTTCAAATAGGCTTTTGTTATAGCGCATTATAGCCTCTTTTTCCTCCGCGATAATTTCAGGACTTAATTTATTGACGTTTTCCGAATGCTCGGTAATAGCTTTGCTGCTGTTTTTCTCATAAAGATAGTTGGAAACGGTCGGATATAGGAAAACAGCGATTCCGGCGAGAAATACAAGTACAATCAATATGGTCGGCAATACTTTTTTCACACTGTTTTCCTCCTTTTTATATCGTTAAAAAAGGTGGCGGAAACTGCTCGCCGCCCCTTTTAAAGAAACTTGGAATTACTTGCTTTCTTTTGCTTTTTTGCGAGAAACAACAAACAACACAACTGCGCCAACCATGAGCGCAATACCGATTATGGTAAAGATTACAGTACCGGTACCGCCCGTGATCGGGAGCTGGATGCCACTGCTGTTAGGCACTTTAACGGTATAAACACCGGCGGTAGCTTCAACCTCTGTATCGGTAAAGTTCACCTTTACGGCATTGTCGAGAATGTTGTAACCCGAGGGGGCCTGCGTCTCGACAAGATAGTAGTCGTAATTTGTTCCGTTTGCCTCATACTTTGCAAAGGTGGCGGTACCGTTAGCATCGGTGACAAGATCGCCCTCCAGCTTGATACCATTTTCAGTTGTATGCGGGATGGTTACTGCTAATCCTGCGTTAACCTCAGCCTGTGTCGCGGTTCTGTATAAATCAAATTTTGCGTTGGCAAGCTTAGCGTCTTCGTCATTTTTGACATACTTGTCAATCTTAATGGCAAAGGTTGTTACATCAACAGTATCCATTTTCTGCTTATGAGAATTTTCAACATAAGGATAGAAGGAATAGTCAAAGGTGACTGTGTTGGTTTCCTTAACATTGACTGCGGTTGTGTCGTTATTGTTAAGGGTTGCGGTGTATGTAATCACAAGCCGTTTTCCGCCGTTAGCAGACCAGCTGGCGGTATACTGAGCCGCAGAAACGCTTAATTTGAAGGTATATTCGGCAACTGCTGTTGTATCCAGCGTATAAGCCACAGTGTCAACATCTGCTCCATCAATTTGAACCTTTATTGAACCGGCATCAAGAGTAAGTCCGTCGGGGAGAAGGTCGGAAACATAGAAAGACTTGTCTACCGCCCCTGTCGCATAGGTGGGAATTTCAACCGTGATCGTATAGGTTACCTTTTCGCCCTTGGTAACGCTGGTTTTATCAGCAGTTTTTGTGACAGAAACCTCTTGATGCTTAGCATTAAAGGTAATATCGTCGATAACATATGTGCCGTCAACAACGGTAGGCTCAACCTTTTGAAGCATTAATTGATAAACCGAGGTTGTAGAGGTCGGACGGATAAAGTACTCGCCCATTGCAAGGTCTGCAAAGGTTGCGGTGCCGTCGGCAGCAACAGTCTGAGTGTCAACAGGATAAATGTTTTTTGCAGAAATATAGCTCGGAAGCCCTGCCAGCAGTGTTTTCAGCTCATCGGAATCATCATTAAGCGCATCAAACTGTTCTACTGTTTTCGCTATGGAATTAAAAGTAGTAGTGCCGGTAAAATAATCGGCAAAAGCACTGTTCCACACATAATTCAAAGTGTTTGTTGCGGCGTCATAGGTAAGATCGACCACTTTATAAGCTGCAAGCGTATCGTTTTCCAATGCGTTTCCAACCGTGATCGAAGCCGTTGAATCTGCGGCGACGGTTCTCTGCGCCGCAAACACGCTCATCGGGAGTAGACCAAGCACTAAAATAATGGTGAATAAAAGGGTTGCTAATTTTTTGCTTTTCATTTTCATTTCCCTTTCGTTATTGATTTTTACTTCTAATTCGGCTTATTTTAAACCCAAACAAACCGATTGTCGCTGCAGCCAGCAGCGTGAGTCCCGCCGCAGCAAAACAACCGCCGGTAAAATCTATTCCGGAAGTGGGTATATGCAGCGTCAAATAGTTCGCAAGTTCAACATTCACTTTCTTTTCTGTAATTTCTTTAGATGTTCCATCGATTAAAGCGTTATTGCCCGAATCGTCAATGGTGATTTTTTTCGCCTCGCTTAGCAAGCGATAGCCTGCAGGCGCCCTTTTCTCAATCAGGAAGTAGTCGGTATTCGGTATCAGCATACCGTCGAAAACCGCGGTTGCGGTTTTACCGTCCTCGCTTAAAACCGTAATACAGGAGGCAATCTCGGTGCATTTAATACTTTTTCCCTGATATACGACGGTTTTATCGCCGCCGTCATTCCCTTGGTATAGGGTGAATTCTGCACCGGCGAGGGGCACCTTGTTTTCCGACGTTGATTGGTCGCCGTCGATTTTAGAGACATTAAGAGTGAACTTTTTTTCAAAACGCGCGTAATAGGTTGCGTCAACGGCGGTTGTATAGCTTATTGTTACTCCGCCGTTTATAAGCATACCCTCCGAGACCTTATTACCATCAGAGTCATACCAGCCCACAAAAATATATCTATTTCCCACTGTTGCGGTAGAGCTTACCGATACTCCCGCTACGTCGGTATGTGTATATGTGCTGAGTATTGCCACGTCATTGTCGTTTGTATTTTCCCACCGGTCTCCGTTTTGTACCTGACGAATAAATTTCTGCGTAACCGTGGGCACAAATCTTGCGTAATAGGTTGCGTCACCCGTAGTGGTGTAGCTTATTGTCGCGCCGTTGTTTATAAGCATACTGTCGGCAACCTTATTGCCCTCAGAGTCATACCAGCCCACAAATATATATTTTGCTCCTGCGGCGGCGGTGGAGCTGATCGGAGATCCGACCGCGTCGGTATAAGTGTATCTGTCGAGCGTTCCTATAGTATCATCGGTGGTGTCCGTCCATCCGTCGCCGTCCTTTACCTGACGAATATAGGTCTGAGTAATGGTGTTGGAAAACCGTGCGTAAAAGGTTTTTACGCTTTCCTTCGCTTCAACAAAGGCGTATTCTTCATTAGTGGTAATAAGCTTTCCGCTTTCATCATACCAGCCCTCAAAGGTATAGCCGCTGTTTGCCACCGCATTGACGGTTATCCTTTCGTCAATGGCCGCGTGGTAGGACTTGCCGCCGTTCTCATTATATGCGGCGTTATAATTTTTATCCGATGGATCGGTTACGCTTCTAATCTCGACCGTTCCGCCCGAATTGGAAGCTATGTATGTGTTGTCGGCGGCGTTATGCACCTGTGGAATAAACGCCTGCAGCCAGCGCCATTGAGCAATCATGGTAATACCCTTGTGGACATTGGCATAGGCTTTTGTTTCGTCGTTATCGCTCCAGGTTACACCTGTAGCCTCTTCATAATCATTTTTGACGATCACCTTGGTCAAGAGAACATTGCCGTTATAAATCTTAAAATACTGCGCCTTTGTGTCCCCGTTTACGCCATCAAAGGTGTAATCGCAGGCTATGGTATGCACGGCGGGAAGTATCAGAGTTCCTAATTGTTCTGCATTTACCTGCTTATCTTCCGGAACATTTTCTACAACGTCGCCCGTAAGCTTCCAACCCATAAATTTCCAACCGTCGTTTTGTCCCTCCGCCGCATGCGAAACATACGGGTCAATAAATATTGTGCCTGTGTTTGCCTGCGCCTCGTTATGACCCGACACAGGCTTGAAGCTGTATACATTCGCCGCTTCGTCTGTATTATACGTCCTTTCAACCTTATATTCTTTACCGCCGTTGGGGTCGTAGGTTACGGTAGGGCTCTTGATAAATACAAAATGCAGGTCGGTTGCCGAAGTGATATTACCAAGATAATAGGTATAAATAATATCGCCGTCTGCATTCGTGGTTTTTAGCCATTTACCCGCTTTCTCCTCTTCGGTCAAGCTGCCCGTGTCATCAATTACATCTCCCGCCAATTTCAAAAATTCGGTTATGGGATTTCCGTTTTCATCATGCTCTGTGTGATACACACCTACAAATTCACAGCCGTCATCAACATCTGCCTTCTTCACAATGGCTTGAATTTTAAGGGTCTCACCGTCGGTAACAAAGGTTGAAAGTTTATTGTCAATCGTTACCTCATGACCCGCCGTAGCGCCCTCACCACCGCTTGTTCCGTCACTTCCGCTGACAACCGCACTACCGTGGTTAGAGGTACTTCCTGACAGGGGGTGGAAAATCTCAAAGTTAATGTTATCAAGAAAGTTGCCGTAGGTCTTTGCTTTGTCCGCAGTCGCAATAGAATCGACATATCCGACCGAAACAAAGCCGAACAGGGTATCGGTCTGCCCCGCCGGAACGGTATAGAAATAGTACTTGCTTAAATCCACCCCTGTATTGCCCGAGCCGTTGCCTGAACCCGCTGTACTCGTGGCATTAGAGCCATAGGAATTCCAAGGATTACTACCGGTTGTAGCCCTTGAGGACGCCATAATCCATATATGCCATTCTTCGGTATAGATTGAACTGGGCGTTAGGCTGAACGCGTTATTTCCCGCGTTATCTTTAAAAGTACCGTTTGCGGCAAATTTTTTACTGTAAACGGTGTACTGAGTAGGCTCTGCTCCCGCTGTAATCGTGCTGACATCTATATTGAGCCAGTCAACCATCTGCATAAACTGGTCGCGCCCCTCCTTGTTGGGCTTTGAGGGATTAACGTCCTGCTTAGGCCCTATAACCAGAGCCATTATATCCTTTCCGTTTCGACCGCCGTGATCCAGTCCCCACTCATACACACTCGACGGAGTTGTTTTTACATTCTGGTAAAGGGTACTTTCCTCGTCCGCATTAAGTTCTGCGGCATAAGTTCCGTCTTTAGGTTCTAATGTTACACCATTTATATAAGTGCCTGTATTTTTTCTAAATAACTCAATTTTACCCTGAAAAGCCGTTGTATTCCATGAGGGAACAGCGCTCTGATTAGGCTGAAAATAGTTGCCTGTAAAAGTCTGCCCTTCCTCAAAACTGCCGTTAAGCAACTTTCTACTGTCAGAAGTACCTTCGTCTGTGACTGCATATGCGATTCCCGCACAGGCTACCGCTATAATGCAGAGCATTGCCATAACCGCGCGCAGGCTTTTAGCCGCTCTTGTATACTGCATACGCTACCGCTCCTTTCTGATCCTCCATTTTGAGCGATAGATAATCCCTCATTAAATGGATTGTCCGCTCGCCAACCGGAAGCCGATATTTTAACATTTTTCATAAAAAGACTGCGAAATTCACACATTTCCGTCTGCAAACTTGCAGCCGGTCTGTCATGCGAAAAATCGTTTAGATATCATGGCTTTGCGTTTCAGCCTTACTCATTTTTTTATCGACAAGCAACTTCCAAAGCTTGTTGTAACTGACCGTTAAAGACATTTTTCAGCACCTCGCAAGTAGTATTTACTTTGTTGTACTACATGCACATCGCAAATGCAAGAGATTTTATTAACATTTTTTATTTTTTCGCAAAATATTACAATTTTCTGTCATACCATAAACAAAACACAAACAGCCCTGATGAGTTTCAGATTTTTGTCTGTCTCATCGGGGCTGTTTCATTTTATGCGGTTATAAAGATATCACCATATATCTCGGTATGTATTTTATATTTGTGTTACGCATAATCCATTCTCCTGCAGTGGCGAAAAAGAAGCCGCCCTTCCTATCAGTATAGATATATCGATTGACATCGTAATCGTCTTCGCCGAAGGTATAGTGGATTTTGCCCCAGTCATTGTTATGATCGGCACAATATTCGTATGTGACCGAGTTATTGTCGGTGGATTTTAGCCGCAGTTCTACAATATGGATGTACTCATCTATAGCCAGTTCAATCAGCATTTTCTCGTATGCGCCGTTTACAATTTGAAAAGCGGTCTCGGGTGAAGACAACATATGCTCGGCGGCAAGGTCTATGTAGGCTTTGCCCTTGCGGAACAGCTTGACCGAATTGCCGTTTTCGTCTTTACTATGCTCATAAATACCGTAACATTCCGGGCAAAAACCAAGATGATCGGCTACCATACTGCGCTCACGGTAATCAAGGCTTTCGTAGGCAGAAAACAGTGTTTCTGCTTGCCACTGTTTGAAGTATAGCTTTTCGGGGTTTGATGTAGTGTCAACCGTCACATCCTCCGCCGTGCTTTCACCGTCCTCGTCAGCGTATTTGCGGTAAAAATCGGTGTAGTTCGTGCTGTCAATTCCGGCACGGATAATCTCTTTGGCGTCCTTAACGCTTTTTCCGATTTCGGCGGCGATTATGGTTATTGTTTCATCATCAAACTTATACTCATATTTTGCATACAGCGCCATTGCCTTTCTGAGCGTTCGGTATTCGTCCACGCTTTGAACGGAATAACCTGTCCGCATGGTACTGATGTACTTGTCAATCTCGTTTTTTACATAATGCTCTTTGAAAATGAGGAACGGAACGCCTGTAGAAATATCGTATTTCTGCAGCGCCTTGTAGATACCGAAAATATACGCTTGCTTCAAATCGGCAAAATGCCCTTGCATTGCGGTTTCTTGCACCGTCTCCATAATAATTGTGTTCAGCCTTGGCTCATAATAGTGGAAGAACCAACCGAGGTATTTTTCGTCCTTTTCAGCAAAGTAAAGAGCAATATACTCCTGAAAATCCTCCATCTTCGGTGGTGCCGGCTTCATACGGTATAAATACAAATCTTCTGTCCACTTTTCGTTTTTCACCGGCACACACCTTCTTTCATTTCAAATTCCTGTCCACTTCGGCGTATAACGCCTCTCGGCCCATATCTTTTTTGTATTGTGTTTTTGCGTATTTATCGTCATTTAATGCACGTTGCTTGCGCTCTTTCGCAATTCGTTTTGCGATTTCGGCGTATTCTTTTGTAATCGTTCCTCTGCCGCACTCGGTGCGAATAGCGGCACAGCGGCGATTATACAGTGAAACTATCGGATCATTTTCTGCTTTTTCTTTTCTGTTCAGCACGGCGGCATATTTTCGGCAAGTAATCTTCTTGCCCCGATACAGCTCAGGTGCAATGCCGTAAGAACAGTATTTCTGCCGCCGTGCGCTTTGCATAAGAAAGTACTTTCCGCAAATCTCACACTTGCGGGGATAGTGTCCGTAGTGCAACCCCTCAAAAAAATCTGTCAGGATAAAGCTGTAATAGCTGTCGAAATTAAGCCTCTTTGCCACGGTTCCGGTTACGCTTTTTGCGTTCTTCTTTACCGATATGTATCTGCCGCTTTGCGTAAAGTGATGGTCTCCGAAAATCTCCAGTGCTAACGGTAATAAATGCGCCTCGTCCAAGCGTTCCGCCTCGTTAATGCGGTTGCAGAATTTTAATAGGTTCCCGTGTGCAAGTATCAAATCATCGGCAAGAGTATTGAAGAATAACAATATCGATTTTATCTCTGCAATGTTGTTTTCAATCACAGAAAAATCCGTTGCGGTTTTCATTCGGTCTGCCGTGCCTGCGGCGATTTCATTCTGTGACAATAAACTGAGCTTTGCTTTGTCGGCAAAGTATCCGCATATCTTCTGCCCGTTTTCTTCCGTGAAAAGCGTTGTTACCGAATTGCGGATTTCTTCAATATTCATCCCGTCAAACGATCGCAGTTTTGGTAATGCTTTTAAGGCTTCAAGAATATTGGCTCCCGTTTTTACAAATTCCGTGATGTTCAAGTATCCGTTACTTAATTGTGTAAGAATATGATAATTCAAATCATCCCGAAACACGGCGATTCGAGCAGTGGTATCGTTAATATAAAACTGATTAAGCAGATGTGTTGCAAACACTCCGGCGGGATAGCTTTTGCCTCCGAATATTACTCTCCCATCACGGTAATCGGCAGTAAAAAACGCAGAAATCATTTTTTGCTCCTTTGCTTCTATTCTATCATAAGCACTGTACCAAAAACTGTACTTGACGCTGTATAGAATCAAAAAGTTCTGTTCGCACAAGTATTATATATTCTATTATACCGTAAACATCGCTGATTTTCAAGGCTTACCACCTGTTGCGTTTTTGAAGTTTTGGTTGTTGCTCTGTTTCGTAAAAAATCTCTGTTTTCCGTTATTATATATAGAAGGCAGGAAATGAGCCGTCGAGGTTGCACTCGGCGGCTTTTTTTCTGCCAGAAAAACGGAAAGGAGGATTTATGTTATGGGACTCAAAATCACTCCAAGGCAACGGACAAGAATCATATTCATTTACAAATTTCGCAGCAGATTTTATTAGGCAAATTTGCTGAGCCAAAACGCCGATATTTGGCTCAAAACTGTTATTTTGATGCAAAAGTAGAGCCACTTTGGCTCAATAACGAGATATACCCCAATAGGAAAAGAAGCGGTTTTCACCAGCGAAAGACGGGAGAAGGAAGCCGCTGTTCTTATGCCCTGAGGGGTATGTCTCATTGTATAACAAGCAGGGACTTTGTGTGCCACAGAAGTCCCAATCACAGCCGAAATCGGCTGCCTCTTTGGGGGCGCAGCCCCCAATCCCCCGAAAGGAGAGATGTGTATGGGGAAAGATATTCGTATTGCAGTCCGGGTGACGGCAAAGGAGAAAGAGAGAATCCAGTCCAAAGCCCGAAAATGCGGGCTGAGTACGACTGAATATGTGAAGCAAAGAGCGTTGGGGTACGAGCCGAGAACGGTTCCGCCTGACGCTCTTTTTACTTGTCTTGAAAAGCTTGGCGAGCTTGCGGACAAGGCGAGTTCACCGGAGCTGGACAAGGAAATTTACACGGTGCTGAAGCAGATCACAGCAGAATTCCTGCTTCCCGGAAAGGGGTGATGCGCTATGGCTGTTACAGGCTTTTGGCCTGTGTTCAAAAATCTGAAGGCCACGCTGGACTACGCTGACAATCCCTACAAGACCACCGCACCGGAATATATGGACGAGGATTTGTATGCTGCCCTGCGTTACGCAGAGAACGATGATAAAACCGACCGCAAGATGTTTGTCGGCGGTATCAACTGCTCGGCGCAGAACGCCTACGCCGAGATGATCGCCGTACAGCGGCGATTCGGTCTGCGTGGCAAGGTGGTGGGCTACCACGGCATTCAGAGCTTTCGTGAGGGCGAGGTCACGCCGGAGCAGGCGTTTGCCATTGGCAAGGAGACAGCACGGCGGATGTGGGGCGACCGGTATCAGGTGCTCGTTACCGTCCACCTGAACACCGACAATGTGCATTGCCATTTTGTTGTGAATCCCGTGTCCTTCAAGGACGGTGCAAAATTTCAGAACAAAATCGGCGCTCACAAGGAGCTTCGCCGTGTGTCGGATGAGATATGCCGGGAGCACGGCTTATCTGTTCTTGAAAACAGCAATTTTTACGGTGGTAATAAAAAGGAATATTGGCGGCACAAAGTAGGAAAGAAAACACACCGGGACTATCTCCGTGAGGATGTGGAATATTGCCTGACTTTTGCAACCTCTCCGAGAGAATTTGAAAGCCAGTTATATGCGCTTGGATATACGCTTGACCCTGTGCGCTTTTCGGTCAAGGCACAGCACTGGGAGCGTGCCGTGCGGCTGAGCGGCATCGGCTTTTCCAAAGATCGTGTCAACGCACAGCTACGGCAGAACGCCGAAAATCGGTATCGGCTATTCACCTTGGAATACCGACCGCCGTACAAGCCGAAGAAATTCCCGCTGGAGGACGAACTGCGAAAGCTGGATTTCTCTATTGAACACAGCTATGACACCGCCGTCGTTTTGGTGGATACGGTGTTTTATCTTGTCATAACGGTAATTCAAATCGTAGCCGAGCTTGCCGATGTAATGCTGCTGTCGCCGGATCTGCGGGCGGCGGAAAAGGATTTGAAGGAGCTGGTTGCCGACTATCACTTCTTACAGGAGCACGGTATCCATACGACAGCCGACCTGCAAGCAAATATTGAGCAATCCAAATCAGAACTGTCCGCCTTGGAGCGTGAGCGCAGCGACATCAGCAATAGCATCCGTCGCCCCAAGTCGCCGGAGGAACAGGCGCAAAACAAGGAACGCCGCAAGGCTATCGGCAAACAAATGAAGCCTGTTCGTGAAAGGCTTCGCCGTGCGGAGAAAATTCTCAAAAAGTCTCCGCATTTATATGAATTATTAAAACAAGAGCACGAGCTTGAGAGAAAAGCCCGTGCGAGATATTTAGATAGGAGTAGATGAAAATGAAAAATACTATGAAAAAACCGGTAAATATTCCGGTTTCAAGACTTCGCCCGTTTGAGGGGCATCCGTTCAAGGTTAAGGACGACGAGGAAATGAATACCCTGATCGAAAGTGTGCAGACGCAAGGAATTCTTTCACCGCTGATTGTCCGACCGATTGAAAACACAGAGGAATATGAGGTAATAAGCGGACATCGCCGCTTACACGCCGCAGTTAAGGCAGGGATAACAGAAGTCCCTGCCTTAATTTATGCTCTCGACCGAGATTCCGCTGCTATTGCGGTAGTGGACAGCAACCTACACAGAGAGCATATCCTACCCAGCGAAAAGGCGTTTGCCTACAAGCTGAAAATGGAGGCGCTTTCACATCAGGGTAAACGGACGGATTTAACTTCGACACAACCTGTGGCGAAGTTACGCACTGGAGATATTGTTGGGGAAACATTAAACGAAAGCCGTGAAACAGTACGCCGTTTCATTCGCCTAACCCACCTAATCCCCGAACTGCTTGACCTGATGGACGAAGGCAAAATTGCGCTTATGGTTGGCGAGGCTTTGTCCTATCTCGGCGACAAAGAACAATATGCCGTCTTGGAGCAATGCGAAGTGAACGATTGCACACCGTCTTATGCACAAGCTGTTGAAATGAAAAAGAGGTATCAGGATGGGCAACTTTCTGCCGATATGATTGGCGAAATCCTGTCCCGTGAAAAAGCAAATCAAAAGGAAACAATCAAAATTCCGTCAGTACGGTTAGAGGGTAAAATTCCAAGCGGATACACGGTGCAGCAGAAAGAAGATTTCATTGTTAAAGCCGTAGATCACTACAACAAATATCGCGCTCGTCAGCGTGACCGGGATTCAAGATAAGGGGGAATTCTTAATGAATAAAAGAACAAACTGGATCGTTGGCATATCCGACGGCAAAGCTCACGAATATAAAATCGGTAATGTGACTTTTACGGTGCTTTCGGAATTTGAGCCGATGAAATCGGAAAACACGATTAAGAGTCGTTTCGAGAAAAGTATCACAAGCGATTTCACAGATTTGACCGATGAAATATTTGAAGATACAATGGCAGAGGAATATGTGTGTCCGGCTGCCGGGAAGGAGGACTAAATGCAGTCGAAAAAGAAAAACGAACAAACAGGGATAACGGCGCTTTATTGCCGCCTGTCCCGTGATGACGGTGGGGATGGCGACAGCAACTCCATTGTCAATCAGCGAAAAATGCTCACGAAGTATGCCAAAGAAAACGGATTTTCCAACACTCGTTTTTATGTGGATGACGGTATCACAGGCACTCGGTTTGATCGCCCCAGTTTTCAGGCAATGCTTGACGATATTGAAATGGGCTATGTATCCACGGTTATCGTCAAGGATCTATCCCGACTTGGGCGTGACTATGTTACCGTCGGGCAATACACGGACATCTATTTCCCGGATCATAATGTTCGTTTTATTGCAATCAACGATTTAGTTGACAGCGATGAGGGAGAAAACGAGATTGCCCCGTTTAAGAATGTAATGAACGAAATGTATGCCCGTGACATCAGCCGCAAGGTAAGGTCGGCGCACCGCATCCGTGGTACTTCCGGGGAACCGTTATCTCAACCGCCGTATGGGTATATGAAAAGTCCCGAAAACAAAAAGAAGTGGATCATAGACCCCGTAGCGGCGGCTGTGGTAAAGGATATCTTCAAAATGACCTTGGAGGGCAAAGGCGCAGAAACAATCGCCCGCATCCTGCAGGAGAAAAAGGTGCTTGTCCCGATGGCATATTGGCAAAGCAAAGGGCTGCTGAGAGGCGGCAAGAAAACACAGCCGAATCCGTATAAGTGGTGCAAGACAACAGTATCCAAAATTCTTTCACAACAGGAATACTGCGGCGATATTATCAACTTCAAAACCTGCTCCAAATCATTCAAAAATAAAACGCGGTATGCAAATCCTGAAGATAAATGGATGATTTTCAAGGATGTTCACGAGCCGATTATTGACCGTGAAACCTTTGAACAGGTACAGAAGTTTATAGGCAAAACCCGCCGCCGTAATCCGAAGCCGGAAAATTGGGAACGCAATATGTTCTGTGACTTGCTTTACTGTGCCGATTGCGGGCGGAAACTGTGGTTTAACATTAAGCACGATAAGGAAGATATACCGTTCTTTATGTGCGGCAATTATCACGGTAACCGGGGAACTTGCAACTCAACCCATTATCTCAGAGCCGACGCTATTGAGCAGGTGGTAATGTTGGAACTTCGCCGCTTATCCAAATGTCTGTGCGATGACGAAGAAAGCTTTGCTATGCTGCTTGCCGATAAAACCAATGCAGATATTCTCAAAGAGAAAAAGCACATTGAGGGTGAGCTGCAAAAGTGTATTGTTCGCAGTGAGCAGGTAGCGGAGCTGTGCATTAAGTGCTATGAGGACAATGTATCGGGCAAGCTGAGTGATGAGATGTTTATGAGGTTTTCGGGCAAGTATGAAGCGGAACGGTTGGAATTGAAAGAGAAAATCTCCGCATATCGTAAACGCCTGTCGGAGGTGGATGAAATGCAGCTTGGAAAAGAGAAATTCATTGCCGCCGTTCGGAAATTTATGCAGATGGATAAGCTGACTGCACCGCTGCTGCGGGAACTCATTGACCGCATAGAGGTATACGAGGTCACAGGCACGGGCAAAAACCGCAAACAGATGATAAAGATACACTATAAGTTTGTAGGGTATCTGGAACTGCCGAGCCTTTGGAGCAGACACAACTACCGAGAAGAAACCCGCAAGGGCGTTGCCGTGGAATATGTTCCGAACGCACAATCGGCATAACAAAATAGAGCAGGACAACTCCTGCTCATACATACAAAGAGGCGCAAAAAGGCAAAAAGAAATCGAGTGTCCTCATCCAACTCTCAGGTTGGTTAAGAACACTCGATATGGTCGGGATGACAGGATTTGAACCTGCGACCTCTGCGTCCCGAACGCAGCGCTCTACCAAGCTGAGCCACATCCCGTTAAGAATACCCTCGCTGCTATCAAACGGCGAGGGTACGGGTGGTTGCCCGACTAGGATTCGAACCCAGACAAACAGAGTCAGAGTCTGTCGTGCTACCTTTACACAATCGGGCAATAGCAACATGAATTATTATAACGGTTCCGGCGAAAAAGTCAAGACCTATCGCAAAAAAACCGCTTTTATTTTTTATTTCTGGCGAAAAGTTCCTCTCATAGCCCGCGCGGCGCGGCGCACAATACACATTGCAAACGCCAAACCAATGAAAGAGAGGAATAAACCATGTCTAACAAGAAAGCCAAGGACGCACTGAACCAGATGAAGCAGGAAGCCGCCAATACCGTCGGCGTCAGCCTCAAGCAGGGCTATAACGGCGATATCACCGCCCGTCAGGCCGGCTCCATCGGCGGCGAGATGGTCAAGCGCATGATCGAGAGCTACGAAAACGGCCGCTCCGCCCAGTAACATCCCCCGCAAAGGCACCCCGCAGTTCTGCCCCGTGCAGCGCCGCGGGGCGCTTTTTTGTCGCCCCTGCCGCAATTTTGCCTTGCACAGTCCCCTGGTGCCTGTTAGAATAATAGTAGCAAGGCCCTTATATTTTGTGATAGAAAAGGAGTGACTTCATTTGGCAGAAAAAAAGAAGGTAGAGCGTGAATTTGTGGAGGTCTCCACCGGGAAAACCGGCAGCCGCCCCGCAGTTGTCACCGCCGCCAATAAGAAAAGCGCCACCGGCAAGCGCATCGCCGCCGTGATCCTGTGGGTGCTGGCTCTGGCCGCCGAGGTCGGCGCCATCCTGATGCTGAACGGCAGATGGTACATACCGGAGGATCAGAAGATGTACTGGCTCATCGGGGCTTTGGTCATCGATCTCATCCTCGTCATCATCGGCAGCCAGCTGTGGAAAAAGGCCAACCGCCTTGATCCCGCCAGTAAGCAGAACAGCGTCAAGTTCTTCCTGTGGAACAATATGGGCTTTATCGCAGCGGTCGTCTGCTTCCTGCCCGTCGTCATCCTGCTGCTGGCCAATAAGGACCTGGACGCCAAGACCAAAAAGATCGTCACCGTTGTGGCAGTCATCGCCCTCATCCTTGCCAGCGTGTTCTCCATCGATTTTAACCCCGTATCCGCCGAGGAACTGGCCGAAGCCCAACAGACCGTCGGCAACGGCTCGGTTTACTGGACGCAGTTCGGCAAGAGCTACCACCTTGACCCCAATTGCCACACCCTGATGCGGTCCGGTAAGGTCTATCAGGGAACCATCGAGAAGGCCTTCGAGGCCAACCGCACCGACCCCTGCGATTTCTGCGCACTGGAGAAGGACGGTAACTGACGGAAAGGGGTGCTGATGAGATGAATTTGACCGATCTGCTTTCCGGCAGCGTGATCTCCACCATCGCCGGGCAAACCGGCACCAGCGAAAAGGATACCCGAAACGTTCTGGCCAATGCTCTGCCTGCACTGGTGGGCGCCATGGCGCAGAACGTCTCCACCGAGGAGGGCGCCGAAAGCTTGGCCCGGGCGCTGGACGACCACACCACCGCCGAGGGGCTTTCCGGCCTTTTGGGGAAGGTGGATACCGAGGATGGCGCCAAAATCCTGACCAAAATACTGGGCGGGCAGAATGACGCCGTGCAAAAGGCCGTTGCGAAGAAAAGCGGCGCCAGCAAGACCGATACCACCAAGATCCTGACCATGGCGGCCCCGCTGCTGCTGGCGGCACTGGGCAGCCAGAAGAAAAAGACCAAGACCAAAAGCGCCGGTCTGGGCAGCCTGCTGACCGGCCTGCTGGGCGGCGGTGAGGACGAGGAGGACTGCAAACAAGCCCGTGCGTATAAGGTCCAGAACATGATGCGCCGCATAGTACATCGGCTCAAGCGCATAGGTGTAATTCGCCGCAATCCAGCGCATCCACGCGGACTGTGCCCAGCCGACGACAAAGAACACGAGCCAGCCGCCGCCAAGCCACTCAAGCTGCTTCCTGCTGCCGGTCTTCGGCCTGGGCTTCGTCTGTGCCTGTGCCGGGGGCATCTCGCTGCGCCATACCCGCGCCAGCGAACACAACTTGGCCGCCCACTGGCTCTTCTATCTGCTGCTGGTGCTGGGCATGGCCGTGGTCATGATGGCCCGTGACGCCGTGCTCTTCCTGCTGGCCTGGGAAGTCATGTCCCTGTCGCCCTTCTTCCTCATCGACTTCAACGACAGCGACCGCAACGTGCGCGACGCTTCGTGGGTCTATCTGGTGGCCGCCCACCTGGGTGCCGTGCTGCT
>ENA-OURV01001501-OURV01001501.1-human-gut-metagenome-genome-assembly--contig:-NODE-1501-length-18270-cov-6.839473_pt1 | contig 18270 bp, 17 predicted proteins | sample MGYA00242141_ERZ509072 | MGnify/ENA primary metagenome ERZ509072 (study PRJEB26280, sample SAMEA2338763) | human gut metagenome | biome: human gut; feature: human-associated habitat; material: faeces... | reverse complement strand
GGCTCGTTTACGGCCCCTATAGCTTTGCGTCACTGCGTTACCACAGTTTTGCCCTTTATAAAGTTAAATTTATCATATCCTAATTTTTTCCTTTTTTCAACTGCTGCGTCAAAAATTAACAAAAATTAATGTAATTACAAATTTATTTGCTAAACTCGTTTATCCAATTTTTATAAAAATATTATTACTCCCTCTGCCCCATAACATGATATGATAAAAACAGAAAACAACCTGACAGTTAACACAGGGAGGTAGATCATGCTTCAAATTCCCACCAAAACAAAACCGGCATACAATGCCGGAAATATATTGACGCTCAATCAGAAAAGCCAGTGCCTTGCTTCACCTGTTGCCCCCGCAAAGCACAGCACTCCACAGCTTCGTAACCTCATCCAGAAGGGCCAGAAAGTCCGGATCGGCATGGTCGGGCAGCTCCCGCGGCTGCGGGTTGCCCTTGGCTGGAATGTCTCCAATCTTCAGTGTGACATAGACCTTTCAGCCTATCTTCTGGATGCTTCGGGCAAAGTTCCAGGTGATGACTGGTTCGTTTTTTATGGACAGACTTCAAGCCCGAACAAAAGCGTCACTCTGCATATCAATGAGTCCTCTTCTGACCGTGAATATGCAGACATTGATTTTTTCAGACTTGATCCTTCCATCCGCAAGATTGTTTTTGTCCTCACAATCAATGAGGCTCTGGAGCGAAATTTGAATTTCAGCATGGTCCAGGACGCTTATATCCGCATTCTCAATCCGGATTCCGGTCAGGAAATCTACAGTTTTATGCTGACAGATTATTATGACAACGTCACCTCCATGATGCTCGGAGAGATTTATCTACATAACACAGAATGGAAATTCAATGCCATCGGAAACGGAGTCGCCAGAGATCTTGCCGGACTCTGCCAGCTGTATGGTGTTGAAACAAACTAACGGGAGGTAATTTTATGCTTACTTTTGAAACAGTAAATGAACTGACACTCAAGGTCACCAGCACAGGAAATGATACTATCTTTACCAAAGCCGGTGCTTTTATCGCAGGTGACTGCGGCGGAAATACAAACTATCGCTTCGAAAAGGTTCTCCTCGGGCCACAGAAGAGTCTTGCACAGGCGGCTCTCGGCTCTCTGATGCGCCGCGTCACAGGCGAGAATATTCCCCTGATGAAAGTTACTATGAACGGACCTTCTGAGACTTTCTATGCAGTAAATGCACAGCATGTTGTTATCTATAAGCTGGAACCGGGTGAGACTATCTCTGTTGAATCCGAGAATCTTCTCGCATTTACGCAGGACTGCAAATACAGTGTACGCTTTATCGGTGTCGGTGTTTTGTCTCAGAAAGGTTTTGCCACCACAACACTTACCGGAACCGGAAGTGAAGCCTATGTAGCCATCCTCACCGATGGAAACCCGATTGCCCTCAGCAATGTACAGACACACAATACTATTTCTGTCGATCCGGACGCGGTGATCTGCTGGATGGGCGATGGCTCCTGTGATCCACGCATTACCACAGACGTAAACTGGAAGACCTTTATCGGTCAGGCCTCCGGTGAATCCTATTCCTTTGAATGGCACGGCAATCTGCCCGGCCAGGACAGATTTATATTGACCGTTTGCCACATTGTTAAATACAAGACCTTCCTTACCAACGTTGAAATCCGTAAATTTGTTATGGGAAAGGCCGCTTGCATTTGGTTTTACAATGTCTACCACGGGCACATTATTCCTGTTATTTACGCTTGCGCTATTATTAGGCGTAACGGCAGCGGCACAGCAGGGCAGTACGCTCTGCGCCTGCAAAGCTACGATAATAGTTAATGCGATTAATTTTTTCTTCCTGCTGTTATATTTCCCCATGATTGTGCACTTCCTTTTTATACACTAAACGCTTACTTAATTAAAAATTCATCCTTCTGCTCTGATGGCAGTATTTTTTGAATAGTATCGTTATAATAATTTTTATACCATTGATATTTTATTAAAAGTTTTTCATTATCTCTATCTTTAAACTTCAATATATTCTTTTCCACATTATTTTTTATTTCTAATAAACTCTTAAGATATTCAGCACTTTCATCTTTATTTTCGCTGCTTATACAAGAATATATTTTCATATATAAGTAATCTAATATTTCTATGCTATCTATTTTATCTGTAATTACATATTCTTCTTTTAATTTATTAATTTCTTCTAAAGCCTTTTTATCAACTACTATACGCGGATAATTTGCTACCGTCGACTCTAATGCATACGCTTTGTTCATTGCAGGACCAAAACATTTATTCTCTACATGATATAGCTTTCCATATGTTATACCACCTCTAAGAAAAAAATTTCTCCTTGCCAGCGCATATGCCAATTTCTTTAAGTTGTTAAAAAAGGCATTATATAGCTCTGTTTTAATTTTTTTATCATCATTTATGGAAATTATTACGCTATCAGAGAATAACGTTAATTGCATATCAATCTTATGTTTATCATTATTTTCATCTACAATATAAGCTTTTTTCATTAATTCGGCTAACTTCTTAATATCTTTAGCCAAATCCATTGCCTCAATAATTTCTTTTATGATTTGGCATTTATCCTTAGATTCGTTAACTATATCTTTAAATCCAAGTATATCTATAAAAGCAACCATTCTGTTTTTATATTCAAACTCTTCGTCATTAATTTTCTCATTGTTATTATCCATAGACTTTTCTTCCATTTTAATCTCTCCTTAAATCTCTGCTGTAATCATAAAACCATACGTTCTGCTGTCGCAGGTAAAGCCGTCAGGTTTCTTTATCGGCCAGCCTACAAAAGCATCATAACTAAAGTTCTTATACTGCCCGCGCACGCCAATAGCTCCGCCCACAAGCTCCGTGCCTAAAAGGTACTCCGTACTCGGTCCATGTACCTTGCCGTAGTCAATGGCAAAATATATCTGGTGCGGCAGATTTTCTATCGGAAAACGCAGTTCGTTGCGTACTATAATGCCATCTTCGGCCGATAAGGTCTGCTCACCGTCAAAACCACGGACGCTGTACCAGCCGCCTATACTGAAAAATTCGCTGCCATAAATGCGTTGGTCACTCTTTTGCGCGCGGATGCTGACGTTGTACTGCGCGTCATAATTTTCACCAAACGGTACCGGCGTAATAAAGTTAAGTGTGCCCAGGTACATATTGTACTGCGTTGTTGCTTCTCCCGGCATACCGTCTGTCGGTCCGGCGTCGGCAAACCACGGCAGGCCTTTTTGCCATTTTAAACTTGCGTCTAATACGCTCGGCCCTAAATACTGCCTGTGGTTAAAGCCCAGCTGCATGGCAGTTGTTTTTTGCCTCTGTACGCCTATTTCCGTACCATCTATATAACTGTGGCGAGTCTTATGTACAAGCCCCAGTTCAAAGTCTGTTTTATATGTCTGCCCGCGGCTTAACAGATGCGTCCATGTAAGTGAGGTCTGAGTGTATTCGCCTTCGGATTTAAAAGGATTTACCGCATACTCTACCGTTTGCTTATATTCCTGTCTGCTATGGCTGAAAGTAAAGCGTTCTTTACCTACCGGCACGGAATAATATATGCTGTTGGCACGGGTGCCTTTGGTTTCCCCAGACTGAGTGGCGTCTTCATTCCAGTTAACGTAAAATATATCATTGATAGAAAGTGGATTGGATAGCTGAAGCCCTCCGGACATCTGCGCTTTGCCGGTATCTTCCGTTCCGCTGTTATCTACTGATAAAAACAGTTTGTACGGTTTATCTCTTTTTATGTCTATTACCAGGTCGCTTTGTCCTTCCTGCGATCCCGGCTCGATTTTTATATCGGCGTTCTGCCCGGGTACAGAATTAAAATTGTCTACAGTCTGCTCTATATCACGGATATTTAAAAGGCTGCCGCGTTTCATGGCAACTGCGTTATGCCATGTTCCCCAGGTTTCTTCACGGAAACGGATGTCTGAAATTGTGCCCGGCAGTAATGTAAAGAAGAAATTTCCTGTGGATAAATCCTGTTCTTCTACATATACACGGGTTGTTACATAGCCGCGGTTCATGATTTCACCGTTAATGGCCTGCATCAGCATGTTTATACCCTTTACGCCAATTTTCTGACCGTTGTAATTGGCAAGGTATTTATTTATCCACTCGAATTTGCCGGCATATTTATCTGCCTTCAGGTAAAAGTTACTTATCTCAAAAGATTTTTCTTCTTCCGGCAAAGAAAAAACTTCCAAACGCGCACCCTGCTGCTGCGTTTTAGCCATAGACTGACTAACACGCTGCTGCATTTCTGCTTGCGCACGTTTGGAAGCAAAATCCTGCTGTTGTTGTTGTAATACCTGCTGCTGCCGCTGCATTATATCATCCTGCGGCGCTGCATATGAATGATTGGCATAACTTAATACGCCTAAAACAGCTAAAGCTGTCCCTATTTCCCTCAGTTTATACATACATATCCTCCCCTTCTTAGGATATATATAACCTGATATATTTTTTATATTTTAAGTATACGCCTTTTTGTCAATTTTGTAAAATGTTATTATTTTTATTTTAAACTATTTCTTGAACCACTATATATTGTGGCATAACTTGACAATGTTACCAAAAGTGCTATAATTAATTTGCGTTAGCACTCTATGTGCGCAACTGCTAACAATAAATTTTGAAAGCTGGTGATTTATATGCCGCAACCTGCGACTCATTACTGGGTTACTAAAATCGCCCTTGCTGATTCTGATAACCCTACATTTAAAGATTTTTTCAATAAATATAAGAATTACATTGCATTAGGAACTTCCGCACCGGATTTATTTTATTTCCCTTTAATGCCTACCATAAAAACAAATTGTAAAAATTTTTACTGGAACGGCATTGCTGACTTAATTCATCATGGAAGAACTTATGATTTGTTTTGTGAATTATTAGATGAAGCCAAATCAATGAAATCAGATAAAACTGTTGCTGAAAAAGCAGAACAGCTCCTTGCTTTTACATTTGGCTTTTATTGCCATGTTGTTGCTGACTGTATTTTCCATCCTTATGTTTATCGTTCCTCTAACGATGATTGGGCTACAGGCGCCGGTAGTTTCTTATCTAACCCAGAAGAAAATATTGCTGAATATACACATAAATATCAGGAATTTTTGATAGATGCTGGTGTTAAAGAAACTTATCATCTCAAATTTGATAAAGATGATTGGGCTTGCCCGGAAAAAAGCAATAATAAATTACTTGATTTTGTTGTAGCTGATAAATTTTATTCAGTATTAGTAAAGATGTACACTGATTGTATGCCTACGGAATTTTATAACTCACATGATGAAAACCATCCTATCCAACAAGCATATAGCGCTTTATTACAAACTATATCTTTATTATTCGAAGGAAAAGAAATACTTACTTTCCAAACTGTAACTAAAGAAATTTTTTATGGCGATAACTTTTTTGAAACCTATTATCCTAATTGCGATGGCCTTCCTCGTTATAGCCCTCACGATTTGTTTAAATTTTGCTGTGCAGTTACACGCAGAATTTATGAAGTAGTTCAAAATTTTTGGAATGATACAAGTAGTAAAACAGCTAAAGAATATTTTGAAATTGATTTCACCAATTATTTAAATAACGGTAACTGGAATCTCGATACAGGAATTCAATGCGAGTTTAATAACACAAAAGGGCTTCATGAGGGCAATGAAAAAATGAACGAAGCACATATAGATACTCTTACAAACAATTATAATATTTTTAATGAATTATATAAAAATCTGTTTGAAAATGATAATTAAAGCATAAATAAAAATAGCCAGGCAATAAATGCCTGGCTATTTTTATTATTGAAATTAGAAAGTGAATACTACTTCAGACCAGATTGCCTGATTATCGGTATCGCCTTCACGGCTTTCAAAATCAGAGTATTTAACGCCAGCTACAATGTTTTTAGCAAGAGTTACGTTTGCGCCTACATCAAATCCTTCGTAGCCATCCCCGCTGGTTACATTACCTGCTTTATCAACTGCCCAGTTAGCGTCAGCCGGATAAGCTGCATAACCGCCGGAGAAAATGGTCGGGTTCAGATATGTTGCAAGCGGACGGTCGCTGTAATTAGCATATACGCCCCAGCTACCTACTTTAGATGCTTTGGCGCCACGATAGGACAGGCCAACGAGATAACCGCTGTCATCACCGTCAATAACGTCGCTGTCACCATAGAAATAGCTGCCTTTTAAGGTCAAGTCTTTGGAGATTTCACCGGAAATGGTTGCTTCCCAAATATCATTGTCGCGCCAGTTATCGGTATTGTAATAACGGATTGCTGCGTCAAACAATTCCCAATTAGCTTCAACGCCGGCTACATATACGCGGTCGCCGTCATCAAGCATATCATGTTCGGTCCAGGCGTAGCTGCCGTCTTTTTGCTGGTCCCAGCTTTCGTAAACGCCGTTTACATAGTCATCGGAAGAAGCCTTGAATGCCCAGCCGAATACTTTAATGTTATCGCCATAAGACAGTTTTACACCATCACCACGGTTATCAAGTACATCAGATTTAACAAAATCCATACGGCCAGCATCAACTTTAACGTCACCAATCGGGCCGGAAACAAATGCCCAGTTCAAGCTAACATCATCATCACCTGCTGCGCCTTTATCGCCTGCATAATATTGGCTGTTTTCCAGACGGCCAGTATAGCTCCAGTCCTCATTAACAGTACCGTTTACAAACAAACGGGTACGCAGACGGCCTTCGCTACCGCCTTTATCTGCGTCAAGATAAGAAGCACGAATCTGGCCGGTAATTTTTACATTATCGGTTTTCTTTTCGAGGTTGGCAACGCGAACACCAAGGCTGTCCAGCTCGTCAGCAAATTCAGCAGCCAGTTTATCAACATTAGCACCTTTTGCCATTGCTTTTGCTACAATCTGGGCCATTTCATAGCGGGTCATCAATTTATCGCCACCATAGGTGCCGTCAGGATAACCGTCTACTACACCAGCCGCAGCAAGTTTATTTACTGCGTCATAAGCCCAATGTCCGGCAGGAACGTCGCTGAACGGGTTAGCTGCATAAGCAGATGCAGTTACGCCGAGTGCCATAGCCATTGCCAATACTAAAGATTTTTTCATTTTGATTTCCTCCTTTGGAAACACAATTTATTTTATAAAGTGCGGAGAAAAATATTATTATTTCAAATAAAACTTTGGTGCGAGTCTCCTGGTTTCCTCTACCTGTTTTACAATCCGTATTAATATATACACCGCACAATATAAGCATAGTGGAGGCTTTGCCCTGAGGAAGCAAAGCCTCCGGAGAAGGTAAACCTGCAAAACAAAAAAACTCCAAATATTACGGGATAGGTGATAAGCGTAATATTAAAAGGGACGGAGTAAAAAATCTTTTTTACCTTCTTTAAAATTAATTATATAAACCATTGAAAAAGGGAGCAATTCAAATACCTAATAGCTGTGCTTATAGGCAAATAGCAGCTATTAGGTAAACTAATAGCTGCTATTATACAGTTCATTTTGAATTTACTATAAGAGAAATAGTAGGCTGCCTCATTTTAAAAACATTTGCCAGGAAAAGCTGCGATAACCCATGTTCTTTATAGAGCCGGATTATTTCAGCATATCTGCCCTGGCGTGTGCTAAATTCATGGATTGAAATTTCTTCAAATTTCATACAAAATCCATAATCGTACAAAATAAAAATCCTGCGGCGCATATCATTTGTAATAATACTTATCTCTGCTGCTTTGCATACGTTATTACATTTATAAGAACGATTAAAAAATTCAATCTTATTTTCAGATATTATTTTATAAAGTTCTTCCAGAATAATCGCAACATCAAAAGTATTAATGAAATCTTCCATGTAAGAATTATGCTTATCCATAAAAGCCTGCCTTAAAACGGGATATTATCCATATCCGGCATAGGAACGCCCTCGAAAGGATTTTCAAATTCTTCATCAAATTTTTGCTGCGGGGAAGGATTGCTGTACATATATTCAAAATGCCTGCCTACAAGTTCAGTAACCCAGCGTGTAACATTTTGCTTATCAACATAAGAACGGGTTTGCAAACGTCCTTCTACAAGTATTTTTTTACCTTTAGAAAGATTGTTGCCTGCGACCTCGGCAGAATTGCTCCATAAAACAACGGGAATAAAATCAGCTTCATATTGCCCGTCAGCATTTTTAAATTCTCTTTGTACAGCAAGAGTAAACTGGCAAACTACTTTACCTGAAGGTGTATAACGTACTGTCGGGTCTTTGGAAAGCCGTCCGGTAACTGCTATTTTATTCATAATTATTTACCACCCTTCTTTTTTAATACTGGCAAACCATTTTTGCCGATGTCAAATGTCATTTTGCATTCCTTATAATTGTTACACATAAATTTGCCTTGCCTTTTAACTAAATAACCTTTTTTACATTTTGGGCATAATTTTATAAACGGATGACCTTTAACATCACTGAAAGTAGCCTTACAACCATTATTTTTATATTGATTACAACCCCAAAAATTATCGCCTGGTTCAAAACTTGGACGTTTTGTTAAGTAACCTTCACCACAAATTGGGCATTTTTCAATAACTGGTGCGCCGTTACAGTCTGAAAATATAGCATTGCAGCCATTTCTATAATTACTGCAACCCCAAAATTCTCCGAATTTGCTTTCATGAGGAAATAATTTACCAGTTCCGCAAATCGGGCATACAGGGTATTGATTTTTCGAGGAGATTTTTGTAAATTTGCTTGGCAGCGAAATAATATTTTTTACAAATTCTTCCTGGCCGTGCATATAATCATCAAGCGACAACGAGCCGGCGTCGATTTTATCTAAATCCATTTCCATAAGTGCTGTCATGTCCGGATAAGTAACTTCATCCGGCAGGCAGGTCAGCAGATATTTTACGCTATCAGAAACATACAGCTCCTGCTTTTTCTTTGAAGGCTTTTCAATAAGCATGCCGCTGTCAAGCAGCTGCTTAATAATAGTGCTGCGTGTTGCTTCTGTACCAATGCCTTTAATGTTTTTTACAGTTTCACGAAGTTCCGGATTTTTTACATACTTATGAGCATTTGTTAATGCAGCAATCAAAGTGCTTTGAGTAAAACGTACTGGCGGTACAGTATTTTTTTCAACAATGCTTGCCAGAGTAAGCGAAACCGCGTCACCTTCGTGCAATACAGGCAGCTGCTTGGCATCATCATCTTTTTTATCTGCGGTGCTTCCGGTAACGGCAGCTTTCCAGCCTTCTTTTATAATTACTTTGCCGCGGGCTGAAAAAGTTTCACCTTCGCACTCGATAATGGCCGTAGTCTGCTCAAATTCCTGCGCAGGATAAAACTGCAAAACATAACGTTCAGCAATCATGCTGTATAATTTACATTCATCTTCCGGCAAAGAATTTAAGTCAATTTTTTCCATGGTCGGGATTATAGCGTGGTGAGCTGAAACCTTCGCGGTATTAAAGGCTTTGCTCTTTAGAGCCGCATCCGCACCGTCAGCATATTCTTTTAAATTTTCGCTGCCGGTCAACTTTAAATTTCCTAATATCACGGCAGCATCATTTAACTGGCTTTCAGGCAGATAATTACTGTCACTGCGAGGATAGGTGGTTAGCTTTTTTTCATAAAGAATCTGAGCCAATTCTAATGTTTTGGATGGACTGAAACCATAAGCAGGCTCGGCTGCACTTTGAAGCGTGGAAAGACTGAACGGCAAAGGCGGAGCTGCTGTGCCTTTTTCCGTTTCAACGGATTTTACGATACCGGTTTTGCCGGTAATTTTCTGCACGCAGGCGCGGGCCGGGATAACATCAAGCAATCGTCCTTCTTCGTCCAGACCCTCTGTGTTTTCAGGTATTTGCCACATTGCCTCAAAAGGTAATGACGTAGAGAGCCGGAACAGACCGCGCACGTTATAATACTTAACAGATTTGAAATTATCAATTTCATCATTCCTGCGTGCCACAAGTGCGAGCATAGGCACTTTAACACGGCCGACTTTAATTGTTGTGCCGGCGTCAAGCGTATATTTACGGCTTGCGTTTATGCCAAAAAGCCAATCGGTACGTTCCCGGCCTAAAGCAGCAAGATAAGTATTATGGGCTGTGCTGTTATCTATCATGTTATCAAAAGCACGGCTGATGGTAGTTTCATCCATAGCATTAATATAAAGCCGCTTTACCGGCAGGGTATTTCCGGCAAGTTCCAATACTTCATCTACTAAAAGCTGACCTTCACGGTCAGGGTCGCCAACATTTACTACTTCGTCAACTTCCTTCAGAAGCTGTGTAACCGTTTTATAAATTCTGGGATAATTACCACTTGGCTTAACTTCTTTTTTCCAAATGTCCGGAATTATAGGCAAAGTATCATAACTATATTTTTTTAAATCCGGATTATAATCCTCCGGCATTTTCAATGCAAGAATGTGCCCTTGAAGCCAGGCAACATAATCATCACCTGCTTCAAAATAACCGTCTTTTTTGTCAGGATTGCTTAAAAATCCGGCAACGGCCTCAGCAAGTGACGGTTTTTCACAAATAAACAGACGTTTCATAGGCAAAATCCTTTCAGACCTTCAAATTTGCGTTTTAAGCGGTTTTTTAGCAGTTTATATCCAAATATAAGCACTCCTAAAATTAAAACGCCTGAAGGGGCAAAATTTTTAAGAAAAATAAGCAGCTGCAATTAAAACAGCTGCTTATTTCAGTTTAAAAGATATTATTTGCTTAAGCAGCCTTTTCTGCTTTTAGTTCCATAACCATGGCTTTAAGTTCTTCAAGTTCTGTCTGCATTTTTGCATTGTTTTCAGCCATTTCAGCATTTGCTGCTGTCAGCTCTACAATCTGCCGCTGCATCTGTTTTTTACTGGAACGTTTAACAGCATTCGGGCCGTCAAGCGCGAAGCTGATACCGAGGGTTGCCATGTTTTCACGGTTGCCGAAAGTTCCGCCGAGGTTAAACATTGTACGGTCATCAGGACGATAGAACATACCGAGAGCCATAGCGCTGGCACCCTGGTAGCTGCCTACTGCTGCCGCGAAATTAAGTTTCTGGTCCTCGTCAAAATCAAGCGGATGCAGGCCTGCAAGTGCTGCGGCATTAGCACCGGCCGTATCAATGCGGCCATCCAAACGGCTGATTTCACCGGTTAAGGATTTGCCACCATTGAAGATTAAATCCGGAGCATACAGGTTGCCGTCAAAGTGGCCTTCGCCACCAACGTAAAGGTCATGGTCAATAGTTGTATTGCCGGTTACATGCAGATTAGATTCAGCACCCGGAACGACAGGCACGCCAATTACGGTATCGCCGGCAATATACATATTGCCGGGACGGTCAGGAGTACCATCTCCATTATCATCAGCTCCATCAAAACCAACAAAGGTGTCACCACCTAAATTAGCATTGCCTGTTACATCCAAATCTGAACGGTCTACAACTGCACCATTATCATCACGGCTGCCAACCTGAATATCGCCGGTAAGGTGAGAATCTCCGGCAACATCAAGATTACCGGGGCGGTCAGGAGTACCATCTCCGTTTTCATCTACACCATCATGGCCAATATTAACATCTCCACCAAAATTACCGTTACCGGTAACGTCTAAATCAGAACTATCAGTAGCATTACCATTATCATCACGATTACCTATGGATACATTGCCATCAAAATGACCGTCACCCCATACATCAGAGTCGCCTTTAACGGTTTCATTGCCATCTACGGTTTCGTTACCCATGATATGGCTATCGCCACCAACATTTTGGTCGCCCCAAACAGAAGAATCACCTTTGACAGTTTCATCACCGTCTACGGTTTCATTACCCATGATATGGCTATCTCCACCAACATTTTGGTCGCCCCATACATCAGAATCACCTTTAACAGTTTCGCTGCCATCTACTGTTAAATCGCCACCGAAATGACCATCACCTGCTACGTCCTGATTGCCTCCGACATTGGAGTCACCTTTAACGGTTTCATTACCATCTACGGTTTCATTGCCCATGATATGGCTATCGCCACCAACATTTTGGTCGCCCCAAACGTCAGAGTCGCCTTTAACGGTTTCATCACCATCTACGGTTTCATTGCCATTAATATTGCTATCTCCTGCAACATTAAGGTCGCCAGGGCGGTCAGGAGTACCATCTCCATTATCATCAGCGCCATCAAAGCCGACATTCATATCGCCATCTACATTACCATCTCCACTAACATTCAAATCACCTTCAATATTACCATCACCTTTTGTGGTGCTATCGCCGGTAGTGGTAGAGTCACCATTTACAGTTTGGCCGCCCGTGACGGTCTGCCCACCATTCACAGTCTGCTCGCCCTCAACGGTTTGGTCCCCTGTAATATCCTGGCTGCCATTTACGGTCTGGTCGCCGTCTACGTTATGAATAGCATCGTCGATAAGGTCTTTAATATCTTCTTCTGACATTCCGCCAAAAAAGGCTTTAGCATCACCTAAATTGGTATAATATCTATTTGTGTAATTATTTTCACCAGCAATCTCAGCAATGTATACTAAAGTTAATTGACCACTGGAAGCATCATATTGTAAATAAGAACCAAATGCACTACTATTTACACCATCATTACCACAATTAGATAAAGATAAAGTCCAATCTCTATCCCATGAGTACTCACCAGTACCTATCGAACTCCAAAAACTTTCAGCAAATACAGAACAAGTAACTGAAAAAGATAATATACTTGCCATTACAAGTGAATGAAGTTTACGGCTTTTAGACTTTTTCCACAAACTCATAAAAAGCGCTCCTTTTTACTATTTTCCTTCGTAAACCTGTTCCATCAAATCAGCCGTATTTCTTAATGCTGCCACCAATTTTTGTGCTGGCGTCTGCGCTTTGGCAGTATCAGCAATCAGCTCCTGCACACTGCAATTCAAAATTTCCGCAGCGGTACGTATAAATTCCCTGTTTACAGTGCGTTCACCGCGCTCAATTTTGGAAATCGCATCTATCGTGCATTTAATACCGGCGGCAGTCATTTTATCGGCAAACTGCTTTTGCGTCAGCTGCTGACGGACACGGGCTACTTTCATGTTTAAACCAAATTTAATATCTTCGTACATCTAAATTACCTCCAGAGATATAACGGGTCTTCGTATTCCCCGTTATCCCACAATTCAAGATGCAAATGCGGGCCGGTGGAAAAACCGGTAGACCCGACATAACCAATTACATCACCTACCTCTACCTGGGTATCATATACAGCTGTAATACTGTCAAGATGGGCGTAAAGCGTGTTATATCCGCCTTCGTGGGCAAGAATAACGCAGTTACCGTACCCACCGTATTCAGCTGCATATATTACCCTGCCCGGCAGCATAGCTCCTACTGGCGTCCCATATTCATAGGCTATATCAATACCGGAATGAAATTCTTCTTCTCCGGTTATCGGATTTTCACGCCAACCAAATGGGGACGTTATTTCGGCCGCTGCTGCGGGCAATGTAATAAACAGAAATATATTAAAAGCAAGAAATGCTTTTAAAACATTTTTAAGAGTCATCTGCCCTTTTCAGCGTCCTTTACTTTTGCCATGGCTTTGGCAACAGCAGGAGTTTTGGCCGCGGCTTCAACAGTTTTATCAGCACGGGCATAATCCCTGCCGACAGGAGAGTGTTCTGTAATAGCATCAACAACAGATTGTTTCTCAAAGCCCTGCTTCAACATTTCTCTGGCAATTTTATTATCATCAATTTTGCTGAAATCACCTGTTTTCGCATACTGCTTATTAGCAAGTTCCAGGTATTTATCGTAAGCATCAGGGTTTGCTTCTTTGGAAACAAATTCCGCAATTTTATTTTCACGGACTTTTAATTCAATCTGCTGGGCAGCTTCAGCGCGCGTGGCATTTTTGGGTAACTCAATGCCAAGTGCTTCAGCTTTTTTTACTTGCTTTTCAGTAACCGCGCTTTCAGCCTGCTTCTGCTTTTTGATAATGTCATAGGCTTCACCCTTTGTAATTTCTTTGCCATATTTAATCTGCATTTTATCCAACATATCAAGCTGGTATTCAGTAGCAGGCTGTGAACGTAATTCTGTAAGCTGCAAAGTATGTTTTCCAATTAAATATCCTGCCCGGCCATAACAGATTTTATCTTTATCGTATTCAATTTTATTTGCATTAAGGTATTTAATCTGTTTTTCAGTTGCAGGGCTCAAATAAATCTGGGCCCTTGCTTCAGCACGCGTGATATTTTCAGATGGCTGGATACCATGAGCCTTTAACGCGGCAATCTGCTTATCCGTAGCAGGCGAATTATCCCTTGCTTCAAATTCACGCATTTTTTGCTCTATCAGTTTAGATGCTTCGTTTCTCGTAACTTCTGCCGGGTAACTTATTTTCAGCTTATCCATGTAATCCATCTGCTCAACAGTTGCATGCAGCTGCCCGATTATTTTAGACGCCTCACCTACTGTGATATTGTCTGCAAATTTACAGTTATTAGCAGCAAGCGTTTCTTTCTGCTCACTTGTTGCAGGAGCGTTGATTTTTTCAAAATATGCACTGCGTTTAGCAACACGCTCTTTAATAATACGGTCAGCTTCGCCTTTGGTAATGTCATCTTCAAACTTTGCACCAAGACTTACAAGGAAGCCTTTTTGCGCATCACTTGCCGGCATTAAAGCTGATTTTTCATCTTTAGCCATATTTTCCAACTCCTTATTTTCAGGTTTTAAAATGACTTCTGAATATACTGCATTAAAAGTTTTGCCTTCAAAACTTACATCACCAACACGGATATTTTTATATTTTGCAAGCACGCCGGTTTCTTTCAGTGCCTTATATTCCTCAAAATCTGCCCTGTCCAGTTCTTCCCTTTTAAGCATGGATTCTGCGCTGTACGCAAATTCACGGCCGGAAACAAAATGTAATAAGTGCGGGTTACTGCTTACGTATTCCAATGTATTATCGGAATTATCATATAAACCGTTGTTGCCGTAATATTCCCTGTCACCTATATAGATTTTGTCATTAATGATGAAAACGTCTTTGCCGCGCAGCGGTATAGTTTCTGCGAGCTGCACCGTTACAATATCCTGCGGCAAGGTATTTTCTTTACTTCTCCGTTCTTCCGGAGTCATGCGCATTAATACCTGTTCATCATTTATGCTTTCAGATGCGGCCTGCTTAACCTGCGGTTCTATTCCCTGCTCTTTAAGTTGCAGGTATTCTTTTTCCCGCTCATACAGGTAATTACAGATTTTTTCAGCATCAGCAGCTGCCCTGAAAATTTCGTTATAATCATTTTTCAGTGCAGATACCCAGCTTTTAACATAAGCTGCGTGCTGTTCATCACTGCCTGTTGTAGCTATGCCAAGTTCACCGCATAAAAACGTTGATGCAAGTTCAGCACGTAATTCTTCCCTCGCGTAGCCTTCACTTCCAAACTGGCCGCCAAATTCACGGTTAAGCCTGGTTGGATGACCGGTGCTGTGGCCAACTTCATGCAGGAGCGTAGAATAATAGGCATCCACTGTTGCAAAACTTTCACGTGGCGGCAGGCATATAAAGTCACCACCGGGACTGTAAAAGGCACTGCCGTCTGTATTATGTGTTACCGGAACGCCGTTTGCGGCTATGATATTTTCAGCACGCTCTACCGGCGTCCACTTCTGCGCTTCGCGTCTCAGTTTCGGCAAACCGGTGCATTGGTCAGCGTTGAAAACGGCAGCCCTGTACACTTTAGGATGCTCCAAAGGAACTTTTTCTTTCTCGCCGGTCTCAGGATTTTCAACCTCTTTTTCCCATTGCCAATACTCAACAATTTGTGCTTTTTCACCTTTATTGACATGGCCGCCGAGTTTATTAACCTGTTTAAAAGTAAGCCAGCGCGGGTCCTCATAGCCTTTATCTATGGCAGTACACCAAAGCATTAACGCGTTTACACCATGATAAGGCCGTCCGTTAAAATTATGCGGCCGATTCATTGCAGCGATACCGGCGTCCCATGGTTTTTGCCAGGGCGCAGTACCGCTTTCCAACATCCCTATAAGGCGTTCCGTTACAGCTTTTCTGTACTCACTTGTCTGCATAGCCCGCAATGTCTACTCCCATCTCTATAAGCTGCATAATTTCCTGGTCATCCAAAACATCTTCCAGTGCCAGCGCATCCTCGCGGAAGGCGCCCATTGCCATTGCTTCCTCACGGGTAAATTCTTCACTCTGAATCATTTTTTTGACCTCCTTTTTTTAGGCTCTTGCGCTGCATGCGCGGCGTCAACCATTGCTTTAAAAGCCTTGCCGGCTTTAAAAGCAGGTACAGTAGCGGCCGGAATTTTTATTTCCTCGCCGGTTGCCGGGTTATGGCCGGTACGTTCACTGCGCTTACGGCTATCAAATGTACCGAAGCCAATAAGCTGAACTTTATCTCCGGCTGCCACGGCGCTTATTACCGTTTCCGTAAAAGCCTTAATAACACTGTTAGCGTCCTTTTGCGTCAGGCCGCATTTTTCACACATATTACGAACAAATTCTTCCTTCGTCATACAAATCAGCTCCTTTAAAATTTTTAATATGGTTATTAATAATTCCAGGGCATAACAGCGTGCTCGTTTTTAATTACAACGCGGTCGCTGTTGCTCGTGGCCATAAAAATCTCATTGCAAACCCTGTCCAAAATAATGGTGTTATTGACAATTTTGTAATCAAGATTCAATAACAGACCTGCACGTTTTTGGAACACTACCGGGGTATGCCTTGCTGCCGCGCCGTCAGGCAATATCAGGTAAGTTTTTGCGCCGTCATCAAAAACCGTTTCCGGCGTCCAGCTTTCCTTTCCGGATACTGAATAATCAAAATTTATATCCTGCACGCTTTCCACTTCCATGGAAATGCCCTGCGGGTTATATTCTTCCCTGGCTTCGCCTGGGTAAGTCCAGCTTACTACCGGGGAATAATCACTGTCTGCAATCAGACGCAGACTGTAATAATGGCTGTCTGTATTAATAATCATGTTAGTTACCACGCCGAGCTGGAGAGGTTTAACATAAACGTGCCAAGTTTTGTCTGCCGCAAGCCTTGTTTCTACCGACCAGCTTATTGCATCACCAATCGTAATGCCGGTAATCTGTTCGCCAGGCTTTAACTGAACATCAGCTATAAAGCCCGGAGCTGCGTAAACGTCATAGCTTTCACCGCGGACATATTCATAAAGCGCGGCATTTTCATTGGCTGCATTATCTTCAAACAAATCAAGCGTAGTATCTTCTTCTACAACAATTTCCGGCTGATAAGCAGCCTGTTCCGCTTTAGGCGCAGGCTCCCAAAAATCCACATCTTCTGCTGGTACAGCAACATCAGTGCTGTTATGCACAATAGAGCCGGACTTAACCGTAATATCCGCTGAACTAATATTTACCGGCGCGCTTGCCGTGCCGTCCCAATATACTGAAAACGGATTATCTTTTAACATTTCTATGACCCTTGCTTTAAAAGGACCCGGTTCCGGCACGTTTTCTGCGGCTTCGCCCGTAACAGGCAAAGCCATGAGCACCGCAAGTGCTGCCGTTATCGTGCTGCGTTTTTTTCTGCTTAACAAAATTACCAACCCCCTAATCGTTATCTTTTGGCAACGGCACGCTGAAGCCACCCTGCGGGGATGCTTCCGGCGGCACTGCCTGTTTGGTTTCATCTATTGCTTTTTGAAAAGCGGCTGACGCACTTGCATGAGAAGAAGTGCTGCTGCCGCCTGAAGCCTCTCCTGCGGCAAATGAGGATGCGGTTTTAGCACTGCTTCCTCCGACAGAGCTATTGCCTGACGAGCTGAAAGCATTGGTACTTGTATTGCCTTGCGCGGCTGCTGATTTAGTGCTGGCCGAAGCATTTGAAGCAAAAGCAGAAGCTGACTGCGCACTGCCCGATGCCCCACCTGTTGAACTGCCTGCACCTGCCGAGCTACCGGCACCCATACTTTGTGCTGCGCCAGCGGCTGAACTGCTTGCGGCATAACTGCCTGTACTACCACTTCCGGAAGCGGACGTTGATGCGCCAGAACTGCCTGCGGCAGAACCACTTGCTCCACCACTGCCGAAAACAGGCCCGCCTGCTGAACTTCCGGACGAACTGCCACCTGATGCAGCAACGGATGCCTGGCCGCTTGCAAATGCTCCCCTTACGCCCTGTGTAGCATTGGAAGCCGCGGATTTAAAGGCTGACGCCGCAAAACCTGCGGCACCGCTCATTGCACCTGCCGCGCCACCTGCGCCCGGTCCGCACGTTCAT
>ENA-OURV01001497-OURV01001497.1-human-gut-metagenome-genome-assembly--contig:-NODE-1497-length-18307-cov-3.559993_pt1 | contig 18307 bp, 14 predicted proteins | sample MGYA00242141_ERZ509072 | MGnify/ENA primary metagenome ERZ509072 (study PRJEB26280, sample SAMEA2338763) | human gut metagenome | biome: human gut; feature: human-associated habitat; material: faeces... | reverse complement strand
TATTAAAGGCTCAAAGAAGAAAAATCAAGTTTTATCAGTAAATATTTTTGAACAGCAGGAGATTATTGCAAAAACTGAGGCTATTAAGGCAGAGTTAAAAGCATCTACCTGGCGTGAGTTGGAAACCAAAGGTAAAAAAGTCCAAAAATCAATGATTTAGGGCTTGAAATTATAGGAAGTGAGTGGATAGATGAAAACTGCAATTTTGACATTTCAAGATGCTGAAAATTATGGCGCGGCATTGCAAGCATTTGCTTTAAAAAGAATATGTGAAGAATATTCGGATGTGGAAATTTTGAATTATTACAACGATTATTTTCATAGAGATACTTCTGGAACGGGAATAAAAGCTTTATTAAAGAGAATTTTAAATGGTCGATGTTCTGCTCAAAAGACAGAAAGATATTATGATTTTCAAAAGAAATATCTTACTGGAGCAATGGAACCTATTAAAAAAGAAAAACTAAAAGAACTAGATGGACAATATGACTATTTTATTACAGGAAGTGACCAAGTATGGAATTTGGATTGTTCAGGAAATGATTTATCCTATTTTTTAGATTTTGTAAAAATATCAAAAAAGGTGTCTTATGCTGCTAGTTTTGGAACGTCATCATATAAAGCTGACATTATTAAAAGATGGTTAAGTGATTATTTTAAAATTAGTGTGAGAGAAAAGACAGGTATGGATATTATTAATAAAACTTTGGGTAAAGAGGTACCAGTAGTTTTGGATCCAACTTTGTTGCTTGATAAAAATGAATGGACAAAAATATTTGATTTGGATTTTGCGGAAAATTATGTTTTGATTTATGAAGTTTTAACAGGAAAATATTTATTTGAACAGGCAAAAGCATTTGCAGTTAAGCATGGTCTTAAATTGATATGTATAACTAGCACTAATAAGGTACGGATTGGTGGACAAATAATAAGAAATGCAGGTCCGATAGAGTGGTTAAGACTGTTTGCTGGAGCTAGTTATATATTTACTAATTCTTTTCATGGACTAGCATTTTCAATAAATTTTAATAAACAATTTTTCGTAGAACTACTTCCACCACCGGCGCAGACTAATACAAGAATTATTGAGTTACTTGAGAAAACTAATTTACTATGTAGAGATTCTTCAAAGGCAAATGAGTTGGATGAAATACAATATGAAATAATAAATACTGTTGTGGAAAAAGAAAGACAGAATTCTATAAATTATTTGAGATCTATATTTATGAGGTGAAATACATGAAAACATTAAGAAAAGTTTGTTTACTGTTTAAGGATTTTGGAATTTTATTTGCTGTCAAATATTGTTTTTTAAAGAAAACAAAACAATATGATAAGTTTATAAAAATGGTATATGATTATTTATCTGCGTATTTAGAAGATTATACAAATGATTTTAATGATAAAGCACAAAAATATACTACTAGTATAATTGAGGAAAAAAATAAAAATATTTGGGTTTGTTGGTGGCAGGGAAAAGAAAATATGCCGGATTTTTGTAAAATGTGCTATAATAATTTAATGAAGAATACGCCAAGTGAATATAAAATACATTTAATTACAAAGGATAACTATGCTCGGTATACACATATACCAGATTATATTATTAATAAAATGGAACAGGGACTGATACCATTAACACAGTTTTCTGATATTTTGAGACAAAATTTATTGTTGGAAAATGGAGGATTGTGGATTGATGCATCTATATGGGTTACGCATGATTATATTTTTAAAATTGATGCTAGTTTGCCTTTTTGGTCTATAAAATTGAATGGTATAGATGATTCAGAGGTATGGGGACAATTAATATCAGAATGTAGGTGGGGAAGTTTTATTTTATATGCTGGAAAACCAGGAGATATAGTTTTCAAGTATGTATTTGGAGCAATGTGTAAATATTATTATGACCATAATAGTATAATTGATTATTTTTTACAAAATATGCTTATTTGTATAGGTTATGATAGCATTGATGCAATTCGAAAAGAAATTGATGATGTTCAAATATCAAATGAACATCTTTACGAACTTTATAGAGTAATGGACAAACCATATAATGAGCAGCTATGGAAAGGTTACAGTAAAGACACAGGTATTTTTAAATTAACTCAAAAAAGAGAATATAGTGAATATATTGACGGAAAAATGACTTTTTATGGATATTTGAAAACATTATGATGTACGAAATAGGCATAGATAACAATATTAATAATGTCGGGGATTGAATAATATGAATAAAAATAGAATATCTAATACCTTAAAAAATACTGTTTTTGGATTTGTTAATAAATTGATTAATATTCTGATTCCGTTTTTAACTAGAACGGTTATTATATATGCATTAGGATTGGAATATGCAGGATTAAACAGCCTGTTTTCATCAGTATTACAAGTGCTAAATTTAGCGGAATTGGGTATAAGTTCGGCAATTGTCTATTGTATGTATAAACCGATGGCAGAAAATGACACAGATTTAATTTGTGCATTATTGCAATATATGCGTAAATTATATTATATTATTGGAATTATAGTCATTCTTTTGGGCATTGCGCTTATTCCTTTGTTGCCTCATTTTATAAATGGTGCTGTACCAGATGGATTAAATATTGTTATATTATATGCTATTTATTTATGTAATACGGGAATAGGCTATTTTTTCTTTGCATATAAGAGTACTCTTTTAAATGCGGGACAAAAAGTCGGAATTATTAGTAATATCAATTCTGTTATAATATTATTTCAAGGAATAGCTCAGATATTTGTTGTTGTAGTATTAAAAAACTATTATTTCTTTCTTGGTTTAATGCCAATTTTTACAGTTATAAACAATATTTTTATTTCCTGTGCGACAAAAAAATACTATCCTAATTTATTATGTGCTGGAAAATTGCCAGACAATATAAAAAAGGATATAACGACAAGAATTAAAGGACTTTTTGTGACACGTATTTGTACAACAACGCGAAATGCATTTGATAGTATATTTATATCGGCTTTTATTGGATTGTCAACAGTAGCTATATATGGAAACTATTATTACATAATGTCGGCTGTGATAGGAATTTTAAATGTTTTGACAGTTTCAATGACAGCAAGTGTAGGAAACAGTTTGGTTACAGAATCTGTGCAGAAAAATTATAAGGATTTCAGACTAATGAATTTTGTATTTAACTGGATTGTTGGTTTTTGTACATGTTGTTTATTAACTATAATACAACCATTTATGAAAATTTGGATGGGTAAAGATGCATTATTTGCTTTTCCAATGGTAATTTTAATGTGTGTTTATTTTTATTTTCTTAATATTGGAAGCATACGGGCTGTGTATCATGATGCGGCTGGATTATGGTGGGAAGCTAGGTACAGAGCTGTCTTTGAAGCTGCTTTAAATCTTATTTTAAATTTTTTGTTAACTCGTTGGCTTGGAGTATTCGGTACAGTATTTGGAACACTCATTGCGTTAATTACCATTAATTATATGTGGGGAGGACAAATTGTTTTTAAATATTATTTCAAAATAATTTCTGCTAAAGAATATTTTATTGATAATTTAAAGTATTCTGTAGTAACATTGGTTGGATGTTCTATATCATATGTGATTACGTCAAGATTATTAATGAGTGGAATTTTTGCATGCATAATATCATTTGTAATTTCGGCTCTTATTTTTAATATAATTTATTTTCTTTTATTTTATAAAACAAATTTGTTTAATCAGAGTAAGGAGCTGCTAAAAATAATTATTTCAAGTACTAGGGGCAGCAGGTCCCAATGTTAGGTGTTGATTTAGAAATTACATAGAAAGCAATGCCATTAAGCTAAGTGTTCGAGGTTTTGTTCGAATTTGCATCGAAACATGTGCAAGAGGATATTTTGGTGATTGGAAACTTAGTTCCGTGGATGTAGTGCGGTCTTTGGGTGGCGGAGCTTTTTCTATTTTGCAAAAGAGTAGGAGATAATTTGGTGGAAAGAATTAAGTGGAGATATTCAGAAGAAATTGTCAATTATATTAATACTAATAACATTCCCATTTTGGCTATTGTAGGTGCTACTGGTTCGGGGAAGTCCACGTTGGCAAGTTATCTAGAATTGCAATATCCGAAGCTTAAAATAATCAGAAATTATACAACCAGAACAAAAAGAAACACTGATTGTGAAACACATTTTGGATATATTTCTGAATATGAATTTTGCGAAATGATGAAAGCGGATGCTTTTTTCTTGGCTAGATATCAGGAATTCCCTTTTTATGGATATAGAAATGAGGATTTACTAAATATAATTAATGCGGGACAGATACCATTATTTATGTTTAGATATAGTGGCACTAATATTATTACTAAAATCATTAAAAATGTTTATATTGTTTTGATTGAGTGTGATTATAAAAAAGCGGCTGTGAACTCACGTGATATTGTTACTGTACCTACATTTGAATCTATAGTGAAGACTTATAGTTCAATTGATGAGTCATTAAAATCCTATAGTGGTAAAGTGCTTAGATTAAGAAATTTGTATGATAGTAGTTTCTTTTCGGAGGGATCCCTACATAATTTTATAGAGGGAATGATAAATGATAGATAAAGAGAATACAATCAAAAAGTCAAAAAAGAAAATGGAGGCCAGATATGGGATATCCATAGTTAATATTGTGAAACCATCAGATGATATGAAAAAATATATTTCAATATTAAGCCGTGAAGAAAGCTTGATTTACAATAGGTTTACTTGGAGTAAAGAAATTGATTGGCATATAACATTGTTAAGATGTCATTCCTTAGGTAATCCCATTGATATGCCCAATGGGTATGTAGAATATCTACATAAGTTATTTTTTCAAAAACAACCGTTTTTACTACAAACGGATACTTTAAGTTTGGATCAGGATGGCGTAATTCGGCTACATTTATCTGATATCTCCATGAAATTTTGGGAAGGTATAAATATACATGAATTGTATGATAAATCAGGATTGAACTATTCGATAATATATAAGCCGTGGATAACTTTAGCATATAGTAAAATTGGAAATATAGATGAAATAAGTAGAGACTATGAATGTATTTCGGATTTATTAAAGCGTGTATACAAACAACGAAGTTTTATCATAGATCAAGTAGCGGTAGTTAAATATTCGGATAGTGCTTTTAAAGAAAAAAGTATTGAGAGTATAATTAACTTGGGAGGCACATATGGATAATAAAGCGATAGATGTTGGAATAATAACTATAATACCTACAGAAATCAAGGCTCTTTTGTCGGTACTTAATGTGAATGGGAATTTCGAGCATCGAGAATATGGAGATGCGAACTATTTAAAAACAGAGATATTTAGCCAAAAAGTAAATCGAAAATTATCAGTGGTTATATCTTTCTTGAATAAGGATGCAGGAAATACTGAATGCGCTATATCTACCACACGTTTTTTGAACGATTGGTATCCCAAAATCATGTGCTTGGTAGGTATTTCTGCTGGAATCAAAGGCACCGTCAAAATTGGTGATGTTGTTATTCCTAATAAAATACACGATCGAACTATTAAGGCTTATAAAAATGGGGTTTTTAATCCCAGAACGGAAGGATATTCACGATCTGATTACATTAATGGCCTAATGAAGATAAATCCATTACCATCTCATGATTTTGCTACATTGTGCAGTAAGGAAATTGCATTTGAAATAAATTCGGCAATTAAATCTGCCCGTAATTTAAATATGACAGAAGAAGAGTTTGATGGTAATATTAGCATACATGATGGTTCGATACTTTCTGACAATACACTTATTCGTGATTCAGGATATTTTGATGGTATCAGAGAGGATTTAGATGACAAGTGTAGAGGCGCAGACATGGAAGGGGCAGGTTTTGTAAGGGCGTGCTCAGTTGAACGAGGAGATTTTCCTTGGCTTATTATTCGAGGAATCTCTGATTTCGGAAATAGTAGTAAATGTGATGACTTTCAGTTCCTTGCAGCTAAAAGTGCGTGCATTGCATTACGTGAACTAATTGTCAAGTATTTTGATATTGACGCAATTAAAGAGAATCCAAGGGCGAAGGTTACTAAAACTCCTCTGGAAGTTAATATTATTGAACAGATTAAAGAGGCTTATAAAGATGGACGATGGAATGAGGTTTGTAGAATTGCACCTATAATTAGTAGGTATTTATGGTTATCTGGGCAATATGAATTGCGTATTGAAATAGGAAATATGGTGGTAGAAGCAGCTTCCATGATCTCAGATGATATTCTTAGAGCATCATATCTAATTGATGATACTGGATGGACATTGTATATGTATGGTAATCCTAAGTTGGCTAGAACACATATTAAGGATGGATTAAGAATCGCAAAGGAAAAAAAGGATTTCTATTTGTCATCTAAGGCACATAGACATTTGGCATCAATTTATAATAGAAGAAGTGGAAAGTATGATGCTGCGAAAAGTGAATTGAATTTTGCTAAAGTTGATGCGGAGCAAATTACTGATGCAAGGGACAAAGCGGAAATGGAGGCGGCTCTTTTATTCTCGTCAGCGAAATTGCACTATAAATCTTCTGATAAAACAGAAGTTTCTCAAAGCTTAGATGACGCTAAAAAGGCAGCGGAAAAATTTAGAGCCATTAAAGATAATGAGCGTGCAGTTAAAGTGTATGCCTTCCTCGGTGAAGTATATAACAAACAAGGTGATATAGCCAATGCTGTGACATTTTATTCAGAGGGATTGGATGCAGCATATGAAACGGGGCGATATGATGAAATTAAATCTAACACAAGTGCTCTTATTAATATAGAAGGAATATCATTTGATAAAAGAAACTTATATATTAAACGTGTAATTGATTTTTGTAATATACAGAAACTATCAACAGAAATTACATTCTGGAAGCAAGTAGGAGGTAGCAAATGAGCAATCATGAATTGACAACATATGAAATACTTGACTTAACCTACAAAAAGGGAAAAACTATATCAGGTTCAGATCGAGAAAAGATTCCAGTATTTGATGAAGCGGGCAATCAAATTGGAATTGCCCCAAGATTATTATGTCATCGTTTAGGATTAATCCATAAAGTGGTATATCTTTTTATTATAAATCAGGAAGGTAAACTTTTGTTGCAGGTTCGAGGTGATGGTAGGCTTGATGTACCTGTTGGTGGACATGTATCTAGTGGTGACAATTCTGAGAAAAAAGCTTTAGCCAGAGAAATGTTTGAAGAATTAGGGTTCATTGCGGATGAAGATAATATTGAATTTATGTTTACGTATTTTCGGGAGGCAGAAGTAAATATTAAAAAGCCGGAAGAAAGCAATCGGGAATTACGTACAATATATTCATACAAAATGAATAAAAATGATGAAAAGTTGCTTCTAACTGAGTTTTGTAAGAGAGAAGAACAACAAGCCGTTCTTGATATACAATGGGTAAGTATGGATCATGTGCTTTCATATTGTGATCAAGGAATGGCGGCCGATGGATTAGAATCATCATTGCCGCATTACTTGGCACAGACCACATTGGGGTCAGGCACCAATGTGGTCAACCTACAGTAACCCTGAAAGAAATGCATTGGCTTTGTGATGGTCTTTCACTTACTCCGAAGGGAGCTTTTGAAGAAAGACATCCAAAGATTGTTGTATAAAGAACGGATTTGTCAATTCGCAAAAAGCACGAAATACTCGTGGATATCGGTATATATTCCTACACAGTAAAACGTTGATTTTTCTCGAACAGCCGGACTTTCTATGCTATACTGGAATTATCATATAAGAGTTTGGAGATTACCGGATGGATCCGTTTTTTACAGAGGAACAGCTGAATAACATGAGCCGTGAAAACATGATGGAAGTTATGAGAATCATGCAGAATCAGGTTCGTAAAAAAGAGACTGAGGTACAGCTTCTGAAAGACAAGCAGAAAGAACTGGAATTTATGAACGCAATGCTTTCAGACCGTCTTGCGCTTGCACAGAGAAGACGTTTCGGTTCTTCCAGTGAAAAATACGCAGATGGATATGAACAGATGGATCTGTTTAATGAGGCTGAGGCCAATGCAGATACGGATGCTGCTGAGATTGAAGAGGAAATCGTGATTCCATCGCACAAACGGAAAAAACGCACCGGCAAAAAGGAAGAAGATCTTTCTAATTTCGAAGTGACAGAAACAATCGAATATAAACTGACCGGCGAAGACCGCTATTGTCCGGACTGTGGAACAAAGTATAAAGTCGTCACAAAAGAAGTCGTAAAACGACTGAAATTCATCCCATCCACCTTTGAAGTGGTGGAAGAAGTCACCTATGTATATAGTTGTCCCAAATGTGGTGCTATGATCCGACCGGAAAAAGAGCTGCCGCTGATCAAGGGAAGCATTGCTACTCCTTCGCTGGTTGCCGGAATCATGAATGCAAAGTATGTCAATGGCATGCCGCTGGCAAGACAGGAACGTGAATTCGCAAGGTATGACTTAAACCTATCGACAAAAACAATGGCAAACTGGATCATAAGCTGTGCAGACCGGTATCTGGGACTGCTTTATGGGCAGATGAAGGAAGAATTCCTAAAGAGCAGATACATCCATTGTGATGAGACCAGGATGCAGGTAATTGATGAACCGGATCAGAAAGGATCATCCCAAAACTGGATGTGGGTATATCTGACAGACCGTTATAGTGAAGCCCCACAGATGGTTCTTTTTGATTATGAGAGAACACGTGGCGGATATCACCCGGTAAACTTCCTTGGAGACACATTTCATGGATATCTGACCTGCGATGGATATCAGGCATATCATGGACTGAACGATTCCATTATCGTAACAGGGTGCTTTACCCATGCCAGACGTCGCTTCGATGCCGCACTTACGGCATTAAAAAAGGATTTCACAAAAGAGCAGCTGAAAGAAACCGTTGCATATCAGGCAATGACGAGGATCGGAATCCTGTATAAAGTAGAGGAACTGATCAAAGATAAAACGGCGGAAGAACGGTATCAGGAACGTCAGAAACAGTCACGTCCAGTGGTGGATGCCCTGTTTGAATGGCTGCATTCGATGGAAGATTCTGTAGACAGATCTTCCCTTATTGGTGATGCCATTTTATATACGCTGAATCAGGAAACCTATCTTCGCAGGTACTTGGATGATGGGCATCTGAGCATTGATAATAATAGTGCGGAGCGTGCAATCAAAAATTTTGCAGTAGGCCGCCGGAATTGGCTGTTTGCCAAGAGTATCCGTGGCGCAGATGCCAGCGCAGTTGTTTACAGTATCGCTGAAACTGCCCTGCTGAATGGACTGAAGCCATATGTATATCTTTCCTATGTATTAGACGAGCTTCGTAAAATGGGACCTTTTCCAAAGCCGGATGATCTAAATCGGCTTTTACCATGGTCAGATAAATTACCGGAAGAATTTCGAACCAAAAAGAAGAAATAAAATGTGCCGCCCGATGGGCGGCATTTTTAAAAAGTCAAGGTACGGATGATTACGTACTTACATAGAATTAAGCTCGCACCATTCATCAACGGACATGCCCGCAGGGCGGTTCTTACAATCGTGAACCATTCTGGCCCACTCGTTAAGACGACACTTGCGTGCAACCAATGCTGTTTGAGATTTCATAGACTTCCTCCATCTGTCGCGAAAGTTTAGCCTAAACTTTTAAGACTACACTTTTTTGACCGTCTTAATATTTTAGTCTATTTTCTCAAATTTGCTGTTGGTATTCTATGTATGGACTATGGAGCGTTTACCTTGAAATTAGGCTTTACAATTTTTAAATGTTGAGAGAATATAATAAATATTGCGGGAACATGCGTTTGCTAGTATAATAGAGAAAAAAGTAAACATTAGATAATATGGAAAAATAAGATATGTGTTGCGTTTTTGGAATAGGACAACTTGTATTATTAAGACGGATAGGACAGCAACCAATATTAAAGGATTGGTAGAGTCTGATACGATATGTACAGATGACGGATTGGCTAATATAGAGGGGCAGAATACTTAGTTGAGAACACTTCCGAATGGATCCAAGGAATATTATAAAGTGAAAGATTGGAGCTTTTATAGAGGAGGAATTGAAAATTATGATAGATAAAAATGGAAATATTATATGTGAAAAAGGAAAAATAGATAAATTTTTTCAATTCATAAAAGAAAATACTGCGCAGGTAGCTATAGCTATCCCGGTTCTTGTAAGTATATATGGAATAGTTTCAAATTATTATTTTTATATAATAAATCGAGGATATTACAAATATTTTGGAATTGATAGTCAATTGATGCTTCCGTATAATAAAAATAATTTGTATCATAATATCGGAGCGTTCGTTTTGGTGCTATTATATTTGGGGTATGCGATATTAACTGTAAGAATATTAACAATGAGAAAAAATTATGTAAAAAAATCTTTCTGTAGTATTATTATTCCACTATTGATAAATATGTGGATATTTTATGAAGGAAATATTAATTTATCTTTATTAGAGGTATGTGTAGAATATATACCTTTCCAATGGATAATGATAGCTTCATTTGGTATTGGTATGGCGTTAAGTATTTATCCAGAAATATTACAAGATTTAAAAAGTCAACAGAAAAGAGTCGACAGAAAAAGAGTCAACAGAAAAAAATCAACAGAAAAAAATCAAAAAAAGTGTGAAAAAAGAAGAGGTAGAAGAACGTGGAATAATAAAGACGATATGATACTAGGCGGTGTACTTATTTTAGCAGGTTGTATTATATTTTTTGTAAAAGGATATTGTGATAACAAGAATTTGGCGGAAAGTAAAACAAGATTTGGAATTGTCCAGGTAAAAAATGAAGAATATGCAGTTATAGATGAAAATGAAGATAAATTGATTTTACAACAGTGCGAAATCGAAAATAAGAAAATACGGATCAATATTAATACATATTTATGTAGGGACAATAACATGATTATTAATTTTAGAAAATTTGAGACAGTTGAGCTAGTTGAAAATTAATTGTACAAAAAAGTTACAGACTTTGTAATACGAATACATTTGGAAGATATAAGGCAGTTGTGCTAAAAAATTTAATACAACTTGAGGAACTGTGGATTGTTGCCAGAAAAGGTCTGGCAGAGGACGATACAAGTAGAAAACAAATAGATGAAGAAATTATACCAAGAGGATGAAATGTTAGAAAAGAAAAATATATTTATTTTATTGCTTTTAACTGCATTGTTTTATTTACTCAATATTCCATCACGTGTATTTGAGTGGTTCTTTCTGTTCTTTTCACTTGCTCTTATTTTAGTTTATCGTATGGAAAAGAACATGTATTTTCACAAAGTTCTACTGTTTTGGTGCGGTGGAACTTTGTTTGCTTTTGGGGTGGGAAAGTTTATTGCAATCCGGCAGTTTCCAGAATTTACAATGGAAAAATTGTTGCTTGGCATATGTATGGTACTTATCTTGGGAGTGGATTTTGTTTTTCTGCTGAGATATGACAGGTCAGAGACGGGACAGAAAGAAAACGTGAAGGAAAATCTGTTTCGGGAACGAACTTATGATTTGGAGCGTCTCTGTAGTTTTATTCAGGCGGTTCCGATTGTTGGCATGGATGCGCCCTGGGGAGATGGAAAGAGTTTTCTGGTTAACATGATCTATCAGGATGAGGCGATGAAGAAACGCTTTACGTTTATTCAAATTGATTTGCTCACCTGTGATCTGAACGAGATTGAAAGTATCCTATTAGGAGAGATTGAACGCGTTTTGCAGAATAATGGAATTTATTCGTTTCATGGAAGAAAAACGGGAAAGCTTTTTAAAGATTTTTCGCTTTCAAATGTGTTTTGTAACGTTTTGCAGGAGGAAGGGGAAGGAGTTTCTTCTACTTTTATTGGGTTTGAGAAAGATGTCAGACGTTTGGACAAGGATATCTTAATTGTGTTTGAGGATATCGATCGAATCAAGGATCCGGATGTTGTACGTAAGATTTTTGCTATTGCAGAGAAGTTGGCTGGAGATAAGATACATATTTTATACCAGTATGAGTTTTCAAATTTGCCCTGGAATAAGGCGTTTTTGGAAAAATATATTCCTTATGAGGTTGCGGTGACGGAACTTTCATTTGAGAGAATTATTGTTGCTTTATGGAAGAAGTGTGGAATGCAGCGGGTTACAGGACTGAAAATTGAAGATGTGAAGTATATTATGACAGCTTCTGTGTCTAATGTGATTTTAACGGATATCCATGAGTTAAAAAAGTATGCTCTTGTGCTGAGACCGCAGAGAATTGCAATTCGCAATGTAGAACTGTATCTTAATGAATTTGTGCTGATATATAAAATGAATGAACGTTACCGGCAGAAGGAAAATGCAAAGTGGTTGGCAATGATCCTTTTTATTAAGCATTTTCTATATGAACAGATGGAACAGATCAAAATGGGAAAACTTCTTTCAGAATCGTTGTTGTTGACTTACAAGAACGAGACGTTTGATGTGGAGACATTGATCGGAAGATACCATGCAAACATTTACTCGGAAAATGAGTGTATACAGATTGTTGAGGATCCGGTTAATAATCCCGTTATTTGGATATTTGCTGTGCTGCGATATGATTTTTCAATTCCGAAAGCGGACAGAAACGATCCAAGATGGTTTGCAAACGAATCAGATGGTGTTATGCGAAGAATGCAACACAATGAGCAAGTGAATCGTTTCTTGTGGAATATTAAGGGAAATGGCAATTCGGAATATACCGATATGGAATGGCTTGCAAAGGAAATTTGTGAAACGGTTTTAAATAAAGTAGGAAATCCCCGAAAGAAAGCTTGGGATAAAATCTGGAAAGATGCATTTCAAATGGAAAATGAAAAGAATAACGGTACGGTGCAGTTGTTTGGAGAGACTGCGATGCTTTCTGCCTTTAAGGCTTTGTATGTAACCGGAATTTCAACAGAAAATTGGATCCGGATGATAAAGTTTTATTTTGTGCAGGAGGAAGCACAAGCCATCACCGTAGATATGATCGAAAACCTTAACTTTGTGTCACTGATGAACAAAGATGTTCTGATTGCCGTGGCAAGGGGATTTGTACAATGTAAAGTGGTGGGAAATATGAATGAACAGAAAGCTTTTGCGCGGTTCTTAAAAAATTATTTACAGGCAATCTGGGGGTTGGGATATGCCAGAAGAAGAGGAGACTGGTATATTGCCGGTATGTATTCGGAAGAACTGTTACAGAAAAAAGAGTTTGTTGTGGAGGTTCTTGCGGATTATAGGCGTGCGCTGCAAGAACACCGTAAAACGTCCGCCGCGGCGGACGAACAGCTGCAGCACATCCCGCACCACCTGCGTCAGGTTGCCGTCGGCACCCAAAAGCAGATAGTCCAGATCACACAGTACAAGCGTTGAAGAAAGATGGTTCATACCGTTCCCCTCCTGAGCGTTGCAAGAAAATGAGTGAAGTATTCCGGCAGTTCCGAGTCAAAGCGCAGCTGTTCGCCGGTAATGGGGTGGATAAACCCCAGTGTTTTTGCGTGCAGGCACTGCCCGTGCAGGCTGGTGATGCAGTTGTGCGGGCCGTAGACCGGGTCGCCCGCCACCGGGTGCTGGATGGACGCCATGTGCACACGGATCTGGTGGGTGCGGCCGGTCTTCAGGCGGCATTCCAGCATGGTGAAGTTGTTCAGCCGTTCCAGCACCTGATAACCGGTGTAGGCATATTTGGTGTGGGGCTCGCTGGCCGGGTAGACTGCCATTTTTTTGCGGTCGGTCTTGCTGCGGCCAAGATTGGACTCCACAAAGCCTTCATCCTGTGCAAAGCCGCCGTACACGATGGTGCGATACGCGCGCTCCACACTGTGCACCGCCATCTGCTGGGAAAGGCCGATGTGGGTTGCATCGTCCTTTGCCACCACCAGCAGGCCGCTGGTGTCCTTATCGATGCGGTGCACGATGCCGGGGCGAATCTCGCCGCCGATACCGGACAGGCTTCCCTTGCAGTGCCACAGCAGCGCGTTCACCAGCGTGCCGTCCGGGTTGCCGGGAGCCGGGTGCACCACCATGCCTTTGGGCTTGTTGACCACCAGCAGGCTGTCATCCTCATACACAATGTCCAGCGGAATGTTCTGGGGCTGGGCTTCGATGGGCTGCGGGTCCGGCAGGGTGAGCAGAATCGTCTGCCCGGCTTTCAGCTTATCCTTTTTGTTCAAGGGGCTGCCGTTGCAGGTCACACTGCCCGCTTCGATCAGGTTTTGCAGCTGGCTGCGGGAAAGATCCGGGCACTGTTCCGCCAGCCAGCGGTCCAGCCGCAGGCCAACGCTTTCCGGCGCAAGGGTCAGTTCACGCTGTTCCATCTGTGGGCGCACTCCCCTTTTGCTGTTTTGCTTTTTGTTCGCGGCGCATATCCAGCAGCAGGCTGAGGACCAGCAGGCCCACGCCGACACAGATGCAGACATCCGCAAAATTGAACACCGGGAAATTGATGAACAGGCAGTTCAGGTAATCCACCACCACGCCGGTGCGGATACGGTCGATCAGGTTGCCAACACCGCCGCCCACGACCAAAATCCAAGCAGCACGCTCCAAACGCGGCATTTTGCGCAAAAGCAGCATACCGGCCAGCACAGCCAGCATCACACCGGTAACGATCACCAGCAGCGTGCGCTTGCCGCTGAGCATGGAAAACGACATACCATCATTGAGCAGGTAATAAAATTCCAGCACATGCGGGATAAAGGTTTTGCTGCCAACCGGCAGCAGTTCCACGGTGGCCCAAAGTTTGATCAGCTGGTCAACCAGCGTCAGGCCTGCCGCAGCAAGAATGGATAAAATGCCAACCAGCATAAATGCCTCCGTCGTCCGGGCCAATGCAGCGCTGCAAAATGCCCTGACAAAAACAGCGGTGCAAAGGCTTGATAAAAGCGCAAAAGCACCGCTGTAAATCATACTATGGCAACACCGCACAGTTCCTGTTTTACAGGCTTAAGCACTGGAACAGCGCTTAACATCATGCGGCATAGCCCTTTATTTGAAATTAACCAAGAACTTTCGCACAGCGCGGGCACAGGCCGTCTTCGCCAACAGCTGTGTCGAACTTCCAGCAGCGCAGGCACTTGTTGCCGGCAGCATGGGCAACGCTCATGCCCAGGCCCTCGGTCAGACCCTTCACGCCGCCTTCGCCCTTGACCAGATCCACATGGGAAACGATCATCAGATCGGCCAGCTCATCCATCGGGATGGCGTTCAGGAAGTCATACATTTCATCGCTGCAGTACAGGGTAACGGCAGCTTCCAGAGAGGAACCGATGGTCTTATCGGCACGGGCCTGCTCCAGAACCTTCTTTACATCGTCACGCACAGCAATGATCTTGGCCCACTTGGCATCAAAAGCGGCATCCTCATCGCTCTTGGCTTCCGGCATACGTTCCCAGCAGACATACTCCTGCATGCCTTCCAGCTTCGGGATGTAGCTCCAGATTTCCTGGGCGGTGAAGCACAGGATGGGGGCAACCAGCTTGGTGAAGTCAACCAGAATACGGTACAGCGCAGTCTGGGCGCAGCGGCGTGCGTGCTCGTCCGCGCAGTACAGGCGGTCCTTGATGACGTCCATATAGAAGTTGGACATATCAATGACGCAGAAGTTGTAGATTGCGTGGTAAGCGCGGGAGAAATCGTAATTATCGTAAGCGGCACGCACATTGGCGGTCAGGCTGTTGCAGCTCTTGAGTGCCCAGCGGTCGATTTCGAACAGCTGATCCTCGGCAACCATATCCGTGGCAGGGTTGAAATCGCCAATGTTGCCCAGCATAAAGCGGGCGGTGTTGCGCATCTTGCGGTATGCTTCGGACAGCTGCTTGAAGATATTCTTGCCTGCGCGCACATCAACGGTGTAATCGCTGGAAGCAACCCACAGACGAACGATGTCAGCGCCGTAATCGCGGATGATTTCGGACGGCTCCACACCGTTGCCGGCAGATTTGTGCATCTGCTTGCCCTGCTCATCAACGACCCAGCCATGGCACAGAACGCCTTTGTACGGGGCAACGCCCTGGGTGGCAACGCTGGTCAGCAGGCTGGACTGGAACCAGCCGCGGAACTGGTCGGCGCCTTCCATATACAGGTCAGCGGGCCAGTTCAGTTCGGGACGTTCGCGGCAGACTGCGCTCCAGGTAGAGCCAGAGTCGAACCAGACATCCATGATATCGGGATCCTTTTCCCAGTCAGAAGCGCCGCATTCGCAGACCTCAGTCTTGGGCATGATCTCGTTGGCATCGTACTTATACCAGGCATCGGAGCCTTCCTTGCGGAACAGGTCGCTGACAGCCTTGATGGAAGCATCGGTAATGTGGTACTTGCCGCAGTTCTTGCAGTAGAACACCGGGATGGGCACACCCCACACGCGCTGACGGCTGATGCACCAGTCGCTGCGGTCACGCACCATGCCGTGCATACGGTCATGACCCCAGGCCGGCTGCCACTTGACTTCGTCAATGGCCTTATAGGCTTCCTCGCGGAACTTATCAATAGAGCAGAGCCACTGTTCGGTTGCACGGAAGATGATGGGATGGTGGCAGCGCCAGCAATGCGGGTACTGGTGGGTGATGTGCTGCACGCCCATCAGGTGGCCGGACTGCTTGATGTGCTCCAGAATAACTTTGTTGGCAGCCCAGACCTTAAGGCCTGCAAACTCTTTGCCTGCTTCTTCGGTCAGGTAACCGCCATCGTCCACGGGGACAATAACGGGAACCTGCGGGTAGTGGTTGACACAGACTTCAAAGTCCTCAACACCGTGGCCAGGTGCGGTATGAACGCAGCCGGTGCCGCCTTCCAGGGTAACGTGGTCACCCAGGATAACCAGGCCCTTGCGGTCCAGGAAGGGGTGCTGATACTGCATCAGCTCAAATTCAGAGCCGAGAACGCGGGGCTCCAGAACCTCGTAATCCTCGATATGGCAGGCTTTCATAGTGGATTCCACCAGACCGGCAGCCATCAGGTGATATTCATCGCCGATTTTAACGAAGGCATACTCCAAGCTGGGGTTCAGGCAGGTTGCCACGTTGGCGGGCAGGGTCCAGGTAGTGGTGGTCCAGATCACGATCCATGCCTTGTCCAGAGGGATACCGTACTTGGCCAGAACACCGTTGGGGTCATCGGTGAGCTTAAAGCGGACATAGATAGAATCGCACTCGTCCTCGGCATACTCGATTTCGGCTTCTGCCAGAGCAGTACGATCCTCCGGGCACCAGTAAACGGCTTTCATGCCCTTGTAGATATAGCCTTTCTTGGCCATCTCGCCAAAGATCTCCACCTGGCGTGCCTCAAATTCGGGGCGCAGGGTCAGGTAGGGGTTGGCGAAATCGCCCTGAACGCCCAGGCGGGCGAACTGGCTGTTCATCACATCAATATGCTCGGTAGCAAACTCTTTGCAGATCTTGCGCAGTTCCAGCTTGGAAATGCCGGCCTTTTTATCGCCCAGAGAGGACAGAGCCTTCAGCTCAATGGGCAGACCGTGGGTATCATAGCCGGGAACATAGGGAGCACAGTAGCCCGACATGTTCTTTTCACGGATGATGATATCCTTGATGATCTTGTTCAGGGCAGTACCCATATGGATATTACCGTTGGCATACGGAGGGCCATCATGCAGAACAAAGCGCGGCAGATCCGCGTTATGTTCGATCATTTTTTCGTAGACGTGGTTTTTCTCCCAATCCTCCAGCATTTTGGGTTCCTTTTTCGGCAGCCCGGCACGCATTTCAAAGGGGGTAGCCATCTTATGGATGGTATCATTGTAATTCTGCGGCAAAGTTTCCAACTCTCCTCTATTTCCTTAATATAGCTGATATGGCGGCTTGTCCAAAGCGCAGTATACCAGGTTGCCCCGGCAGTTCTGCACCGTTCAGGCAGGTCTTAAAATGCTTGGGGTACACGCACGCACAAATGCGGCACCTCAAACATCATAATCAATGTCATCAAATGCGTCAAGCTCCGCTTTGGCAGAGCTCTTGGTTTTGCGGGCATTTTTGCCCGTGCTGCGGGCCGAAGCGCCGCGGCTGCGGGAGCCGGATTTCTTGGCGGGCTTTTCCGGCATATCCCCGCCGTAAAGCCCGGCAACGGATGGCATATCATCATCCGGCAGGATTGGCTTTGTTTTGGGGGCAAAGGCAAATTCTACCGTATCGATCTTTTCCTCGTCCAGCGGCTGGACAGGGGCAGGTGCCGGAGCCGGTTCCTGCTCTTCGGGCTGGGCGGGTTTTTCCGGCTCAGCCTCGTAATATTCCGGTTGCTCATATGCCGGGTAGCTTTCCTCCGGGGCTGCGGGCTGCGGAG
>ENA-OURV01001479-OURV01001479.1-human-gut-metagenome-genome-assembly--contig:-NODE-1479-length-18452-cov-4.356036_pt1 | contig 18452 bp, 13 predicted proteins | sample MGYA00242141_ERZ509072 | MGnify/ENA primary metagenome ERZ509072 (study PRJEB26280, sample SAMEA2338763) | human gut metagenome | biome: human gut; feature: human-associated habitat; material: faeces... | reverse complement strand
TTTCTTCACGTAAAATAATACCTTGAATGTACTACGCATAACTCACTCCTTTTTTGGTTACAAAATTAGTTATTAGTGAGTTACCGACAGCTATGCAAATCGACGCAAAACGCAGAAACAGAACTATTTAGCAAGAAATCTGCACCCGTTATGGGAGTAATGAGGTGGTAACTGAACTTCTGCACCGTTTGGCTTCGAGGTGGCATTTCGTTGGCTCTGCTCCATAGAAAAACAAAGCGTAACGAACGCTGTATCAGCTAATTCGCTACGCTTTTCCCAAATTTGCTTTTTCGCTATGTGTTTATTTTATAAATTAGTGTTTTATCCCGCAGCTACGTAAAAATATTATGCAACATAATATCCTTATTAAAAAAGTAGATACATTTGCAAAATCTATTTACAATGATTTACGCAGAGATATGTCTAATAAAGAGATTAAGAGGGTAGCAGTACTCACATCGGGAGGAGATTCTCCCGGAATGAATGCCGCAATAAGGGCGGTTGTAAGGACAGCAATATTCAAAGGACTTGAATGTGTTGGTGTTATGAAGGGCTACAGCGGTCTTATAAACAGAGAGTTTATGACCATGCAGAGCCACTCGGTGTCAAAGATTCTCCAGCACGGAGGCACAATATTAAAATCAAGCAGGTGCCCCGAATTTAAAGACAAGAAATACAGGCAGATTGCAATAGACAACATGAGGGGCTGCGGCATAGATGCTCTTGTTGTTATTGGTGGAGACGGCTCGTTCCGGGGTGCACACCTTTTGGCAACAGAGTTTGATTTTCCTGTAGTGGGAATACCGGGCACAATAGACAATGACATATATGGAACAGACTATACCATAGGCTTTGATACTGCCATAAACACTGCTGTATGGGCAATAGACAAGATTAAGGATACCGCAGATTCTCACAATCTGGTATTCTTTGTAGAGGTTATGGGCAGGGATGCAGGTTTTATTGGGTTATACACCTCTTTAGGTACCGGCGCAGAGGCAACTCTTATTCCGGAGGTGCATCCCGACATAGATTCTCTTTGTCAATACCTTAACAACGAGCGACGTAAGAACAAGACAAGCGGGGTTGTAATAGTCTCTGAGGGTGGTATATACGGCTCCGCCATGGAAGTCGCAGCAAAGGTTAAGGAAATTCTACCTGATTACGAGACACGCGTTACCACACTTGGTCATATCCAACGCGGCGGCTCTCCCTCTTGCATGGACAGGGTTTTGGCAAGCATTCTTGGATATCAATCTATTGAAGCCCTTTTGGCCGGCAAGAGCGATGTTATGGTAGGGCAGATAAACAATGAGGTTGCATTTACCCCTTTTGAGAAGGCTTGTAGCAAGCACAATCAGATTAATGAGTTGTGGTATAAGATCTCTCACATTGTATCATTATAAAATTAATTTTATCATATGGTAAGAAAGGATGGCCGCAAGCCATCCTTTTCTATACAATTTTTAGAATTCGCTTAATTCAGTTTAAACGAAATACAAAAGCCGCCTAAAAAGTGCAAACACAAGGCTCGCGAACTTTTTAACACCGGAGCGTACTTAAAGTACGTGAGGATTTAAAAAGTGAGCGTAACGCAGCAATTGCCTTTTTAGGCGGCTTTTAAAAAATTAATCGTTTAGGCTGAACCTATAGAACCCGGTAACCCTAACTTCAGGATCCACGCTCTTAAGATACTCCTTAACTGAGATCTTGCCGTCCTTTACAAAAGTCTGCTCTTCAAGAGTACTCTCTTTAAAGAACTTGGCCAAACGTCCTTGAGCAATGTTCTTAATCATCTGCTCAGGAAGGTTTGCTGCTTTCTCAGCTGCAACTTTGGTTTTAATGTCTCTTATCTCCTGAGCCTGAGCCTCGGTGATATTACCTTTCATTATACCCTCATTGATATGCTCTTCGTTCTCGGCAATGTAAAGGTTGAAGCCTGCTTTCTTAAGGGCAGCCTCAACAGCCTTTTTAACCTGCTCCTCTTTGGTCTTTTCAACAGCAATCTCCAACTCCTTGTCTATTACGCTCTGAGGACAATCCTCCTTGCTTACTGAAACAGGAGCCATTGCAGTAATCTGCATTGCTATCTCTTTAGCTGCATGCTCATCTATAGGTTTGCTAAAACCTACTATGGTAGCAACTTTGCCGTTCATGTGAATATATGTTCCAATGTATGGAGCCTCTATCTTACCATAGAATGGGATAGCGTGTTTCTCACCGCTCTTGCCTGTCTGCTGTGTAATAGCCTCTTCAATGGTAGCACCATTGAAAGGTGTTGCCATAAGGGCTGCCATATCTGCAGGCATATTCTCAAGAGCTGCATTAGCTATACCGTTTGCAAGAGACTGGAAATCTGCATTTTTTGCAACAAAGTCTGTTTCGCAGCCAAGGCATACAAGTACGCCCTTTGTGTGGTCTGCATTGGTAAGTGCTATTACAGAACCCTCAGAAGTCTCTCTGTCTGAACGCTTTGCTGCAACTAACTTACCTTTCTCGCGGATGATCTCCTGTGCTCTCTCGTAATCGCCGTTAGCTTCCACAAGAGCTTTTTTGCAGTCCATCATACCGGCTCCGGTCATCTGACGTAGTTTCGCTACGTCTGCTGCTTTAATATCCATTGTAAAAAAATTTAATTCGTTAATAAATTACTCTGCTTTAGCCTCTGTTGCAGGTGCAGCCTCTACGGGAGCCTCCTCCTTTGGAGCAACATTCTTACGAGGACGTACCTTCTTGCCTACAGGTGCCTCACCCTCTTTGTTCTCAGCTGAAGCCTGTACCTCTTTCTCCTTCTCTTTCTCAATTCTTCTCTCCTGAAGTCCCTCTGTAACAGCGTCGCAAAGGGTTCCCACAATTAGAGAGATAGATTTTGCAGCATCATCATTTGCAGGGATTACATAATCTATAGGTGTAGGATCGCAGCAGGTATCAACCATTGCAATAACAGGTATATTAAGACGATTAGCCTCTTTTACGGCATTCATCTCTTTCTGAACGTCAACTACAAACAGAGCAGATGGTAGTCTGTTAAGGTCTGCAATTGAGCCGAGGTTCTTCTCTAATTTTGCTCTCTGACGTGTAATCTGAAGTTTCTCTCTCTTTGCAAGAGTGTCAAATGTTCCGTCTGAGATCATCTTATCTATGGTGTTCATCTTCTTCACCGCCTTACGGATAGTAGGGAAGTTTGTAAGCATTCCACCAGGCCATCTCTCTGTAACGTATGGCATTCCGGCAGCTTTAGCCTTCTCTGCAACAATATCTTTAGCCTGCTTCTTTGTAGCAACGAAAAGGATCTTTCTTCCTGCTTTTGCAAGCTGTTTCATCATGTTTGCAGCCTCGTCAATTTTAACTGCTGTTTTGTGAAGGTCAATGATATGGATTCCGTTTTTCTCCATAAAGATGTAAGGAGCCATCTTAGGATTCCATTTTCTCTTTAAGTGACCAAAGTGAGAACCAGCCTCTAATAGGGCCTCAAAATTTGTTCTTGGCATTTTTTTGATTTTTGTGAAACTGTCTTATAGTTTTCGCAGTTTCTGTTAATAACTCATTATCAATTCCATAGTGTAGCTGCCAAATTTAGGCAGGTCATTGGAATTTTTCGCAGCCGAACAAGCCTCAAGTAGTTAATATGCTTCCCGACAACCAATTTTTTGTCGGGAAGCGGATTAAATCTTTTTGCTTTAAATTCTGGCTGTGCAAAAAAAGCAACGATAGTAAAATACTAACGTTTGCTGAACTGGAAGCGTCTACGTGCACCAGGCTGGCCAGGTTTCTTTCTCTCAACCTCACGAGAGTCGCGGGTTAAGAAGCCGGCAGCTTTAAGCTGTGAACGATAAGCCTCTCTGTCAATCTCGCATAGGGCGCGTGAAATTGCAAGTCTCAAAGCCTCTGCCTGACCTTTGATTCCACCTCCTACAAGATTTACTTTAATGTCATAGTTTGCAGCTGTACCTGTAAGTTCAAGAGGCTGCTTAACGATGAACTGAAGAGTTGCCTGAGGGAAATATGCAGCCAACTCCTTCCCGTTAATGGTAATGTTACCATTGCCGGATTTAACATAAACGCGGGCAACCGCTGCTTTACGTCTTCCTAATGCATTAATCAATTCCATAGCTGTTAAATCTCATTAAGGGTGATTACTCTTGGCTGCTGAGCCTCGTGAGGATGCTCACTGCCTGCATAAACATAAACATTACGGAACAGATCTGCGCCAAGTCTGTTTTTAGGAAGCATTCCTTTAATAGCATGCTCCAACACAGCTATTGGTTTACGTTTCAAAAGCTCTTTTGGAGTTGCGAAACGCTGTCCACCGGGATAACCGGTATGTCTAACATAAACTTTTTCTGTCAACTTCTTGCCTGTTAGGCGCACTTTGTCTGCATTGATGATAATAACGTTGTCACCGCAGTCTACGTGTGGGGTGAAGTTGGCTTTCTCTTTGCCTCTGAGTACCATTGCTACTCTCGAAGCAAGACGGCCTAAGACTACATTTGTAGCATCAATAAGCAACCATTCTTTTGTAACAGTCTGCTTATTAGCCGAGATTGTCTTGTAACTTTGATAATCCACTGTACTGATTGTTAAGTTGTTAATACTTATTTTATTGTTGCGATCAACAAAACTTTGGGCACATACGCACCCAAAGGGCTGCAAATGTAGCAATTATTTTGATTTTCACAAAGATAATTTCCTATCCTACTTTAAATTTTCCCTCACCTCATCTAAAAAGGCCCTCATTCGCGCGGTATCTCGTTCTTCAACTATACTTAACATCTGTTTAAGTTTTTTTGTGATTTTTTCCAACTGTTCAGGTGTGTTGGGGTTAAACAGAATCTCTGTTAGAAGGTAGTCATCTTCGCCAAGCAACCCTCGCGCAATAGCAAGATGCTTTTTAAATGTGGTTCCAGGCACCTCCTGATGCTTCATTATTGAGGCAAACACAAGGGTGGATGCAAATGGTATTGACAGCGAATAAGCAACCACCTCGTCATGTTCTTTAAAAGTATACTCTCTTACATTAAGTTTTAGTGTTCCAAACAGCTCTTTAAAGAAGGCCACACCTTGCGGGTCTGTTCCTCTACCGGCAATACTGCAACCTGTTTGGTTAGCAGTTGGTACTGCCTCATTTGCAGGCTGTCTTATTATTATGGCATTTTCGCTTTGTAAATTGCCCAAGTTAGCAAAGGTGGGGCCGAACATAGGGTGTACAGATGCGTATCTAAAGCCGCTGTTTTCATAAAACTCTTGTAGCCCTGTCTTTACAGAAGCTATATCTGAAATAATGCAATCTTGCGGGAGGTACGGTAAAAGTTCGTTAAACGCACTAATAGTCTCCGATAGTGTAACGCAATTTATAAGCAATTGCGGCTTGAAACCTGCAATCTCTTCTAACGAGGTAAATCTATAACAGTTGTATATGAAACGCATCTTCAACGGATTGGATTCCATTACAGCCACCTCATGCTTAAAACTCAAAAGGTCTGTAAAGAATGAGCCCATCTTGCCGGCTCCTAACACAAGTATTCTCATATATATCACCCTTATAGCTCCAACTGAATCTTTACAGACTCCTCATGTATGGTCTTCATTATATGATTTACAAATTCTTCGCTCAACTCTAATTTATTCCCCACCTTTGAACGGTTGGAGAGCAGTTGGTTATACCTTCCGCTCTGCAGCACAGGCATACCGTGCTCCTTCTTGTAATTTCCAATCTTGCGTGAAACGGCCATGCGCTTTGCCAACAGTGTAAGTAGCTCCTCATCAAGCTCATCTATATTTGCTCTCCACGATTCCAAATCCTCTGTAACCGCCGCATTCTCCCTAATTACCAAATGTTTTAGTATAAAGCCCAAGGCATCAGGGGTTACCTGCTGCGCAGCATCGCTCAGTGCCGAATCCGGAGAGCAGTGCGATTCTATTATGAGGCCATCAAAACTAAGATCCATTGACTGCTGAGACAAAGGGGCAATAAGCTCCCTGCATCCCCCCATGTGGCTTGGGTCACAAAAAATTGTAAGATTGGGAAATCTTCTTCTGAGCTCAATGGGAATAGACCAAAGGGGAATATTCCTATAGAGTTTTTTCTCGTACGAACTAAAGCCCCTGTGGATGACACCCAAGTTTTTTATTCCCGCATTATACAATCTCTCCAATGCACCTATCCAAAGTTCAATATCTGGGTTCACAGGATTCTTTACAAGGACAGGAATATCCGCCCCCTTTAGAGAATCGGCAAGCTCCTGCATCGCAAAAGGATTCGTTACGGTCCTCGCACCTATCCAGACCAAATCCACACCGCCTTTTACAACCTCAAGCACGTGTGCCGGTGTTGCAACCTCAGTTGCCAACAGCATACCTGTCTTCTCCTTAACCTCTTTTAGCCAAGGTATTGCAGCAGCTCCAACTCCTTCAAATCCGCCAGGTTTTGTGCGTGGTTTCCATACTCCTGCCCTAAAAATCCTTACCCCTTGCGCGGCAAGCTCCAAAGCCGTCTTCAAAACCTGTTCACGGCTCTCGGCACTGCATGGGCCTGCTATTACAAGCGGCCTTTTATCGCAGTCAATACCTTTTATATCTAATTTTTGAATATCCATTTTAAATCTCCCTACCTTATTAAAACTTCGCCGCGTAACACAACCGGTTATATGTCGGGAAGCAAAATTACCAATTATATTTTTATTTGTTACAAATTCCAATTACTTGGAAAACATTTATTTTCTAACAGTTTCCCACTCTGCTGAGCGCATTGCAAAGCATCTCATTGTCGCAGCAGAGCGATATGCGCATATAGTTGTTGCCATTGCTGCCAAAAATGGCACCAGGAGCCAAAAATACACCACACTTATAAAGCAGCTTGTCACACAACTGTTTGGAGATTGGTTCGCAGCTACTTTCGCTGCTCCCTCCTACTATCTTTCCCCAAAGGAACAGTCCCGTCTGCCTGTCATCTACCCTGCATCCCACAGCCTCCAATATGGCACGAGCCACCACTCTTCTGCCGGCATAGACCTCATTCATCTGTTCATACCAACTGCGAGGAAGCATAAGAGCCTCTGCTGCTGCTATTTGTATTGGCCTAAACATACCCGAATCCATATTGCTCTTTACCCTAAGAATCCACTCTACAAATTTTGAATTAGACGCTAACATTCCAATTCGCCACCCAGGCATATTAGATGCCTTGCTCAACGAATTAAGTTCAATACAGCACTCTTTTGCACCATCTACACTAAGTATACTAAGAGGATTATCATTAAGGATAAAGCTGTACGGGTTGTCATGGCAGATTATTATGTTCCATTTTCTACCAAAAGCAACAATCCTCTCAAACAGTTCACGGCTTGCCGGTGCCCCTGTTGGCATATTCGGATAGTTGCACCACATTAGCTTTACGGCATCTAAGTTTATTATCCTCATTCTATGGCATTTTTCAAGAGAATCAAAATCCGGCCACCAGCCATTATCCTCTACCAATGAATAGTTTATAATATTTGCGCCAACCAATTTGCTTGCGCCTGTATAGGTTGGATAGCCGGGATTTGGCACCAACACTCCATCACCTTTATTTAAAAACGCCATTGAGATATGCATTATCCCCTCTTTACTTCCCATTAAAGGGAGCACCTCGCTGTTTGGATTGAGTTCCACTCCATACCATCTTTTATACCATTCTGCAAAAGCCCCTCTCAATTCAGGTATACCAATATATGGCTGGTAACCATGAGCATTACTCTTATGGGACTCCCTGCAAAGCGACTCAACAACATTATCGTGCGGAGGAAGATCGGGGCTTCCTATGCCAAGATTTATAATATCATGTTCCTCTGCTCTCATGACAGCAATCTCCTTTAGCTTTACAGAAAAATAATACTCCGCAACTTTTGAGATTCTGTCTGCAGGTTTAAAATCAAACCTTTTCATTGTAAATGTATTATAGATTAGAAATTCCTTGAATTGCAACATTATTCATAAACTGTATATTGGCGATGGCTTTGGCTTTGGCGTTGGCTTTGGCTTTGGCGTTGGCTTTGGCCTTGGCGTTGGCCTTAAAGATTAATTTAAGCTAAAGCAAATGCAAAAGCTAAAGCTGATCTATAAACCACAAACTAATTTATTTATTGCAAAAGCATCATTTGGTACTACAAAAAAAGCCCCCGCTTAACAAGCAGGAGCTTCAATATCTTTTCAAACGAACCGTTCATTTTTCTACATCAAACTCCTGCTCTTATCTTATGATAAAAGTAAAAGTAAAAAAAGAAGAAAAATGAAAATGTTCTGTTCATTGTTTTCAATTTAGTAATCTTAAAAAATAACTTGGTAATCTTTAATTGTCTTTTCGGTCTATATTTCTTTTCTCAAAAAAACTGCTAAATCTTTACCAACTTATTTTTTAACGCTTACTTAGTTAGTCTGTAGTTTTATTTTTTTATGTTATTTAATCATCTTTTCCAACCTGTTGTTGAGGTATGCATAGTGGAAACTTTTCTTGGCTCTTTTCGCAACCTCTTTCTTTGTCTTTGTAAGGCAATTGTAAGAGATATAGCTATTTGCGCTTGCATCACCGGATTTGCTTCCAATTCCGATATCCTTGGCCAACGCATTTATGTATATATCCTCAATCTTGTGTTTTACGTTATCCTTTAAATTGTTAAAGAGCACAAATCTATTAATAATATCCAAAGCTTCTTCTTTGGTGTCTGGGAGTTTTACAGCTATCTGCATTAGATTTTCAAATAATGCTGTTGCTATATACTCTGATATACAAGTGTTTAACTCTGAATTGTTCATAAGGGAGAGATCCTCCATCCTACGGGCTTCACAGATTTTTTCAGTTACCCAATCTACACAATTTTTTAACAATTCTCTGTTATCTGAGTTCAGCAGCTCTATTACATTTGAGCAGTATTCAAAATACCGCTCTATGATATTGTCATACAGAAGGGCTCTCTGTGTAAAATCGTTGTCTTCGTCTTTCAGCCATTCGTTTGCGTTTTTTACAATAGTGTATAATTGTTCTATAGCTATTGTGCTGCTCTTTAGAGCATTATCTCCTAAATCTCCTTTGAGTCCGTAAGGGTTGACCTTCTCATCCTTACCTCTTGGTGCAACGTATAGGTATGTAAGTCCTTTTGTGTTATCCAAAAAGCTTTTTCCGGGGGTGTTGTCATCTTTATGGTTGATAGGTGTGTTGTCATAAAGAAATTCAAGGGCTTTCAAATCGTACTCTCCAAGTCTGTTTTGGTACATTGCCGCCCCCTCTTTTAGACCTGCAGCACCTGCAATATAGTTGAATCCTACAATATCCATAATGGATGGAGTAATGCCGTATTTGTTGGTAAATGTCCCGCTTGCCAAGGAGTCTGCAGGGTATGCGGAGCTGGCGGAAAGATTTGCCGAAAAACCAAGGCACTTGCCCATTTCATGCGCGATCTTGTATGTAAGCAAACCTTTAAAAAGGGTTTTGTCTGGAACTAAAGACCTTGCTTTTGTATTGGCCGCCCCCAAGGATATAATCGCATCTGTTGTTATGGAGGCTATGACATTGTGGTTGATGACTATATCTGCATAGAATATCTCTCCTGTAGAGGGGGATACCCATGTTGAGGATGTAACTTTTGAGGCGGGGGTTTTAATGTATCTTATCTTTCCGTCCTCTTTTGGCTGTGTATTGCCGGCAGCATCTGAACAGACTATCTTTATAACCTCTCTACCAAAGCCTTTGTTCCATATTTTTGCGGCATCTTCAAGGGACTCTTTGTATGGCAACGGAAAATCGTTGTCTGCAACAAATGTAAGCTGTCTGCCTTTGGACAGATCCCAACGGGTTGCATAATATTTTATCTGCGCTCCTTGATATTTTGATGAATAATCTATGACCTTAACCCTGCCGATATTGGCTTTGAGATCTGTATTCATGGGGGTGTAGCTACTGTGCGGCGTTTGCATTATGGTACATTTTACGGTTGAGGTGAGTGGCTCATCCTTTGCTATTGTACTCATGGTAAATAGCTTTCTTGTAACGTTATAAGACATTTCGTTTACTATGGAAAAGCTGTTTTCGGTTGCCTCAACTCCCTTGATGTAGCTGGCTTTTGGGTTGTATTTGTAAGATCTTACCACAAAACCACCCATATTGTTGTATGCCTCTTCATCTTTTGGGATAAGAAAATCTTTATCTCCTGTAAAGAAGTCTGTTACATCAATCAGACTGCATTTGCCGTTAGGTGTTCTGTCTATTATGGGGAAGGATGCTATTATGGCCGGCCTGCGGCTGACATCCAAAGCCTCTATAACATCTTTGTCTGTTTTGTCTGCAGTATAGGTGACAGATCTTTTCCCTAACAGGACAAGCGAATCTGCTCTCATAAACATAATCTCTGTAAAAGGTTTTGGGCGTGAACCTACAGTACTCTCTTTTGGATTGCTTGTGGATGTTACGCTTGCTCCCATTATTAATGCTCTGTTGTACAACGAGTCAGGGATTTCCAAGTATATCTTGTCATCTGCAAGGTGGATGGTTGCCAAACCGCGTGCGGTAATGACCTTTTTGCCTTCAAATGTCTTTTGGTATTTGGTTGTATGAGTTGTATCTTTCTCTGCTGTTGCTTTCTCTGCTGCTGTTGCTGTATGGCTACCTGTAATGGCTGTGCCTATTAAAAATGCTGCAGCCAATCTTATTGCTGTCTTAATCATTTAGCGCCTCCTTTAATTTTTTTAGAGTGTAAGTACAGTATGCGGCAGTCTTGCCGTCTCTGTTTTTTGTCCCTTTTCCAAGTAGCTCTAATATATTTTCGAGCTCTTTTACGGCAACTTCTTTATCTAAATTTTCATCGAAATATAGTGCTCCTGGTTCTGTGTATGCCTGCATCTCTTTATACAGGCTGTTACTGTATGTCCCGTTATATTTTATGTTTGCACTTTTTCCCAATTCGTTTAAATATATCTGCTGGTTTATTATGTCTTCGTCTGTTACCGTTCCACCTCTCTCTAATCTGCCCCATACATAATCTGTGATAAGACCAATGCATTCTTGCTGTGTGAATGGCTTGCTATTGTAATCCAATGCTTTTGCCGAGCATAAGACTGTCTTCCGGGGAAGGTGCATTATCAGCCTCATTATGTATTCCCTTACGGCCTTGGATGTGGGCTTTGAGGTTGGAGCGGTATTGTACCTGTCAACGGAGTCTATCCAGTGCAGGTTGTCTAACTGGTTTAGAAGAAAATCAACTGCATCTCTCTGGTATGCAGCATCCACCGGTATAATATGGCGGTGCGTATCCCCCTCAAACTTCTCATACAGCTCTATTCCGCCAACATAGGATTGGACGTGTCCTAAATAGGTTACGTATTGGTTCATAATGGCGTTGCCTATGGTCCTTCTGTAAGACATATCCTTGTCCTCCTCCTCTAACCAATTGTCCATATTGGTTAGAATGTACTTTAGGTTTTTTATTCCGTATTTAGATGCCTTTATGGCATCGTTGCCAAGATCTTCTGTTTGTGAGCGAGGGTCTACTATTCCGCCCAACTGCTGTTTGCCATATCTGTATACATCCTTTTTGTACGCCTCTTTAAGTATTTGCGAGTCTCTTTTGTAATCCTCCAACGCGCATTCAAGCTGTTGCTCATTATTTAGTTGGTCAATACCTTCATTGTCTTTTTTGTTGTTGCCGTATGCCCATCTCATAAGGAAGCGGTCATACTCTCCAAAACGTGGGGGAGTAAGTTTCAGCCCTTTGGCGCTGTCCTCGGGTTGCGCAATGTAATTGAAACGGGCGTAATCCATAATAGATGTTGTTGTCCCGTTTTTTTGAGTGAAGCTACCGCTCCTTAGCGAATCTGTGGGGTATGCGGCAGATGCGCTCATATTGTGCATAAAACCAAGGCAGTGTCCTATCTCGTGGGAGATCACATATCTAAAGGCATCTCCTAAAATATCGTCGGGAATATCCTTGTGCCTTACCCTTTTGTCTATCTGTGAGGTCTGTACAAACAGCCAATTGTTAAGCAATTCAAATACATCGTGATACACATAAACAGATGCGTTTATTATCTCACCGCTCCTTGGGTCTGTCCAAGATGGTCCCATCGCATTCTGAATGGCAATAGGTGCGTATCTTATGCAGTTGTATTTAAGGTTGTCGGCATCAAAGAAGGGGTTTTCCTTTTTTGTCGGGAAGGGTGTTACCTTTATAAAAATTGGAAAACCAACTTCAGCAAAGAGTTCGTTCCATTGCTCTATTCCCTCTTTTATATAGGGATACCACCTTTTGGGGAAGAGAGTATCTATATAGAATGTAAGCTCTTTCCTTCTTTGTGGGTTCCAGATATTTGCGTAGTAGATCTTCTTTGCTTTGGCGTTGCTCTCTATAAGCACCTTTTCCGTGGGGAAGATTGCTATTCGAGAGTCTGTTATTTTTGGCTTTGACGGCTGCTCCGGCAGTAGTAGGAAAGATCTTGTAACGTTTGTGGTGAACGGACGGTTCTGCCACTCTTTTCCTGCCCCATCCTTTGTGCAGTTGTAAGACAAGACACATTTTACAGAGAGATTGTCTTCAAAATTTTCTACCTCTTTAATGAAGGAGAGTTTTTTCTGCAGAGTGCCTGTTACCTTTTTGCTTCCCGACGAATTCTTCCCATATTTGTCTATAGGGCTGAGCCGGCTGTCGTCATTTATGAACAGCTCCGTGGCGTCTATGGTCACTACAGTGGAGTCTTCATTGTACCCATTTATTTTAAAGAGCTTGAAGATGGCATCTGTTTCGTTGCCATCGTTCAGCTGCTCGGATGTTGAAACTCTCCAGCTGTCGGGCATCCGCAATGCTATATTGTCATTCTCTTTTGTAAAAACAACCAACAGTGGGTCTTGTGGCTTTGAGCCTACTATGCCGTTACCGTTATCGCTTGTTGCTGTGATAGTTGTCCCAAAAAGCATCTCCCTTCCAAGCATGTTGAAAGGAATGTCAATGAGCACCTTGCCATCCTCCTTATGGGCTGAGATAAAAAGGCTTCCTGCAACTATAGATGCAGATAATAATAACTTACAAATCATAATCAGTAGTTCACATAAAAGGATGTAAAAGTAGCTAATAATGTGTGAAGTTGTACTTTTGGTTGGAATTTTTGCTACATTTGCGATCTTTGCACAGGTCGCCTGTCTTGCCTTGAGATGGGTTTGGTTACATAAAAAACAGATTCTAATGGAAAATATTCTAATGGTAGACCTTAAAGGTCAGTACATAAAGATAAAAGATGAGATAGATGCTGCAATAAGTGAAGTGACAAGCTCGTGCAGATTCATTAACGGTTCTCAGGTTCAGCTCTTTGCACGAGAGCTGGAGGCGTATACAGGTGCAAAGCATGTTATACCGTGCGGCAACGGTACAGACGCGCTTCAGATTGCCCTCATGTCTCTGCTAAAACCGGGAGATGAGGTGATTGTCCCGGCGTTTACATACGTTGCTACTGCAGAGGTGATAGGGTTGCTTGGAATGGTGCCTGTAATGGTTGATGTAAGTTACGATACATTCAATGTAGGTGGTTCGTGTGGGGAGCATTTGCTGAATGCGGAGCAGATGTTGGAAAGGGTGCTTACACCGCGCACCAAAGCGATTGTACCTGTTCATCTTTTTGGGCAATGTGCAGATATGGAGCTGATTATGAACTTTGCCAACAGACATGGACTTTATGTGATTGAGGATACTGCTCAGGCTATAGGGGCGGAGTACAGATTCAGCAACGGTACGGTAAAGCAGGCCGGAACAATAGGCAATATAGGCTGTACCTCCTTTTTCCCGTCAAAAAATTTGGGATGTTACGGAGATGGCGGAGCGTTGTTTACAGATGATGATCTGTTAGCGGAAAAGATTCGTATGATAGCCAACCATGGGCAGAGGGTTAAATATCATCATGCTGTAATTGGTTGTAATTCAAGGTTGGACACCATACAGGCAGCTGTCTTAAGGGTTAAGTTGAAGTATTTGAAAGAGTACACTGCTTCCCGACAAAAAGCCGCAGCTGTCTATGACAGACTGTTGGCTTCGCTGCAGCCTGCTGTAGTCCTTCCGGCGAGGAACTCGCAATCTACGCATGTATTCCATCAATATACCATAAAGGTTCCCGGTATGACAAGAGACGGAGCAGGCGCGGCGGTCTCTGTAAGAGATGCTCTTAAGGAGTATTTGTCGGGAAGAGGAGTTCCGTCTATGATCTACTACCCGCTCTCTTTGGACGAGCAGGAGGCGTTTAAGGCCATTGCGGTAAACCCTGTGGAATTGAACATATCCAAGGAGTTGTCTGAAACGGTGCTGTCGCTCCCTATGCATACAGAACTTACTGCATCTGTGCAGGAGTATATTGTTAGCTTCTGCAGGGAATTTATTGAAAAATTGTGTTAACTTTGTGAGTTTAATTACACTTAGCAGATTATGAATATAAACAGAATATTTTTGTTAACACTGAATGTGCTTGTGGCTGCCCTTTTTCTTGCCTCGTGCAAATCTATTAAGGAGGTGGCGTACGTACAGGATATTCAAATAGATACTCCAAGTAAAATTGTGGAGAAGGAGATTAAGATTGCTCCGGATGATATGCTGTCTATATCTGTAAACAGCAGTAACCCGGAGTTAGTAGTTCCTTTTAATATGCCAATGGTTTCTTATCAGTTTTCCCAAACGGGGGTAAATTCGGGTGGCGTACAAAGACTGCTTGGTTATATTGTTGATGTAGAGGGAAATATAGATTTTCCTGTTTTGGGAAAGATTAAGGTTGCCGGAATGAGCAGAAGGGAGTTGTCAGAAGAGATAAAGGGACGTCTGGCCAAGGAGGGGCTTGTTAAGGATGCCGTTGTTACCGTTCAATTTCAAAATTTTAAAGTGTCTGTAATGGGAGAGGTTAATGCTCCAAAAACATATAATATTCCCTCAGATAGAATAACACTGCTTGAGGCTATCAGTATGGCCGGAGACCTCACTGTGTATGGGAGGAGAGACAGGGTTATTGTCATAAGAGAGGAGAATGGGCAAAGAACAGCGTATATCAATGATCTGAGAAGTGCCAAGCTGTTTGAATCCCCTTGCTATTATCTGCAGCAGAATGATGTTGTCTATGTTGAACCTAACAGGATAAAGGCGGGGCAGCGGAACATAAATCAAAACACCACGGTATCCACATGGGTATCTATTGTGTCCCTGTTGGTTTCGGTTGCAATCCTAATATGGAGATAAAATTGTAAATTGGTTATTATGGAACAGGAAGATAGAATATTGTATTCAGAGGAGCAGGAGCGTGAAACGAATTTAGTAGACGTATTTGAGATTGTTAGGATATATAAATGGAGGTTTGTTGCAAGTTTGGTTGTTTGCATTATATTGGCCTTTTTATATCTCAAATCAACGCCAAAGATATATACCAGAACGGCAACCGTTATGGTAAAGGATGAGAGGGGGAGAGGCAATATAAGCGAGGCTGCAATACTTGGTGAGATGAACCTCTTTAACATGACAGGGAATAATGTTGAGAATGAGGTGCTTATATTCAGAACTGCCAAATTGATGCAGAATGTTGTAAACAAACTGCATTTAGATATAACATACAAGACTAAAAAAGGGCTTACTCCAATAGACCTTTACGGTAAGTCGCCTGTTGAGGTATCTTTTCCTGATGCAGGGGATGACACCTTTATACAATTCAAACTTAAGAAGGAGGGTGATAAGGTTGTAATAGACGACTACCGGTTGAACAGAGATGAGCTTGCAGACAACCCTATGTCTGTTACACTGAACGATACTGTTGTTACACCTGTAGGCGCTGTTGTTATAAAACCTACCGCAATGTTTAACAGTTACGATGGAGAAACAATCACTGTAACAAAGAGCAGGTTAGGTAGCGTTGTTGATTTCTACCGTAAAAAACTAAATTCAGACAGGCAGGGCAGGACATCCTCAATAATAGAGCTCAATATAAATGATGTTTCCACAAAGAGGGCAGAGGATCTGCTTAACACTCTTATTTGGTCATATAATGAGGAGTCTGTAAAGGATAAGAACAAGGTCTCTGTAAATACTGCAAAATTCATAAATGAACGTCTGCAATATATAACAGATGAATTGGGAAGTGTAGACACTGATATAGCTTCGTTTAAGAGTACAAACAAGCTTACAGACTTTAAGTCTGAGTCTGGTATGTTCATGCAGGAATCTGCGTTATATAAAAAAGATGCGCTCTCATTGGAAAACCAATTGAATGTGGCGAATTTCATGAGGAGTTACCTTACAGACCCGCAAAATGAGGAGAAACTAATCCCCGCTAACACAGGGATAGACGACAATGCCGTTGAAAACAGGATATCATTGTACAATGAAAGCAAACTGAAAAGGGACAGATATATATCTGCCGGTGGAGAGAATAACCCTATAATCTCTGACCTCGCCATTACAATGACCTCGTTGAGACAGGCTATTCTTACTACACTGGATAACTATATTGCAACGTTAAAAATTCAGATAGAGACAATAAGGAGCAAGGAGGGGAATAATGCTAAGAAGATATCGCAACTTCCTCAGCAACAGAAGTATATAATGGCTATTGAGAGGCAGCAGAAGATAAAGGAGGAGCTATATCTTTTCTTATTGAACAAAAGAGAGGAGACTGCCCTCAACCAAGCTATTACACAGAGTAATCTAAGGGTGTTGGACTATGCAAGAGGACCTGTAAAACCGGTCTCCCCAAAGACTACTATAATCCTTATTGCAGCTCTTCTGTTAGGTGTGGTTTTACCGTATTATACCATATATGTAATGAGACTGTTAGATACCAAGGTAAATACGAAAAAAGATGTGGAAAAACAGGTTACGGCTCCAATATTGTGTGAGATTCCGGATTGGACAGAAGACCACCGGATACCGGTATGGAATATAATAGGTAGAATAAAGAGAATGGTAGGGAAGGGGAAAAAAGATGTAAGTGAGAAGGATAATGAGGTTAAGATACATGGCAGGGATCCTTTATCCGAGGCATTCAGGATAATGAGAACCAATATGAGCTTTACAGCAGACAAGAACAAGAAGGTTATAATGCTCACATCATTCAATCCGGGAGCAGGCAAAAGTTTTGTTGCTGTGAATTTGGCCTTCACCCTTTCACATACCGGCAAAAAAGTATTGATTATAGATACGGATATAAGAAAAGGTACTTTGAGCAAACAGCTTGGAATGACCAAGAGACAGAAAGGTCTTACAACATATCTCAGCGGGCAGGTAGGTTCTGTAGATGATATAATTGTTCAAAAGCCAGGTACAGATAACCTTGATATCATCTATGCGGGCCCTGTTCCGCCAAGTCCGTCTGAGATGCTTATGGATGAACGTTTTGGTAAGCTGATAGAGGAGATGAGAGGCAGATATGACTATGTAATATTGGATAATGTCCCATGCGGTATGGTGGCAGATGCCAAGATAGTTGGGATGTGGGTAGATCTTACACTCTTTGTGCTTAGGGCAGGCAAGGCAGACAAGCGCCAGTTGCCGGATTTAGAGGAGATATACAGGACAAAGACATTCAAGAACTTATACATTGTGCTTAATGCCGTAAGATATGACAAACAGGGCTATAGTTATGGCTATGGCTACAGTTATGGCTATGGCTACGGCTATGGCTACGGCTATGGCTACGGCTATGGTTCTACGTCTCATGATGAATAATTATTAAGAAGAGATAACGTGGTTTTTTTATTGTTATAGAGTATGTTTTTTTTTAGAAAAAAATATTCATTGAGCGAGGCCGGTTTCTTTAAGGGGTATACAGATTACCATTCGCATATACTTCCCGGAGTTGATGATGGATGCCAAAGGACAGAGAACTCTCTTAAGGTACTGGAATATTTTGAATCTCTTGGAATAAAAAAGGTGTTCCTTACACCGCATGTGATGAGAGACTTTCCAAACAGCGAGGATCATCTCAGAGAGGTCTTTAGCGATTTTAGAAAGGAGTATAAGGGCGGGATAGAGTTGGAGTTGGCGGCAGAATATATGGCAGACAGTGATTTTTCAAAACATATAGATAACGGACTGCTTACTCTGCCGGGAGACAGAGCCTTGATAGAATCATCTTACCTTGCCCCCATAAATAACTTTGATGACCAGCTTTATGATGCAGCAACGCACGGATACATTCCTGTTATAGCGCACGCAGAGAGGTATACATATATGACAGAAAGGGAGTATAGGGAATTTCTGAATAAAGGATATGAGATGCAGCTTAACATATTGTCACTTACAAATTACTATGGTCCCGGGTTGGAGGAGAGGGCTTTAAAGATGCTGCATAGTGGGTTCTACACATATCTTGGTACCGATATTCACAGGAAACACAGTTTTGAAGATTTTGAAAAAAAGATAATTGATAATAATGTAAAACTTTTTATCCTCTGCAGTCCTCATAATCCGTCCGGC